>Ga0181519_10000063_pt1 | contig 99101 bp, 93 predicted proteins | sample PEATcosm2014_Bin_26_FD_121102 | JGI IMG/M metagenome (GOLD analysis project Ga0181519, IMG submission 121102) | Peatland microbial communities from MTU Mesocosm Facility, Houghton, MI, USA - PEATcosm2014_Bin02_10_metaG | ecosystem: Environmental > Terrestrial > Soil > Wetlands > Peat | place...
GCGCGCCAAGGGCGCATTTGCCGGATTGACGCTGGACGGCGCATCGATTCGCCGCGATGACGATTCGATGGAAGCCGTCTATGGCCGCCATGTTACGACGCGCGGCGTGTTGACGGGCAGGGTAGCAGCGACGGGAGCCTCGGAGCGCTTCCTGAATGCAGTTCGCGGCGCAAAGGCGCAGGCCGTTGCCGGGAACTAACTGGTACTGAATCAACGGGGCGCACCCGGGAAGCAGTGGAAAGCCCGGGTGCCGCAACCGTACGGCGCTCTACCGTCCCAAGAAAACGCGAACTTCCGTGCTGGGTTCAGAGTTAGTTGGCGGCGCCGATCTACCTGCGTTTGGTTATGACTCTTCTGATATATCGCGCGACGTCGTAAACCTCGCCGAAGACGGGCGCGCTCTGGAACCAACTGCTGTGGAGGTCGCTCCGCGAGGAGCGCTGCCAACCGAGGTTGGGCTGAGCGATCAGGGTTACAACATCGGGGTTCGCCTGGCGGAACATGGTCAATGCTCCGTCCAGATGCATTGGACCTCCGAGCGGGTGACCGGGCGGGCGGCTCTGAACCTTTTGCAGGTAATCGATCAACCGATCCAGGATTGGACCGTTCACTGCATAGCAATGCGCGGTGACCACGGGGCCGGAAAATGGAATGAGCGCGAGTGGAGGCTCCTCCGACAACTTCTCTACGTGGCCCAAGTACACGAAGTCCCATTTCTGGCGGAGGGACGCGGCCAACGTTGAGAAATGCTGGTTGATCAGCGGAGAAAAGGCAACGTCATCTTCCAGTACAAGGACGCTGGAGAGCTTCCGGCGCTGTGCTTCCAACAAAACACCCAGATGGCTGAGAAAACATCCGCGCACCCCCGGCGTTGGAAATCCTGCGGCATCGGCGACGCGAACGGCGCTGAATAACTCAACCGATCCAGGCGCAAAGTGCATGCCTGCCATGTTCAGCTCGCGAGTGACGCCCTGCCGCCGGTCTTTGCGTTCCTTCAAGTTAATGACGAAAGTACATCCGAACAAGTCAGCCAGGCTCACGATAACTTCTCCAATCCAAGTCCATCCAATCACTCGGTGCTTCCGGCTCGCGATGATGCAAGCGGACTCATAAGCCCAGAACTTATACCCTGGCCACAAAGCGCAGCGCGAGCGAAAGGTCATGGGTGAGACTCGTCATCGCAGAGTAGTAGACCTCCGAAGAGTAAATCTCGTCTTCCGTTGCGGACGCGCCATGGAGCACGAAAGCCTCTGTGATGAGGCCTGCGTGACCCTTGAGGCAGAGCGCCTTCCAATCGGCAGGCGTGCTTTCGAGCTCCTGCCTGGTGCGCGGCTGCACACCAATGAGGCGGAGGTCTCCTTTGACGACCCGCGGAAGCGCGGGGAGGAAGTCGAAGAGAATCCATCGCCATAATCGATTCGTCCCCGGATGGTCTGGATTGCGGAAACTCCAGAGGTCGAAGTCCTGCCAGGAGCCGGGATCTTCAGAGGCGGGAATTCGCACAACCCTCTCGTGGTATACGACCGGCCCTTTGCGGAAGATTGCGAGGGCCATTGCCGTGACGAGAAGCAGAGGCAGAGTCAGAAGGAAGAGCAAAGCGCCCAAGAAACAGGAGAGCGCCGAACGCAACCACTGCTTCTTCTCCCGCCGCGGACCCTTCAGCGAACTGAGAATGAAGCTGTCTGTTACATTGACCACGGCTCCCAGCCGCCCATCGAAGAGGCGGTTGCGGTCAACAATCACATGATCGAGTTCCAGTCCTTCGCCGCAATAACTGCCCGGATACACGGCTGAGTCCACGACGCGAGTGCGTTTGTCCACGATGCTGTCATGTCCGACGACGGCATTGGGGCCGATTTTCGCCCCTGCGCCAATCCTGGAATTCTCTCCGATGAAGAGAGGAGGCGTGAGGTGGGCCGTGGGATGGATCACAACGTTGCGGGCAATCCAGGTTCCGCTCTCGACTTCCCGCGCGCCCAGATGAAAGTTGGCGTCTGAATTGGTGAGCATGCTGCGCTGCGCCTGCATCGTTGAGTCGAAGGTGCGGAAGTCCAACAGATTGCGAAGAGTGCTGCTGTGCCGCCGGACGGCCATGTTGCAGAGATGCTGTTCAAGCTCGTGTTCGGTTGCGTTCGCAGGAATCCCGCTGGCGGTTTGTGAATCAATCCAGGCCCAACCACTCCAGGCTTCGGCTTCCGGCGATTCATCTTTCGTCCGCCAGTAGTAGAGGCGGTTCTCTGCGGCTTCCTGTGCGAGAGTCGTCCGGTCCGAGAGCATCGGCAAGCGATCGGCGTGAACGAGCAGAATAGGCTCGGGTTGAACTCCGGGGACCTGTATCAGTTTGAGCGGCAGATAGGGCTGGCCGGCGTTCTGCACAAGATGAAAGGTAAATTCACTGCCCCAACGCTGGCCGTCGCCGAGAAGTTTCTCGACGCGCTCGGGCGCTTCATTCAGCACGAAATCAAAATGGTCAATCCCCTGGTCGACCAGAAACTCCACGATGTGCTGCAACACCGGACGGTCAATGCAGGGCAGCAAGGAAGCAGGGATGGTCGAAGACAACTGCTGCAGCGCAGGAGATCTTCCCGCAACGATAATGACGGCTCGCATTTCTAATGACCTCTGTGATTCAGGCTATGTGCCGGACGGCGGTTTGCGACTGAGATCAACACTCGAGAGAGGAAGACGAGATTTCCGAGCAGATACCGCCTCCACATCCGACCAGGTTCCTGGCACAGGCGATAGACCCATTCCAGGCTTAACTCGCGAAGCCACTGCGGAGCCCGCGGCATCTGTCCGGAATAGAAATCGAACAAGCCACCGACGCCCATGGCGATGCCCACGTTCAGTTCAGGCAGGTGCTCTGCAATCCACATATCCTGGCGCGGGCTGCCGAATGCAACGAGGAGAATTTCCGCGCCAGACTCGTTGATTTTCCGGATGACAGCGGGCTCCTCTTCGGGCGAAAAATATCCGTGCTGAATACCCTTGACGCGGGCTCCCGGATGGTTCTTCTCCACCCATTGCGCCACAGCTTCTGTGATTCCCGGGCGAGCGCCGAGGAGGAAGAGACCAAGTTCGGAGCCTTGCAGGCGATGACAGAGGCGCGGGAAGAGGTCCGTGCCATTGACGTTCTGGCGGATGGGCCGGCGGAGGATTTTGCCAGCGACACGGATGCCGATGCCATCGGCGAAGACCGCGGAGCAGGACAACAGGCGCTCCGCATATGGACGATTGCGCTGCGCCTTGTTGACGCAGTCAGTATTTACGAAGCAGACCTGCTGCGGAGGGAAGCCCCGCGCGCCCTGCATGATGAACTGAAGAGCATCCTCCATGGTGATGTTGCGGATGGGCACTCCGAGTATTTCGACCTGGTCAGGAACGATTGGGGAGGAGTCCCCATAGAGCATGGCAGGCAACGAACGGATCGCAATTCCCAGATCGCCCTTGCCGCTTTGACCTTCAACGTACTCCAGGTCCACGTCCAGTTCGGAGCCGAAATCAATATTGGCTTTCTTGCGAAGCCACCATAACGAAAGCAATCCGGGGCGGACGCTTGAACGCTTGCGAACGGCGCGAGCACGCGGGCTTAACTCTCCGGGATGCACCGCACGCGGACCCACCAGCGACATCTCTCCGCGCAACACATGGATGAGCAGCGGCAGTCGGTGAATGCCCAGAGCTGCGACGATGCGTCCGAATTGTCCCGTGGCATTGAAGGTCATCATCTGGAATTCATCACCCCAGCGTCCGATGCGAGGCTCACTTACGAATACAGAGTTTCCTGTGAGGCGAATGACCAGGGCGACCAGCAGGAACAGCGGCGACAACGCTGCCAGCAGGATTGCAGCGAGAAGAATGTCAGCAACGCGTTTTCCCCAAGCGGAGATAAACAACGCGCACTTCCAGAGAACTCCCATCAGGCCGCGGCGAGCCTTTCGGCGCATGAGTGCTGATGGCGAATAAGTCGCGCAGACTTCTTCGACCTCCCTCGCTCGTATCTCTTCGATCTGCGTCCGCGATTGCATTCAGCCCTGCCTAGTAAGCGCCTTTTCCAAATAACACAGCCGGAACCGTCCGCATCAGAATCTTGAGGTCGGTAACAACGCTATGGCTCTGTATGTATTCGACGTCGAGTTCTACCTGTTGTGGAAACGGAATATCGCCGCGTCCGCTGACTTGCCAGATGCAGGTAAGACCGGGAGTAACATCCAGGCGACGCCGATCCGAAAGAGTATAAAGAGCGACTTCGCGAGGCACCGGAGGACGAGGCCCTACCAATGACATGTGTCCGCGCAGCACGCACCATAACTGAGGTAACTCATCGATGCTGTATTTCCGGATAATGCGGCCGATCCAGGTGATCCGCGGATCGTTTTTCATCTTGAAGGTTTTTGCGTCGGCGTGCTGGCTCTGACCCAGAAGGTCATCCTTCAGCTTTTCAGCGTTTGTAACCATGGAGCGAAACTTGGGGAATGGAAACTCACGGCCCCACTTACCGACGCGCACCTGCCAAAACAGAATGGGTCCACCGTCGGTAACTTTGATCATGACCGCAACTGCCGCAAAGAGGGGAAGAAGCGCGACAAGCATTGTGACGGAGACGAGAAAGTCAATCAGACGCTTGAGCAGACTTGCTCCTCCGACGACGGTGACCCAGGCATAACGTTTGTGCAGTAACCGACAGCGCCGGAGAAGCGGCATGGCGCGAATACTATCGGTCGAGTAGAGACGCGAGAGTTCCTCGACAAGCTCGATTCGTTCGCGGCTGGGAATCTGCCCGGTGATCATCGGCATGGGTCCTGTGGGTTCAGTGAGATGCGCGCACGGCTTCATCCCGCGTGTTATGAATCGAGAACACGTTATGCATCCGCGTCAGTTGAAAGACGGAGCGGACCTGAGGGGTTAAGCCGCACAGCTTGAGGTCGCCTCCCGAGGCGGTGACCTGGCGCAAGCAGGCGAGTAGTACGCCCAGTCCGGAGCTGTCGACGAAGGTCAACTGGGAGAGATCGAGCACGACATGTTTGTTGACTTCCAGTTGTGCCCCGATTTCCCGACGCACATCCTTGCTGGTATGCGCGTCAAGAGTCGTGCCCGCAATCTGGACTACGATGGTTCCACTCACTTCCTGAACATCAATCATGGTTCACCGCTCCAATTGTTCGTTCAGCTTCTTCTCCAACCGGATGAAACACTGACCGTCCTGATGTTGACCGTGCCTTACCTCATCCATTAGCTGCTTCATGATGAATAGTCCGAAGCCGTGGTCGCTCGATCCATCAAGGATCGGTGGAGGCACGGCTGATTCCTCGAACGCAATCCCTTGGTAACTGATATCGAGGCGCAATGTCGCGCGGTCGCAAGACAGCGCCAAATTGATCGGCCGCTGAACACCAGCTTCCCAGGCGTGTGCCATTACGTTCACGACGGCCTCCTGCAGCGCCAGCTCGACATCAGAGATCAATCGCTCCGAAGCAGCGAACTCGCAGCGGCAGCGGATGGTGCTGACCAGCCACTGCCGCATGTTCGCGAGCTGGCTGGTATCGCCGGCGATGGTTAATCGATGCAATGTCTGGCGATCGTCACATCGGTCGCTGTGGTGCTTGTTCTCCATGGTTGGCCTTGCTCATCAACCCGACGTGCCGGGCGAAGTAACAGATGTCGTCGCTAACGTGGGTTGCACGCGGATAGCCATTGTCAAACAGGCTGGATCACACCGCTGCGGGGCACGGATTCACTTCAACAAAGAAGATCAATCAGCAAGGACTGTTCAGCCGGGATGAGTTGAGCTTGCAGACCACAAAGGCTTTGAGCGAATACTGACGGCGGAGTCTTGATTCTGGACGGCGACGGTCACAAAACAGTTTTGCCACTGCCGAGTGACCTTAGTAATGTTCCAAATCTGCTCAAAATCGTTCTTGTTTCTGGAAACGAGAATGCGAAGAGAGCCGAAGCGATGGCTTTTGATGAATTTGCGTTTGGCAGATGCCGTGCATGTAGTTATCGCGAGGGCTCCCGCGCACTTGCATGAGAGCCTGCCTAATATAGAGGTCCCTTGTGACTGCTCTCGCGCTCGTTCCCGGTCTCATCGCGGCAATTGTTGCACTGCTGCGGTCGCCGGAGCGCGCGTTCCTAAGCGTGTATCTGCCGGTGTTGCTGCTGGTGCCGGAGTATTACCGATGGTCGGTGCCGTTGTTGCCCAAGATGACACCGAGCCACTCGGCGATTGTGGCGATCATTGTAGTTGCGATCATTCGCAAGAAGCTCAAGTGGCGCTTGTCGGTAACGGATGTACTGGTGATGGCGCTGGTGGCTGGAATCTCAGTTTCGGAATATACCAACACGGGATACAAGGAAGCACAGAATCTAACCTTCGACATGCTGGCGTGGATTCTGTTTCCGTATCTTGCGACGAGAATCTTTGTTGAGCCGCTTGGACTGCGAATTGAGTTTGCGAAGCGCGTAAGTTTCCTCATCTTTATTGTGTCGGCGATTTCGATTTACGAATTCCGCTTTGGCCGCACTCCTTTTCGCATGCCGTTCGATCCATTCTTTGGCGGGCAGGGTTCAGGGTGGGTCACGACTTTCCGCTATGGCTTTGCCCGGATCGCCGGGCCCTATGGGCACGCAATCATCGCGGGAGTTATTTTGCTCGTTGGCTACCGCATACAGAAGTGGCTGGAGTGGAGTGGGCACTGGGAGCCGCACTTTCGCCGCCTTCCCAAGTTGCGGTGGTCGAAGGCCAGGATCATCACGGCAGGCATTTTCTTCGGCAGCGTGATGACGATGTGCAGAGGGCCATGGATGGGTGGGATGGCAGCCGCCCTCGTGATCGGCGTGGCGCGCTCACGCAACCGCAAGCTGGCGATACGGATTGCGCTGGCCGGAATGATTCTGATTGGCATTCCAGCGGCGATGGCCTTCATGTCCTACATCTCGGTGGGGAGAGCGCATGCGACTTCGGTCTCGCAGGAAACGGCAGCCTACCGAAAAGAGCTGGTGGATAAGTACGCCGACATCGCGATGCGTAAGAGCGTCCTGGGATGGGGCCGAAACACCTGGCCGAAGGTTGCCGGCATGGAGTCGATTGATAACTACTATCTGCAACTGACACTAATGCACGGGTTGCTCGCACTCAGTTTGTTCGTCGCGATTATTGTCAGCATGATGGTGCGATTGGGGAGGTATGGGGCGCGCGTATCTCCCATCAACAAGGAAAACGGTTCGCTGGCTTTTACCTTGCTGAGCATTTACACGGTCATTGCTTTCTCGATTGCCACGGTTTACATGGGCAACCAACTGTTGCCGCTGTTTGCGGTTATAACCGGCTGGTCGGAAGGTCTCCTTCAGTCTCCCGTGCAGGCCGCATGCCCACAAGGAGCGAGATTGACGCCCGTCGCGATACCGCTCGGCCACTTCCAATTCCAGAGGGTGGTGACCTAGATGGAGCCGGAGATCCGCATCGCTTACCTGGTCAGCCAATATCCGGCCATCTCGCATACGTTCATCCTGCGCGAGATCCTGGCGCTCCGAAAACTGGGAATCGATATTGCCGTTGCGTCGATCAACTCCGCGGACAGGCCTGCCGAGAAGATGACAGAAGAGGAACGCGAGGAAGCCGCGCGGACTTTTTATGTGAAGCAGGTCTCGCTGGCGAGAGTGGCGATGGAGCATCTCTCAGAGTTTCTGAGCAATCCCGTTCGCTATGTACAGTCAGCCGTCTTCGCCCTGCGATTAGGACAGTCTGACCTGAAGAGAATGCTGTTTGGTCTCTTCTATTTTGCGGAGGCTGTTCTGCTGGCGCGGTGGATGCGGAGATCACACGCGACCCACCTGCATGTTCACTTTGCGACGCCGGCCTCGACCGTTGGATTGATTGCGTCAAGACTAAGTGGCGCCTCGCTCTCGATAACGGTGCATGGGCCAGATGAGTTCTACGACGTTACTCAATATCAGCTTTTGACCAAGATCAAAGGTTGCTCGTTCCTTTGCGTCATCAGCAAGTTTGCGAGCAGCCAACTGATGAAGCTTTCTCCGGTTGAGGAATGGGATAAGTTCGAGGTAACTCCGCTTGGCGTGGACGCCGAGAAATTTCCTGCGAGAGCGGCGAACACCGGGAACGCACAGTTTGAAATCCTATGCGTGGGGAGGCTCGTCCCCGCGAAGGGCCAGCACATCCTGATACGCGCGCTGGAGTTGCTGGTCCAGCACGGAAGAGATGTCCGACTACGATTCATTGGCGACGGCCCGGATCGCGCCTCGCTGACGGAACTTGCGGAACGGGCAGGAGTGAGTGCGCGAGTTTTCTTTGAAGGCTCCGTCAACCAGGACCGAATCCGCGAGTTCTACAACCATGCGGATGTGTTCGTGCTGCCGAGCTTCGCCGAAGGCGTTCCAGTGGTTCTGATGGAAGCGATGTCGATGGAGTTGCCGTGCGTGACGACGCGAATCACCGGCATCCCCGAACTGATCCGTGATGGAATCGACGGCCTGCTAGTAGCGCCCTCCGACCATGAAGAACTGGCATGCACCATTGAGCGGTTGATGGCCGACCCGAAGCTGCGCCGCGACCTGGGAGCGGCCGGACGCAAGCGCGTCATCTCCTGCTACAGCCTTGACACAAACACATTGCGACTTGCCGGAGTGTTCCGCAGAAGGCTGGGTATGGCATGACCTTCCATAGTCTTGCGATGCTGATCATTCTGCTGATTTCGGCATGGGGCGAAGCCCCGGCAACCGCCATGAGCGCAGTTGAGCTGCGAGTGTCTCCCGAGGCGCTGGCTTCCGGGGTGCAACGGATTGGAATGAATCTTGGCGGCTGGTCGTCGTGGGGAGCAGAACAGCTTGGATCGAACATTCTGCAGAACCCTGGGTTCGAGGGCGTTGTGGATGGCGCGCTGGCCAGAGTCGCATCCGTGCAGGGTAAGCGATTGTCGCTTGGGCGCAACGGAAGCTACAGCGGCGATGGCTTCTGGAATGGCGCCTATCTCACGTTCCGCACGGGAAGGTCCGCCGGGAAGCGCGTTCGGGTGCTCACGTTTGAGAAGAACGCAAGCAGCCAGGAGGAGACGCTCGTCACCGAAAACGAGATGCAGGCAGCGCCCGGCGACGTGGTTGCGCTGACACGAAGTGTTGATGGAGAAGCGCCGACGCAATGGTGGATTCAGGCAAACGCCGCGAACTGTCCATTGGGGCCAGCGAGACCAGGCAGCCCGGGACAAAGGTCCGTCACGCTCTGCCCGGTGGGCACGCAGAGCGCCGAACTCAACTCGTTCCTCGACACGATTACAGCTCGGGCTGGGAAGCTGCTCCCGATAGAAGGGAAGTGGCGCTTCAGTTTCTGGTCAGCGGGCGTGGAAAGAAACGCGACGCTGCGGGTGTCCTTTGGACGCGAGCACGCTAAGCCGTTTTTCGTCCAAACGAATGGACAGGAAAAAGCGTGGCGCAAGACGACGATTGAGTTCAACGCGAATGACGCCGGTCCCGACGGCGTGCTCCAGTTGCAGTTCGTTGCAAGCAGGGGAGCGATCAGAATTGACGACGTTTCGCTCAGCCGCGAGGGCGACGGAGACTTCCCCTTCCGAAGAGAAGTAGTGGAGACGCTGAAGCGAATGCGTCCGGGCTATTTGCGTGACTGGCAGGGGCAACTCGGCGACAGCCTCAACAACCGCCTGGCGACTCCGTTTGCGCGGCGCGCCTCGCGATACCGCTCTGACAGCCGTAATGACGCGCACTATGAATACTCGATTCCCGACTTTCTCCTGCTGTGCCAGCGCGTCGATTCGAGTCCATGGATCGTGCTGCCAACTACTTTTTCAGACGAAGAGTTCCAGCAACTGGGAGAGTACCTAAGGGTTGCGCAACGGCGTTTTCGCTTCCGGGAAATTCTTGTTGAGTTCGGAAATGAAAACTGGAACCCGCTATTTTCAACAGCCGGAATCCAGGATCCATTGCGCCACCAGGAAGCTGCCGCGCGCGCATTTGTCCATCTGCGGCAGGGCGCAGGCTCGTCCGTTCCATTGCGCGCGGTGCTTAACGCGCAGTATGCGAACGCCGCGGGTTTTGAGGCGCTGACGCGTCATGCTCCCGCAGACATCATGGCGGTGGCACCGTACTTCGCTTACGAGCTTCCGGCGAGCACAGGAGCCGATCAAGCCGATTCCATACTCTTCGCTTCCGCGGAAGAGCAGTTGCGCCACTTGCATTCGATCGCCGCGGCAAACCAGAAGGAGATGGCGGTTTATGAGGTGAACCTGCATACCGTCAAGGGAAGCGCCAACAAGGCCGAGCGCGACCAATTCGTTTTGAGCCAGGCGGCGGGCGCCGCACTGGCGAAACGGCTGATCGAAGCCATGTTATCCGGCGTGCGAACCCAGTGTGTGTATTCGCTGAGCGGATATGACAGTTTCATCGCGGACGGCAAAGGGCTGGTACAGCTTTGGGGTGTGGCTCGCGACCTGGCGGGGGCACCACGACTGCGCTCCACGGGGCTGGCGGTTGAGTTGCTGAATCGTTCGGTGCAGAGCGAAGTACACTCGCTTCGAGCAATTCGAGAGGGCAGCGATTCAGGCCTCACAGCCGTCGCCTTTAGAGGTCCGCTTGGGTGGTCGGCTGCAATTGTATCGAGCAGGTCATACGAAACCGATGTCACGCTCTTGTTTCCAGCGGCCTCTGACGCAAAGCTGCCTCACGCTGTCGCATATTTGCGTGGGGAAAAGTCTAACCGCGCAGATGCGGGAACCAACGGCACGCTGCCGGTGTTACCAACCAGCGCGCAGGTGGCCGCCGGCCTCCATTCCATCCGAGTGCAGGTGCCCGCGCGTGGCATGGCCATTCTGTTGCCGTCGTCATCCATGAAAGAACTTCCGCGCGAGGTTCGACCATGAGCGCGCGCCTGCTGATGCACGTATGGGAGTTTGCCGGGGCCGCGATTGCGTTATGCACATTGCCGGGTTCGGTGGAATTGCTGTTGCTTACGCTGGGCGGCGTACTGCCCGCGAAGAAAAATCAAGCGCGCGTAGAGAGCGATGTCACGTTCCGCGTTGCCTTCGTGGTTCCCGCACACGACGAAGAAAGCACCATTGCCGATTGCGTCAAGAGCCTCCGGGAGTGCGATTCCTACAGTGGAGATGCGGCGGTCTATGTGGTGGCCGACAACTGCACGGACCAGACCGCGGGACTTGCCGCGGAAGCGGGAGCAAACGTCCTGATTCGCGATGATTCCGCGCGGCGTGGCAAAGGATATGCGCTGGACTTCGCATTCCGGAAATTGCTTGCGCGCGGATTCAATCTGTTCATTGTTGTTGACGCAGACAGTTCCGTTACTCGGAATCTCGTCCGCGACTTTGTAAAGGCGTTTGAGTCCGGAGCGGACGCCGTGCAGTGCCGCTATAAGGTGCGGAATTCCTCCGGCTCCATGCGTACCCGTTGGATGAATATCGCGCTCATGGCTTTCAACGTTTTGCGGCCACGCGGCAGGGAGCGCTTCGGCATGTCTGCGGGAATCCTGGGAAACGGCTTTGCACTTTCGCAAGCAACCCTGGAAAAAGTTCCGTACGACGCCGTCTCGGTGGTTGAGGACTTGGAATATCACCTTCGGCTGGTGCGTGCGGGGCTGACCGTTCGATTTGTGGATACGGCGACCGTTTACGGAGAGATGCCGCTCAGCAACAAAGGGGCTTCGACACAGCGCGCAAGGTGGGAAGGCGGGCGCTTCAGAATGATCCGTGAGAGCGCGCCAGGGCTGGCCCGGGAGGTATGCCGCGGACAGTTCCGGCTGCTTGAGCCTCTGCTTGAACTGCTGCTGCTGCCCCTGGGGTTCCATGTGCTGATGCTCTTGTTCGCGCTCACCACCCCGATGGCGGCGGTACGTTATTACGTTGCAGCGGCGCTCACGCTGGTTGCGGCGCACATACTGGCCGCGATCGCCATTGGCGGCGGCGGTTGGCGCGATGTTGGCGCGCTGTTTGTGGCTCCGCTGTATCTGCTCTGGAAGCTCAGGATCATTCCGCAACTGATTCGCAACTCCGGTCGCAGCACCGCCTGGGTGCGAACCGAGCGGCAAACCCGGCAGGGAGGTCTCAAATGAAAGCGGATCCATCAGCATTGGTGTCCGTTGTCATCGTCTCGTTTAACACGCGCGACCTGTTGCGTGAGTGCCTGCACGAACTGCGGACGGAAATTGCTGCCATTCCCTCGGAAGTGTTCGTTGTGGACAACAACTCAGCCGATGGATCGGCGGATATGGTTGCGAAAGAGTTTCCGGAGGTTGTGCTGATTCGCAGCTCCATCAATCTTGGATTTGCCGCAGCCAACAACCGTGCGTTTCCGTCCTGCAAGGGAAAGTACGTGGTGCTATTGAACTCGGATGCGTTCCTGCGTCCTGATGCGATGCGGCGAGCCATCGACCACATGGATTCGCATCCCGCGGCAGGGCTGGGTGGAGCCCGACTTATTGGCCGGGATGGTTCCTGGCAGCCTTCGGGAAGGATGTTTCCATCGGTGCTGAATGAGTTTCTTAGTCTCAGCGGACTCTCGTCCAGGTTTCCGAAGTCGCGCCTTTTCGGACGCCAGGACCGCACCTGGGCTGACCAGGGGAAGCCGGTTCAAGTGGATTGGGTTCCAGGCGCGTTTGCCATCATACGCAGAGATGTTCTTGAACAAGTCAAGTACTTCGACGAAGCGTTCTTTCTGTATCACGAAGAGGTTGATTTGTGCCGCCGGATCAAGCGCGCCGGTTACGAAGTGTGGTACTGGCCTGACATTGTTGTGGTGCATCTTGGAGGTGAATCCTCCAAGACCGTGCGCAGTCTCTCCATGTCCGAATCGGGATCGCAGCTTACGCTGTGGCGCATGCGCAGCGAGCTGATCTACTACCGCAAGCATCTTGGCTCTTCGGCGTGGCTGGTAAAGATGCTGGAGGAGCAGTGGCATCGAGTCCGCGCGTGGAAGAACGCTTCCAGTAACGATCCGGTCCGCGCGCTGAAGGCAAGGGATTCACAGAAGAACGTCAGCTTGATGCAGCGAGCCTGGTGTGAGACGCAGGGTGGGAGACTCTCACCCCGTCGGCCGTGGTAAGGAGAATGAAGTGTTCGAGAACCTGAGGGAAGACTGGGCGACGTACGAGCGGGATTGGGCACGCCAGGGACTATGGGTTATGGCGGTGTACCGCTTTGGACGGTGGAGATACAGCATTCATCCACGGTTCCTTCGAAAGCCTCTTTCTCTTTTGTACCGGATTGCAAAAGTTGGCTCTCAGATTGTGACCGGCGTGGATCTTCCGTGTGAAGTCACGGTGGGGCGGCGGTTCAAGATCGAACACTTCGGCGGCATCGTGATCAGCGGTGACACCGTGATAGGCGATGACGTAATTGTGCGCAATGGAGTGACACTGGGATTGCGTCGAACGGGTGTGGCTGGAGCTCCCACCATCGGAAACCGCGTTGATATTGGAGCGGGAGCAAAGGTCCTTGGACCGGTTCACATCGGCGACGATGTTGCAATCGGAGCCAATGCGGTGGTTCTGCAAGATGTGCCATCGAACTCGATTGCCGTGGGAGTGCCGGCGAAGATTCGTTCGCGAAAGAGCACGCCGCAGACAGAGCTTGAGACCTTGGTGAACTGAAGAAGATGATGCCACTGAGAAAAGTCGGAATGCCCGTGGTGCTGGCGCTGCTTGCGATGCTGTGCCTGCCGGTGTTTGCGCAGGCGCAGCCGGCGTCAGCGACACCCGATGACGACTTCAAGCCGAAGAGAAGACTCCAGAAATCCTCGCCGCTCGACGCGTTGAAGGAGTTCGAGCGAAACGCGCCGTCGACTTATACCTATGGCGAGGGGGACGACATCATCGTAGAAGTGTTTGCGCATCCCGAACTTACCGGTAAGCACGTCATTGGCCCGGACGGAGTGATTACGCTTCCGGTGGCGGGCAATGTGCACCTGGCGGATCTTTCGCGAGAAGCCGGAGAGAAAGCAGTTGTGGATGCGTACGCCAGGTACTACGAAGGATTGTCCGTAGTGATTCGAACCGAGGCATACGCTTCCAACCGGGTTTTCGTCCTCGGGCGCGTGGCTCATCCGGGAATTCTGCAGTTTGAGACGATGCCCACGCTGTTGGAAGCAATCACGAGGGCAGGAAGCTTGCCGGTTGGCGGGTTCGGCGGCGACAAGGCTGCGATCAACCGCTGCGTAATCTTCCGCGGACGCGACTCCGTGGTATGGGTTGACCTGAAGCCTCTCTTCAAGGAAGGGAACCTGGCTTACAACATTCAACTGCAACGCAATGACGTGATTTACCTGCCGGACTCCGACGACCAATCGGTGTACGTGCTGGGCGAGGTGGTGAAGCCCGGAGCTTATTCACTACACGCGGATATGACGTTCCTCGATGCGTTCGCCGGCGCTGGAGGAGAAACCAAGGACGGGATCACCACGCACATTCACCTGATCCGGCCATCGAAAAACCTGGATCGTGAGATTTCTTTAAAGGAGTTGATGCAGCCAGGAGCGAACGTCAACTTTGCCCTTGCCGACGGCGACATTATTTACGTTCCGCGACGCGGCCTCGCCAAGTTCGGATACTTCCTGCAACAGTTCGGCCCTGCATCCGGCCTGGTGATCGTAGGGAAGCAAGTGGCGCCATGAACTCACTCCAGCCCAATCCGCAAGCTCCCGGCAGCGAACAAGCCAGCGGCGGCTCCGGCCGCAAGATCGCTCCGGTTCTCAGCTGGCGCCGTCATCCCCTGGCGGGGGTTGCGGTGTTGCTTGCAGTGATTGTCCTGGGGATTCCAGTTGCATGGATAAAAGGCAAGCCAATGTACCAGGCGGAAGCCACGGTGATGGTGTCACCAAGATTCTTGAAGAACCTGGAAGATGACAAAGAGTTTGAGCTTCAATCTAACTCCCAGTACCGGGAGTTTGTGCAACAGAACGTCAGAACGATTGACCGTTACGACATCATGGAAGAAGTTGTCACGCGACTGAAAGGATCAAAGCACCCCTGGATGCACCCAGGAGAAGCAATGCCGCGCGCAGTGGCTCGTCTGCACAATTCACTGACGATCACGCCCGTACCTGACACTTACCAGATTACGGTGCGGCTGGAAGGCGACAAAGCAGATGGATTAGCCGAGACAGTGAACGCAGTAACGGACGTATATCTGAAGAAGTCTAAAGAAGAGGAGTTCTACGACCACGATCAGCGAGTGGCGAGCCTTGGACAAGACGCAGACCGGCTCTCGGCCATCATTGCGGATGAAGCCAAGGAAAAGAATCAGCTCGCACAACAACTCGGGGTTAGTGTCTTCGGTGAAAGCCAGGTGAATCCATTCGACCGCTTACTGGTTGAGAGCAAGGAGGCGCTGGCCGTAGCCAGGCAGAAGCGGATCGTGGCCGAATCAGAAGAGATCGCGATGGAGGCTCACCAAGGCCCCGGAGGCGACACCGCGGTTCACGCATACGGTGTGGACCAGGCGCAGAAGAATCCGGCGCTGATGACCTTGCAGGCCAATCTCAATGTGCGGCGAACCGAGTTGATGGCAAAACTTGCAGGCATGCTGCCGAGCCATCCGGGCCGCCCGCAAATGGAAAAAGAGATTCGCGACATTGACCAGATTTTGAAGAACAAGAGCGAGAACATTGCAGCGGACTACTCAGCAATGCTCCTTACCCAGAAGCGCGCAGAGGTCAAAGGCGCGGTGAGCGCCGAACAGCAACTGCAACGGGAAGTGGATGTACAGGCGGAAAAGGCGGCCTGGTATTCGGGCAACTATCAAAAAGCCTTGTACCTTTCACTTGAGATGGAACGGGCGAGAAAGCGCCTGGAGTCCATTGACGACCGGCTCAATTTCATACTGTTGGAGAGCCGGGCACCTGGCTTTGCACGCGTGTTTTCCACGGCCCGAACTCCGATAGACCCGGTTCGCGGCGGGCGGAAAAAGCTGTTGCTGCTGATTGCAATGGCCGGCGCGGTATTGGGCCTGGCAACTCCGCTTGCGATGGACATGTTCGATCCGCGAATCCTGTCGCCGGACGAAGCGGAGAAGCGAATTGGATTTGCTCCGCTGGGCTTTGCACTCGCGGAGAGAAGAGGCCGCGCCGAACAAGCACGGGACAGGGTGAGGCGCATTGCCGTCGCGCTTGAGCGGGAAGGCTTGCGGCACGGCAGCCGTTCATTCCTCTTCGTGCCCGTAAACAACGCCATGAGCCTGACCGGGTTGTTAGAGGGAGTTTCCGAGGAGCTGGGACTCATTGGAAATGCAGTCCGAGTGATCGGATCGGAAGCAACCCTGCCGCCCGCACAACTTGCAGCGGCGGCGGGTAATGCCGGAATCGCCACGAGCGTCTCGTCGCAAGATGCCGCCGTTTCCTTTGGAACAGTTCGCAGGGAAGTCGGCGAGAGTATTTCCGGAGGCGCGTATGCACTCGTTGCGACTCCTCCGCTCTCGGAGATGGCGGACACCGAATTGCTGGCATCAACCTGCGATGTTGTGATTCTCGCGCTGGAAGCATCGAAAACTACCAAAGCCGAGCTTGTTGACGCCACGCGCGCGCTGGAGAGAATTCAGCCGAAAGCGGTTTCCATGATCGTGACCGGATACGAGCCTGACCCTCCTGCTCCTCCATCCTTCATCGCGCAGCTTCGTTCGCTGTTGCGCCGCACTCCACGGCAAGGGGAGGCATGATGAGCCGCATCCCCCTTCTATACATTCTCCACAGTGGCAACCTTTACGGAACCGAGCGGATGGCTCTGGCGACCGCGGAAGGGTTGGCAGACAGATTCGATTGCGTGATCTTGTCACCGGAGGGTCCAGCGCAGGCGGAGGCTGGCCGAATTGGTTTGAAAGCGCTGGCATTTGGTTCCACCACTGAACTTGCCCGCCTCATTCGTCCCACGTTCGCCGCCTCGCACAAGGTCGCTGTGATCGCCACGGGGGTCTCACACTCACTCGCAGCTATCGCTTTGAATGCCGTCTATCGCCGCCAGATGGTTCATCTGCATGTGGTTCACGGTGGCACGGATGAGCGCTTGAGCTATGGGCGCAAGCGCCTGCTTAATCATTCCGCGGCCTTGCTGGTGGCGGTTTCGAATTTCGTAAAGGATCGCCTGGTCGCGAATGGATCACGCGGGGACAAAATCCACGTCATAGAAAATTTCTTGCCGGAATCGCGCGTAGCAAAGTTCTTGCAGCGCGGCCAGTTTGTGTCGAGCGGCATCCGCAAGATCGTTGTGAACTCACGCATCGATCCGATCAAGCGCGTGGATCTTCTTTTCTCCGCGATGGAGCACGAACCTTTGCTCAGGGAGCTGCAGATTCGTGTTCTGGGCACGGGCTGGGAACTCGACAACCTGCGTGCACGAGCCGTCGCAAATTACCCGAACATTACGCTTGTTGGCTTTACAACCGAAGTTGAGCAGGAGTTAGCCGGTGCCGACCTGCTCGTTCACCTATGTCCTGCCGAGCCGTTCGGCCTGGCGATTCTCGAAGCCATGGCGGCGGGCGTGCCCGTTGTGGTTCCTGATAGCGGGGGCGCTGGATCGCTGGTTGAAGATGGAGTCTCCGGCTTTCGTTTTTCCGCCAACGACGTGGGCTCGTTGTCCGAAAAGCTACTGCAAATTAGACGCACGTCTGCAGCGGGGCAAAATCAGATTGCAGCGAACGCCCGACTCCTGCTGAACACTCGTTTCTCGGCGACGGCTCGGATCGATGACTACCGCACCTTGTTGGAAGCAGGCCTGGCATGAATCAAAGACTGGCTGTTGTCGTAATTGGAAGGAATGAGGGCGAGCGCCTCACGCGCTGTCTTCGCTCGATCCACGAGATGAAGAATCCGTTTGCGGCAATGGAAGTGATCTACGTCGACTCCGCCTCAAGCGACGACAGCGTCAGCCGTGCAAGCAAAGCCGGAGCCCGCGTGATCAGTCTTTCATCGGGCCCCTCAACCGCTGCGCGAGGCAGGAATGCCGGATGGCGTGCCACCGATGCCGACATGGTTCTGTTCCTCGACGGAGATACAATCCTCGATCCTGATTTTGCCGCGAATGCGCTGGCGGCTTTTGCGGAGCCAGAGGTGGCGGTGGTCTGGGGACACCGGCGCGAATTGGCTCCGCAGGCCAGTTTGTACAACCGTGTGCTGGACCTTGACTGGATCTATCGGCCAGGCATCACCGAGTTCTGCGGCGGAGACGCGCTGATGCGTCGAGCGGTGCTTGCAGAAGTTGGTGGTTACGACGAACAACTCATTGCAGGCGAGGAACCCGAGATGTGCGGACGTATGCGCGCCCGCGGGTACAGGATCATGCATATCGATTGCGCCATGACCTCTCACGACCTGGCAATGACGACCTGGCAGCAGTACTGGAAGCGTGCAACTCGCGCCGGTTTTGCCTATGCCTCGATTTCGAAGCGCTCCCGAAACACGTCGCAACCTCTGTGGGTGAGCGACTCGCGGCGAAACCTGGTGCATGGATCCATCCTGATTGGCCTGCCTATCCTGGGCGTTGTGGCGTCGGCCATAGAACACTCTGTGATTCCGGTCTCGGTTGTAGCTCTCGCCCTGCTCCTGCTGGTTGTGCGTACGATGCGGCGCGTGTCATGGAAGTCCCCGGACGACGGGGTGACTGTGTTTCTGTACTCCGTTCACTCTCACCTCCAGCAGGTTCCGATTATGTTTGGGCAGATCAAGTTCTTCTGCGACCGCGGGGGCGCACACGGACTGATCGAATACAAGGATGCGGTGCGATGAGTAACCTGACGAAAAGTATCTCTATCGCGATTTTGAAGCCTCTCGCGCGCGTGTACGAAAAGGTGAGGACACCGCTGGTAAGGGCGTGGTCGCACGCGCGACTGGCTGCTTGCATTACGTCGAAGCTCGACGTCTCGGTTGTGGTTCAGGGGAGTGTTGAAGTGCAGGGTTCCGGCGAAATCGAGTTTGGGAAGAATCTGTTCCTCTACCCCGGCATTTACCTGGAAACGCGCGGCACCGGCCACATCAGCGTGGGAGACGACGTCGTGATCTCTCGCGGAGTTCACATTGTGTCCCATGCGGAGATCATTATCGGAGATGGCGCCGGTATCGGCGAGTACACCAGCATTCGCGATGCGAACCACGCGCGTGGAGACGGCAGTTCCGTGCGCGAGTCGACATACCATGGCAAGCCAATTCGTATTGGCCGCAACGCATGGATCGGCAGGGGAGCGACGATCCTGCCCGGTGTGACGATTGGAGACGACGCTGTGGTGGGCGCCAACGCCGTCGTAACGCGTGATGTCCCGGCTTCCTGCACGGTGGCTGGAGTTCCTGCCCATCCTTTGCTGAAGGAGGTAAGGCGATGAGCAGTCGTCTTCGTGTGCTGTTGATGGCGTATCAGTGCGGCCCCGGCCAGGGATCGGTCTCGCAAATCGGCTGGGAATGGTATTCCCGCCTGGCAAGAAAAGCGCAAGTCACGCTGGTCACCCACATTCGAAACAAAGCGGTGCTGGAGAGCACGGGGCTCCCTGCGCCGGACGCAAAAGTCGTCTACGTCGATACCGAAGCTTTTGCAGGCCCGCTGTACCGCACTGCATCACGATTGTTTCCACGAAGCCAGCATGCAGTGTTCCTGATCTCCTCCTTCGACTTTTTTGTTTTTGATCGTAAAGCGACGCGCATTCTCAAAAAGATGCAGGCCGAAGGCGAGCGATGGGATTTGGCCCAAATGGTTACGCCAGTATCCCCGGTGGCAACGCCCACGTTGCATCGCCTGGGAGTGCCCCTTGTCCTCGGACCCTGGAATGGCGGGCTGAAGACGCCCAAGGAATTCCCTGAGTTCATGAGCCAGGATTCGGCGTGGTTGTATCCCATTCGAAATCTGGGTCATGTACTGGAAGGAATCAACCGGGGATTGGCTGCGGCCACTGTGATCCTAACCGCGACGGATGCGACTGAAAGATCAATTGCCGTCCGCCACCGGGCGAAGTGCGTCCATATGCTGGAGAATGGCGTTGACCTCTCACTATTCCAAGCCTCTCCATGGCCGGCCCCGCCTTTCGGAAATACTCCTCTGAAGATTTTATTCGTCGGGCGGCTGCTTCCGATGAAGGGAATCCCAATGCTGATTGAGGCTTTGAAGGAACTCCAGCATTCATTTCCCTTCGAACTGACCATCATTGGCGAGGGCCCGGAGAAAGCGCCGCTTGAACATCTCACAAAAGACCTAGGTTTGGTGTCCTGCATTCGCTTCCTTGGGGCGAGGCCGCTAGCCGAAGTATCAGCCGCAATGCGAGAAGCGCATGTTTTCTGTCTCCCATCGGTCCGTGAATCCGGCGGTGCGGTATTGCTGGAAGCGATGGCGGTAGCGAGGCCTGTAGTGGCAGTGAAGTATGGTGGTCCGGCTGAGATCGTAAGCGAGGAGGTCGGGCACGCAATCGAACCCGTAGGGCGGGAGTATGTGCGGAGCGAACTCCTGAAGACTTTTCAACAAGTCATTTCGGATCCCGAGTTGTGGAGGAAGAAAGGACTGGAGGGCCGCCGCCGGGCGGAGCTCGAGTTTAGTTGGGATGCAAAGATCGACGCGGCAATTGATCTGTACGGACGGATTCTAGGGCCAGATGGCAGGGCGGAAACAGGCGGGGTTGCGCATCAGGTACCGAACGAAGCTGAGTTAACGGTAACTGCAACGCGTCAGTGACTTGAAACTGACTTTTGCGAGTTCATCATGGATGGCACTTGTTCTGCAACGAGCGGCGCCGGATTCATCGGTTCAAACTTTATTCTTCACCGGCTGAAGGAGAAGTCCGCGGAAATTGTCAATGCCGGTAATCTGACCAATGCGGGAAGCCCGCGGGCGAGCCGCTGCTGAGCGCGCATAGCGAAAAGGCCAAGTATGACTGTTGTATCGGAGTCCGCAAAAGGCGCCCTGAAGGAGCAGCTCTTCAAGAACTTCTCCTTTGGGTTCGCAGCGCGTATCTACTATCTTGGAACGCGATTTCTACTTACTCCCATCACGCTGGCTTATGTGACTCTGGATGAGTATGGGATCTGGGCTGCCTGCTTCATCCTTATCAGCTACATGGGTATGAGCTCGATGGGGATTTCCAATGTCTACATCCGTTACGTTGCGCAGTTCGCGGCAAAGGGTGAGCAAGACAAGATCAATAAGTTGGTTTCTACGGGCTTGCTGGTTACTGGGACCATCGGCACCCTCGTCCTGGCTATATTGATTGCGTGCCTCCCAGCCTGCATACACTTGCTAAAGATCCAGCCGGCGCTGACGCATGTTGCCACCGTGCTCATCCTCGCCACGGCTATCACCTTCATGGTGGATCTCACCTTTGGTGTGTTCAATGACATTTTGACCGGGATGCAGCAGATCGCGCTCAACAATCTGATCTGGTCTGTCACGGTCACGGTCGAGGTTGCGGTGACCGTGGTCATGCTGCGCCGTGGATACGGAATCTATTCGCTCGCGTGGGCCTTCGGAACGCGCTACCTGGTGGCAACTATCCTGAAGATCTGGTATTGCTACCGTGCAATGCCCGGACTTTCCATCGGGCTCCGTCATTTTGACCGCGCCAATCTTCGGCTCTTCTTTGGGTATGGATCAATTGTGCAGGGAACTGCGCTGTTGTGCACGTTTCTCTACTCGATTGAAAAGGTAATTGCCGGAATCTTCGTGGGCGTACAGGCAACCGCGTTGTTCGACGTGGGAGAAAAACTGCCGGTGATGGGAAGTCAGTTGTCCGGCTCCATGAACAGCATCTTCATGCCTGCCCTCTCGCATATGAGCACCCTCACATGGAAGGATGAACTGGTAAAGCTGTACCTGAAGGGTACGCGGTACATGAACATCATGACGGGCGCGATGATGGGATTCATGGCGGCATTTGCGTATCCACTCCTTCATCTGTGGATCGGACATGCCGACAAGTTCGCACCCGCGGTTCCGATCCTCATGATTTTCTGCATTCCCTATCAGATCAACAGCCTTACAGGGCCCGGATCTGCATACCATCGGGCGGTTGGTCATCCTGTCCGGGAATTAACTTATCCGGTGATGCAGTTTGCGTTCGTAGTGCTGTTCGTAGGCCTGGGTTTTCTGCTGGTTGGCAAGACGACCGTTGTAATTGCAGTAGCTGTGGCTTCTGCAATGGTACTCAGCGGACTCATCTACATCGCGTACAGCAATCACGTAATGGGTGTGCCGCAAGTTGCTTTCTTAACTCAGTCATTGATTCCTGGGCTAGTGCCTTATTGTTTCGGGTTTGCAGTGTCCTGGGCATGCTCGCCACTTGTGGCGTGGGCCGGGGTCAGCCGAATCAAACTCGCCTGCGCGATTATGACGGCGGGAGCAATCTATTTGACACTCGTTGCCGCGGTTCTTTACAGGGCATTCTGCCCCTGGGGTGAGAGAGAGTATCTGCGAAAACAGGTGCTGCATTCATTTGGAACAATGTTGGGCCGGCAAGGCGCATGAAATTACGCAGACTGAAAGCCAGAGGATGCGCGATGAGGCGTCTCTCAATGAGTATTCACGCGACTGGGTGGAGGGAGTGCGAATCCGCGAGACTAAGTTCCTGTACACCCTGATTACAGATAACAGCAACGCTCTAATAGGAGACTTTTGTGCGCAACTTACTCAATAAACTGGTTCGCTTCCTGGCCTTCCGTTACGGAATGTTTCCCGGTCTCTATCGAAAGCTCTGCAATCCGTTGCCAGACGAGTATGCAGAATACTTGCGACGCCACGGCAGTTTCTATTCCATGGGAGAAAAGTGCAGCATTCTGCAGAGCACTGTGTTCACAGACCCAGCGTACGTGCGGCTAGGCAACAACGTGCAGTTTGGAAGCTGTTGTGTTCTAGGGCACAGCGGCGTGGTGAAGATGCTGAACCGCGCATACGGAGTGAAGTTGGATTCGGTGGGCAAGAGCGACTTTCGCGATAATGTGTTCGTTGGTTATGGAGCAATCATAATGCCCGGACTCACGATTGGCCCGAATGCGATCATTGGAGCCGGTTCCGTTGTGACTCGCGACGTTCCTCCGAATTCGGTAGTTGCCGGAGCTCCTGCGCGGTGCATCGGGACAATCGATGAAGCGATCAAGAAGCTTGAGTCACGAACTCAGAGGTATCCGTGGGCAGAGCTGATTTTTAACCGGGAAGGCGCATTCGACCCTAAGCTTGAACCTGAGTTGAAGCGGCAGCGCATTGCTTACTTTTACGGAACAGGCGACAGCGAGCAGAACGAAGCGAAGTCTCCTGCGCTACAGGCCGAAGGTAAGTAGCGACTCTAGGAGGCCCGGTTGGGACTTACGGCCGCGAGCGCGGTGCGGCGTGAAAAAATCCACGTTTGCCGCGCTTTGTGGATTGTTCAATGCTGCGTCACAAGGGCCCTACGTGGTTGTCGAGTCATAGGCGAGCGCCAATCCCAACACCACGGCCCTGAGTTCTGAAATGAGTGGCCCAGCCTGGATGATGACTTGCTCGTCCACTACCATATCCGGCGAAAAGAGACGCTCGATGTGCCCGGCAATTTCCGATCCGCGTGGACTACCGAAGGTGCCAAGAGTGCCGGCCAATTTGTGAGCCGCTGATTCGACGAGCAATTGTTCTGAGCTGCTGATCGCGCTGTCCAGGCGCAATCCATCAACTGCATGTTCAAGGACCGCGACGCGCTCGAGGATGGTTCCATAGTGTTTGCGCCACAGCAACGCAAGAGGAGCTGCCAAACGAGATTGTGGCGAATCACCTGCGCTCATGCCGGCCTCTGCGCTGCAGAATTCCACCCCAACAGATCGGCAATTGTACCCGGCAGCGCAACCGGATCGAAAGGCTTGCTGACGACAGCGGAGAGCCCAAGATGCGAGAACCGCCGGCGATCCGCAGGCTGGGTTTTGGCCGTCAGCAGAATCACGGGAATGTTCCGGGTGTCGGCTGACCCTTGCAACTGTTCGAAGACAGCGATTCCGTCCATCCCGGGCATCATCATATCGAGCAGAATCGCGTCCGGTTGCGCATGGAGGGCAATTGAGATCGCCTCTACCCCGGTATGTGCTTCGAGTACTTCCCAGCCCGCGAGCATCTCCAGGGACATTCGCAGGATCTCCCGAATATCGTCCTCATCATCTACGATCAAGATACGTTTCACTGGGTAACTCCCTCTTTCGCCACAATCTCGCGAAGCAGGCTCACTGCCCGTTTTTCGAATTTCTCCGGTGTTATACGCGCCTTGGTAAAGAACTCGGTATGTTGAAGTTCAAGCTGCCGTTTCTCAGAGACGGTAAGGTCTTTGGCTGAATAAACCAGCAGCGGCACACAGCGCAGATGTTCATCGGAGCGCAGCCAGTTCACGACGGTGAAGCCATCGCCCTCCGGTATCATCACGTCGAGGATAATTAGAGTCGGAATGTGGCGCTGGGTGAAAGCAATCGCGCCCCGCCCCGAGCTGACGTGAACCGGAACAGTTCCGTCTTTTTCGAACGTCGATACGAGGACATTGGCAAAGTCCAAATCGTCCTCGACGATCAGAATGCACGGCTTGCTGGGATTGAAGCGTTCGGCGCTGACACTGGTGGGAGATTTCTTGAGGAGTGAAGCATAGTTGGGTAATTGCGTTGCGTTTGCCAGTACGACGAGCGGGACATTGGTTTTTTCGCACTCGGTCTGGATCTGATCAACGGAACAATCACTCTTATCGTCGCAACAGACGCAGTCCAGTACAACCGCTTCAGGTGATGCGTTCCCCTGATGAAGCGAAGAATCTCCGACAAACCGATATGACCGCACTTCAAATCCGTTCTTTTGAAGTTCGTCGGTCAGCAAAGCTCTTCGCGAGGCTGATTTCGCGCAGAGCACGACCTGCGGCCTGCCGGAGAAGCTGACTGGCTCCTCAATGGGCAGGCTTACGGTAAAGGTGCTGCCCTGTCCCGGCGTGCTCTCAACGCGGATCGAGCCTCCGTGCTGCTGGACGATTGAGCGGCAGATGGGCAGTCCGAGTCCGGTGCCGCCCTTGATCCGAGAGTCGGAGGCATCCACTTGCTGGAAGCGTTCAAAGATCAGGTCCAGTTTTCCGACCGGGATACCGCGACCCTCATCCGTGATCTCGAAGAGAACTTCCTTCGCGCGAGTCGTTGTTGTGAAACGGATGTGAGAACCCGCGGGCGAAAACTTGATGGCATTTCCGAGCAGGTTCGTAAAGGTCTGTACCATGCGGTCGATGTCGACGAAGAGCGGCATGGGCGAGCCGCAATCGGTGGTCAAGATGATGCCGGCCTTATCCGCGAGAGGCTGTATGACTTCTACGGCCTGGCGCATGAGGTCATTCGAGCGGGTGTCACTTCTTTCCATCGGAATCCTGCCGCACTGAATTCGCTCAATATCAAGGATGTCGTTGATCAGACGCACAAGCCGGTCTGTGTTCTGTATTGCTATTTGGAGCATGCGCGCCCCCTTCTCCGGCAGACTGCCTCCCATGGTGTTGGCGATCAGGCCGAGAGAACCACGGATGGAGGTGAGCGGGGTGCGAAGTTCATGGCTCACCACGGAGACAAACTCATCTTTCAAGCGCGCAACCTCCCGCGCCTTGGTCACATCGCGGAAGACTGCGCGGATTTCAACTCCTGCACCAGATGGATGGTGCCGGCAACTTAAATAGCCGGCGACATCGATGTCCCGGCCATCGAGCGTGGAGAATACAGTTTCGACCCTGCCCACTGACTCGCCAATCGAGGTGAGCCGCACTGCCTCAGCAAATGCCTGCCGATTATTCTCTTTGACTAGGTCCAGTACGTTCATCTGCGACAGATCTTCGGCAGCCACCCCGAGCGCAGTCCTCCAGGCCGGATTCACGTATTGAATTCTGCCGCTTGCGTCGGTGCTTTGTATCAGCTCTGACGCTTGCTCGAAGAGGTCCCGATAACGCTCTTCACTTTCCCGCAGACGCCCTTCCGCGTCCCGGCGTTCGGTGACGTCGGTTGCGACGTGGAGAAAGCCAGAGACCTTGCCCGGCTCGCTACAAAGGGGACTGACCGTCAGCAGCACTGGGAAATAGGTATTGTCTTTGCGGCGGTACAACGATTCCTGCGTGAGACTTTTCCCCTGTCGCGCGAAGTCTATGAGCGCATCGAGCTCTGTTGGCGAGGACATTGAGTTGGAGAGTCGCGAGCGCAGGACCTTTGAAACCAGGTCGCGGATATTCACCTTGCCCACAACCTCAGATGCGTCGCGCTGGAACCATCGCTCGGCCGCTTTATTGAAGCCGATCACCAGTCCGTCGAGATCGGTCAAGATAATGCTTACATCCGCGCTGTCGAAGATTGCGCGGTTGAGGGTATTCACCGAACGCAAACGGAACTCGATCTCGCGGCGGCGGCGCAGATCGCGAAGCGTGATCACGGTTGACCCAATCAACCTGATAAGGGCCAATACGGTGCCGAGAACCACCACGATCAGCAATCGCTGGCCGGTTGTATCAAAGTCTCCGCGGCGCATCTGAAGCCGAGTGCGCTCCTCGTCAATCATTCTCTGTAACAGAATGTGAAGCCTTCCGCTGAGTTCTTCACCTTTTTCGGCGTAGTTGGCGCGGGCGGCGGCAGAGCGCTTGTCATTGCTGTTGGCATCAAGCGCCAATTTCATTACGGCGAGCCGCTCCTGAATCAGCGGACGAATGGTCTCCAGTGTCTTCTGCTGCAATGGATTCGCAGTTGTCTTGCGGGAGATGTCGTCGATAAGCTGTTCAATTCTGCCGGCGCTCGCGCTATAGGAGCGCAAGTAGGAGCCTCCGCGGGTCAGCACAAATCCCGGAACCCCGGTTTCCGCCTGATTCACCGCCAGCTCAAGGTCCTGAATGTTGTCAATGAGCGCCTCGGTGTCGCTGACCCACCGGCTGGTTTCAATAAGGCGTTGCGTGCCAATGAATGTGATGGAAGCTACAACCAGCAGGAGCGTGAGGGCCGCGAAAACCCCCAGCAGGAGCTTACCCTCGGCGCCCCGCTCTTCGTTATGCAGAAATTGTGAACTGGAACTGATATCAGGTGTTTGTATGGTCAACTTTAACCTCGATCACCGCGGGCTCCGTCTGCGGGCCACCGGAGCGAGTCGCGGTGACTTGACCGGGCAATATGCCGGCGGAGCAGGTCCTCCGGAAAATGCCGGGCGCAGATGATCGCCACGCATCGCACAATGGCCTCACCGTAAGTACTGGCAATTCATCGGCCATCTTTGGTTCTGAATTTCAGACACGCAAGCGCATGAATCGACACAGTCGGCGCGCGAGCCACCCCTTGCGCGGTGGTGGAAGCGGTCTCGGCGTCCAGCTTCTGGACACAAATATGGAAACGGGATGTTCCATTCTCTTCGGGCAAGTGTTGGGCACAGATGAAGTTGCGTAACTCCCTGAGAGCCATCGGCAACCGTAGCTGAACCGCATTGGAATGTAACGTGCACTAACAGTGGCATCTTGGCGCGCGTGAGTGCGCACTGGAGAGGAATCTCTATGCAAGCTTCCGCCGCAACGCTGAATCGGCCGACAGCCCTGCCGCTGCTTGAGGGCATTCAATATCACCTCCACTACACGCTTGGAAAAGCCGTCGCCGATGCGGGGAAATACGACATTTTCCGAGCGCTAGCATTCGCCGTGCGTCAAAGAATTGTGGATGGGATGTTTGCCACAGAACGACGGAACCAGCGAGCAAACGCCAAACGGGTTGTCTATCTTTCGGCTGAATTCCTGATCGGACAGTCGCTTCGCAATAACCTCTTTAACCTTGGACTTCTTCAGGAAGCCGAGCTAGCGGCGAAGGGGCTCGGCTTCAACCTCGATGAAATTACGAATGCGGAGCCGGATGCCTCTCTCGGCAACGGCGGCCTGGGGCGGTTGGCCGCATGTTTCATGGAATCGGCTGCGTCTTTGTCAATGCCTGCGTATGGATACGGGATCAACTATCAATTCGGCCTGTTCAAGCAGGATATTGAGAACGGATTCCAGAAGGAGAGAGCCGACCAATGGTTGAGCGAGGACTCGCCCTGGCTTATGAAGAGAGCCGAAGCCTGTGTGGTTCCTCTCTATGGCCGCGTGGAGCACACCCATGACCGCGAAGCTAACTACAACCCGATGTGGGTTGACTGGGACATCATCGTCGGAGTTCCCTACGACGTCCCCGTAGTTGGCTACGGAGGCACCACTGTCAACTATCTTCGCCTGTATTCGGCACGCGCATCCGACGAGTTCGACATGCAGATCTTCAACGAGGGCGACTACATACGTGCGGTCGATCGAAAGATCGCCATGGAGACGGTCTCCAAGGTTCTTTATCCCTCGGATGCTTTCGCGGCCGGCAAGGAACTGCGCCTTGTGCAGGAATACTTCATGGTTGCCTGCGCCCTGCGGGATGTTGTCCGCAAGTTCGTAAAAGACCACCCCGGCTGCGCGATGGATCAGCTGTCAAGCCACTACGCAATCCAAATGAACGATACGCATCCCGCGCTGGTGGTGGCCGAGTTGATGCGGCTGCTGGTGGACGAATTTGCGCTGCCTTGGGACGCAGCGTGGGACGTTACGAAGCAATGTTGCGGATACACCAATCACACGCTATTGCCTGAGGCGCTGGAAAAATGGCCGGTGAGCCTGATTGAGCGCGTTCTGCCGCGCCACATGCAGATCATCTGCGAAATCAATCAACGGTTCCTGGCGGTAGTTGCCGAGCGGTTCCCGTCGGACAACGAACGGCTCTCGCGCATGTCGCTGATCGAGGAAGGAGAAGACCGGCAAGTGCGGATGGCGAATCTCGCCATTGTTGGCAGCCATTCAGTCAACGGCGTTGCCGCGCTGCACTCCGAACTGGTGAAGACGAAGCTCGTGCCTGACTTCAACGCGCTATGGCCTGAGAAATTCAGCAACAAGACCAACGGCGTCACACACCGCAGATGGCTTGCCTGCGCGAATCCTGGGTTGGCCGCATTGATCACCGAGGTTGCAGGGCCGGAATGGATCACGAATTTCTCACGCGTCAGCGCGCTGGAAGCGCTGGCCGCTGAAGCCTCGGCACAACGTGCGTTCCTCGACGTGAAAAGGAACAACAAGATACAGCTCGCCAGAATGATCCACGAACTTGAACAGATCACAGTCGACCCTGCGTCGATGTTCGACGTACAGGTGAAACGGATCCATGAGTACAAGCGCCAACTGCTGAACGTGATGCACATCATTCATCTTTACCTGAAGGCGGTGGATGAGGGTATCTCTCCAGCGGCCTCGCGAACATTCATTTTCGGGGGCAAGGCTGCTCCCGGCTACGCGATGGCAAAACTGATCATCAAGCTGATCCATAACGTCGCCCAACTCGTGAACGGCGATCCGCGGGTGAACGCGCAGATGAAAGTGGTGTTCATGCACGACTACCGCGTGTCGTTGGCAGAACGCATCATTCCCGCCGCCGACTTGAGCGAGCAGATTTCCACCGCGGGAATGGAGGCATCGGGCACCGGAAACATGAAGTTCGCGATGAACGGAGCTCTGACCATCGGAACCCTCGACGGAGCGAATGTGGAGATTCGCGATGAGGTCGGAAGCGAGAACATCTACATCTTTGGACTCACCGCAGAACAGGTTGAGGAACAACGTTCTACCTATGACCCGTGGCAGCCCTACCAGAAGAGTGCGGATCTGAGAAGCGTAGTGGACGCACTGCGCGACGATCGTTTTTGCCAGGAGTCCCCTGGTCTTTTCCTTCCGATCTACAACGCCCTTATGCCGGGTGGAGATTACTACTTCCATCTCGCCGATTTTGATTCTTACATTGCATCGCAGGAGCAGGTCTCAAGCGACTTTCTTAATTCCAGTGAGTGGGCGCAGTGCGCACTGTTAAACGTTGCGAGAACCGGCAAGTTCAGCAGCGACCGCACGATCCGGGAATATGCGCAAGAGATCTGGGGGGTTAGCGGCGTTGTTGGATAAAAGCCAATCCGGAAACGCCGCCACCATGGAACGCGCGAGCAATCGCAGGCGCCTGCTACGGATGATTAGCCCTGAGTTCGAGATTACCCGCGGGCACGCACTGCCCCTGGGCTCCACAGTAAGGCGTGGCGGTGTGAACTTCGCATTATTTTCCGCGCACGCCACGCGAGTGACGCTCGTCATCTTCTCCCGCTTCAGCCGTGTGCCAATCGCAGAATTTCCGCTGGATGACCGCTTCAATCGGACGGGAAACATCTGGCACGCCTTTGTTGGCGGCCTGAACCCGGGCACCGCTTACGGATACCGCATCGAGGGAGACGCAAATTCATCGAGCAAGATTGTCGGTTTCGATCCGGCTTATGTACTGATCGATCCCTATTGCCGAGCGATCACTCGATACACCGATGAAGAGGGAATCCAGCGCCGCTCGGTTGTGATCGCCGACCACTTTGAATGGGAAAACGATGCGCCGCCCTCCATTCCGCTCGCGGATTCCATCATCTACGAGCTGCATGTGCGCAGCTTTACGCAACACGAGAGTGCAGGCGTTTCTTCTCCTGGCACGTTCGCCGGCCTGATTGAAAAGATCCCCTATCTCAAAAACCTCGGCGTTACGGCTGTCGAACTGATGCCAGTCTTTGAATTCGACGAGCATGAGAATACGCGCCTGAATCCCGCGACCGGCGAGCGGTTGCAGAACGTATGGGGATACAGTCCGCTATCCTTCTTCGCGCCGCACCTTGCATACGCAGGGACGACCTCTGGCCGCGTTGCTCTGCGCGAGATGAAGCGCATGGTCAAGGCTTTCCACTCGGCAGGGCTGGAAGTGATCCTGGACGCAGTGTTCAACCACACGGGCGAACCGGAGCGTGGCGGCGCGATCTCAAGCTTGCGCGGGATAGACAACGCTGTTTATTACATGCTTGCTCCCGTCACCGGGGAGGACCGGAACTACTCTGGTTGCGGCAACACCTTGAACTGCAATCATCCCGTCGTTCGCAACCTGATCATGGATTGCTTGCGTTACTGGGTCACCGAAGTTCACATCGACGGGGTTCGCTTCGATCTGGCCTCGATCATGGGCAGGGGACAAGACGGTTCCGTGCTCTCGAATCCACCTCTGATCGAAGATATCGCTGCTGATCCCGTCCTGGCGAATATCAAGCTGATCGCCGAAGCCTGGGACGCCGCGGGCCTTTACCAGGTTGGCGAGTTTTCAGTCGGCGGCCGCTGGGCCGAGTGGAACGGGAAGTTCCGCGATGACATTCGCCGCTTTTTGCGCGGCGATGCGGGCATGGTGCCGCTTCTCGCAACCCGCTTGGCGGGTAGCGCGGACCTGTTCCAGGCTGATGGCCGCTCGCCGTGTCACAGCGTCAATTTTGTAACCTGCCACGATGGATTCACCCTGGCGGACCTGGTTTCCTTCGATCAGAAGCACAATGAGAGCAACGGCGAGAAGAGCCGCGATGGCACTGATGAAAACTTCAGTTGGAATTGCGGAGCGGAAGGTCCTACGGGCGACAGGTCGATCCTGCAACTGCGGCGCAGACAGCAGAGGAACTTCGCCACGCTGCTGATGGTTTCGCATGGCGTTCCAATGCTGCTCTTTGGCGACGAATCAGGCAGGACGCAGAAGGGCAATAACAATGCATACTGCCAGGCTGGGCCGGTCGGCCAGTTGATCTGGGACACCCCTGAAGCCGATCAGTCTTTGCTGGAGTTCTTCCGGAAGCTCATTGCCTTTCGTCTTGAGCATCGTTGTTTGCGCCGCGGCAGTTTCGAGGCGGTGCCTCACCAGTCATCCGTGCAGTTGGAATGGCACGGGACGCGCCTGAATTCGCCTGACTGGAACCCTTGTTCCCGTTCACTGGCCTTACAGATTGTTGATCGCGACGAGCACGGTGAGGTGGTCGACCGCATATTTATTATCGCCAATGCATTCTGGGAGAGTCTCTCCTTTGAATTGCCGCAAGCCAAGTCATGGTATTGGAGCCGCTTTGTGGACACCAGTATCGATGCACAATCCGGCGATGGGAGCATTGCAGGCGGAGTCGACATCTGCTCCCAGGACAGGTACGAGGTTGGGCCCCGCTCCGCAGTGGTGCTGGTGGGAAAGAGGAGCACGACGGGGCCTGCTCGGCCCAGTGAATCAGTTTCATAGAGATCAGGTGAGTGACCATGAGAATACTGATAGCCGACGACGACGAGATACAACGTGACCTGCTGAGCACAATGCTGGAGAGCGAGGGATACGGAGTAGTGTCCGTCTGCGATGGAACGAGCGCCTGGCAACAACTGCAGACCGGCAACTTCAAAATCGTCTTCATTGACTGGATGATGCCAGGACTCAGCGGGCTGGAGTTGATCCGCAAGATCCGCAGCGCGGAGTTCGAGCATTACGTTTACATCATTCTGTGCACCTCCCGCAGCTCACGCGCCGATCTGGTTGAAGGAATGCGCTCCGGCGCCGACGATTTTCTATCAAAGCCTGTTCATCAGGATGAGCTTATGGTTCGCGTTTCCTCGGGTGAACGCATCATCGCTTTTGAAAAGCGTATGGGTGACGACAATCGCAAGCTGGCCGAGGCGCACTCTTCGCTGCAGAAGGCATATGCCACGATCCGCGCCGATATCCTGGCCGCCGCCGAGTTACAGAGAAACCTGTTGCCCGCTCCGTCGCGATTGAAGAATGTCTCCTTCGAGTCACTCTTCTGCCCGGCTCAGCTCGTCGCGGGTGATATCTACAACTTCTTTCCCCTTGATGAACAACACATTGGCTTCTACCTGCTTGATGTCTCCGGGCACGGCATTCCGTCCGCGATGTTGTCGGTGGGCCTCAGCAAAATGCTGACGACTACTCCGATTCAGAGCAGCCTGCTGAAGCGTCCGCTGCCTACTGCTCCCTTTCATATGGTGGTCTCACCTGAAATCGCGATTGAGGAGCTCAACCGCCGGTGCCAGGGCAACGGCGATATGTACTTCACCATCGTCTACGGCATCCTTGACGTACGTACCGGATTGTTATCCATCACACAGGCAGGCCATCCCCACCCGGTTTACTTGCCCACCAGTGGCGAGGTAGTGATGCTGGGCGACGGCGGTTTCCCTGTCGGCATACTGGAAGATGTTCACTATGACTGTGTGAGCCAGCAAATGCAGGTTGGGGACCGGCTGCTGCTTCTGTCGGATGGTCTGCTCGAGGCCCGGAGTGCGAGCGGCGAACAATTTGGTATGGACCGCCTGATTCGAGTGCTGAAAGAAACGCGGCACACGCCTCTCAAGTCGTCGCTGAAGACGCTGGAAGACACGTTAAGAGAATGGGTGGGCGCGGAGTTTGATGACGACGTTTCTCTCCTCGCGCTGGAACTGGGCGAACCCCTTGCCGGCCATGGAGTCAAGAAGGCGGACGACGACAAAAGAAATCCTACGGGCGGGCAATGAAGCCTCGCCCGTGCTCATTCTTAGACGCGCAAAACTACAGGAGAATAGATCAATGAAGTTTGAAGAGAGCAGGCAAGGCGGCTGCATCATTATTCGGTTGCTTGAGACGCGCCTTGGAGCAGACAAGGCAGCGAGTTTCAAGGATGTGATGGCAGCGTATACGCATTCGGATTGCAAGGCCGTGGTACTTGATATTTCCCGTGTTGAATTCATCGACAGCAGCGGCCTGGGTGCGATCCTCTCCGTCCTGAAGCAAATGCAGCATGGTTGTGAACTGATCATCGCTGGGGCGACTGATCCGGTTGCGAGCATGTTTAAACTGACCAGGATGGACCGAGTGTTTCTCATGTACAAGACTGCCGCGGATGCCACCGAGCGCATTCCGTAGCCATCGAGATGGGCTCACCACAGTTCACGTTAACGATTGAGAGCCGGTTAGACTCCGTCCATGCCCTTGCAGCCATGGCAAGGAGGGCCAGCGAGTCCGCCGGGTTATCCGGAGACGAACTGAATGAGGTGGAACTCTGCATTACGGAAGCGGCAAATAATGCGATCAAGCATGCCTACCTGGGCGAATCAAAGTTTGTGGTTGAGCTTGTTGTGACAGTTCTGCCCGACTCTATTGTTTTTGATCTGTTTGACTCGGGAGTCTCAGCAGAGGCGTCGATAATGGAAGCAGACCGCCGGCATCTGTTGGATGTAGCCCCAGGTAGTGATGGGCCTGAAGAGAGTGGCCGGGGCATAGCGATTATGCAGAGCCTCATGGACTCCCTTGAATATATTGCCGGGCCACGCAACCGTCTTCGGCTCACCAGGCGATTGCCGCGTAGCGGAAAAGAAAGTTGAAGATAATTGCGCCTTCTGTAAGTGAAAGTCGCATTGAAGCCGCCCAGCTGGAGTGGCGATGAAATAGGCATCGGACCTTGCACCGGCCGCATCCAATTTTTCACACGGCTGCAGCCGCCAGGAAAGTGGAAAAGTTATGACCTCAGTTCAACGCTTCGCCATTCTCAGCCTAGGATTCATCTCCACTCTCGTGCTCGCGCAGCAGGCGGAACCGGGTAGTTTGCCGCCAGCCAACCCTCAGTCCGCAACCACGACAACGCAGGATTCGGCCGCCGCCACTGCCCCCGGCAACTCTGCTTCGATGACCGACAAGGAGAGAAGGAGACAGCAGAAGGAACAGGAGAAGATTGCGAAGGCGAATGCCGATGCCGCTAAACATCACGCCAAGGCACTGAAGGCGCAAGCCAAGGCGCTCAAGGAAGAGAACAAGTCTACTAATGCGGCGGAGAAGGCCAGCGCAGGAGCAAGGGCTAACTCGGCAGAAAACCCCAATCCGGCAAGCATGGCAAACCCGACAGGTTCTACAACTCCTCCTGAGAACAGCAATCCGGCAGAGAAGGCCAGCCCTCCCCAGTAACTTTCAGACTTAGAGCAGCGAGCGCATGTGAACGGCGCAGGTCAAAGACCTCGCCGATAATAATTCCAGGAACACAGTCTACCTGCTGTCCCCAAGTGCCACGAAGGCCCCAAGTCCCATCATTGCCACCCCGGATGCGACTCTCTGATTCCGCCGGAAGCGAGCGCTTGAACGAAGTCGGACTCCCAGTTGCGCGGCGAAGAAGACGATCAGCAAGTCAGCGGCCGTATTCAGGCTGACCGAAATCGCGCCCATTAGGAAGAACTGAACCACAACGTGACCGAGGTGGGGATCAACAAACTGCGGAAGGAACGAGAGGAAGAAGAGAGCCGTCTTTGGATTCAGCACTTCTGTGGCTATGCCTTGCCGGAATGCGTGGCTGGAAGCCTTCGAAGGCGAGGTCGTGTCCTCCATTGGCATGTCCCGAGACCGAATCATGCGAACGCCCAGCCAGAAGAGGTAGAGAGCACCAGCGTATTTGATCACTGCGAAAGCGACTGCCGAAGCAGCCAGCACCGCAGACAATCCAAGTCCCGCCGCCGCAACGTGAATCAGTCCTCCCGCGAATGTGCCCAGCGCAGACAGGATTCCCTCACGGCGACCACCAGCAAGGGTACGGGTCAGAACGTAGAAGATCCCGGGGCCGGGCGTGACCGCCAGCAGGGTCGCCGCCGCAAGGAATACGAGGAGGAGTCGTCCGTCCAGCATCCGGGAATTATACGGCGGGCCACATCAGCCAGATTCGATTTCGTCCACCAGACGACCACAGAACAATTGAGGACCCCGCTTCCGGGTGACTGACATGGCTAGAGAGCTGTTATCGATGGGAAGCGAACCGAGTGCTTTGTCCTGATGCGGTGTTGATCCTAAAGAGGATGGTGAGCGCGGTAGGAATCGAACCTACAACCTACTGATTAAGAGTCAGTTGCTCTGCCAATTGAGCTACGCGCCCTCTTTGTTTTTTTTAAACGGACGGACCACTTGCGGAGGATCGCGTTGGGCCGGTTCTTACAGCGGCACTGATTGGCTCAGGCCTGTTTGATAGTAACAAACGTGTTTGGATCGTGCAATGGTTGGCGCCGTGTTGTGGTGAAAGGACTGTTCAAAAGAGTTGGGGAACGCGTCCTGAAAACCGATCATGGATGCCAATCGACATCTTGAATCAATCACTCTGGATCTGGATCAAGTCGCCGACGTCACCGGAGCGCGGCTGCGGTTGCAAGGTTTGCGGAGAGCGCCAGAAGTCGATGTAGCTCACCTGGTGGACACAGCTCACCGTGCAGTTTGGCGCACATCCCTTGGTGGTCAGAAACTCGCGCCGGACGTCTTCCTTGGTGTATTGCATCAGGGGAACACCAGGGTATCCGCGTTGCTGCGAACAATAATGCACCAACCCGTCTTCACAGACGTAGATGTAGCGCGCGCCCGCCCGGCAACGCCAATCGTTCGGCTTGCCGTTGGCGATGTTGCTTTGGAACCAGTTGAAGCGCGAGTAGCTCCTGCGGTCCATGTTGTGCATCTTGAAGAACACTTCGCGCTCGTCTCCGTTCAGGGGACGCAACTGGCCGTCGCCGTCGTGGATGATTCCGACCGTCGAGGTGAAGCCCAACTGGCGGGCGCGGCGTCCCACCACCAGCGCATCATGGGGATTATGGATTCCTCCACCGACGACACTATTGATGTTGACGTGAAACTCGGCGTATTCGCTGAGCAGCTGCAACTTCTTGTCCAGAACCTTCAAGCTTTTCTTTGAGACATCGTCGGGCATCACGTTGTCGATCGAGATCTGCATATGATCGAGCCCGGCGCGATTCAGGCGCTCGATGCGATCTGCCGTCAATAGATATCCGTTGGTGATCATTCCGGCGATCATGCCGTTCTTGCGTATGCGGCGGATGATGTCGTCAAGCTCGGGGTGCAGGATTGGCTCGCCACCGCTGATGGTGATGACCGACGTGCCGAGGCGGGCGAGCTGGTCGAGGCGCTGGAACATGGTCTCCAGCGGAACCGGCTTGCTGACGGCGTCAAACTCATTGCAATAGGCGCAAGCCAGATTGCAGCGCCGCATGGGAATGATGTGCGCCATGACGACGTGGTTGGTATCCACCAATCCATGGGCGATCATGCCCAATTCTCTCAGGCGACGGCTGGCGGATATCCACTTACTGCGAAGGCCCTGTTTCTTCTGTGACATAGATATGTAGCTTTCATTACAACACGCTCCCGGCGGGAGAGGGGAAGGGCTGGGGGCCAAAAGGGGCAATTCGGGCCTCGAAGCGCAAAGTTCTCCATCGGTTGGGGATGTGGCCAGGTTTGTTCCCGAAGTTGTTATGGATTCGGGCAATCGGAGCGACTGGTTTATAATCCTGTATTCGCCCTTTCTTTTTCGGAGCCAATTGGAAGATGATTCGATTCCTGCAAACCCCTGGCCGATTCCAGAAAGCACTTCTGGTCGGCTTCCTCTCCATCGTCTGCATCATGATGGTTGTCACGCTTGTTCCTGGTGGAATTCTTAATGACGTTGGAGGCCGAGGCGTCAGCGCCAATGCGGTTGCGAAGGTCGATGGCCAGGACGTCACCAATCAGGAAGTGGACCAGGTTGCGCGCAGCATGATGCAACAGCGCCATATTCCCGAACAGTTCAAGCAGTACATCCTGCCGCAGGCGGTGGAAGCGGTAGTGATGCAGAAGGTTTATCTGCGGGAGGCGAAGCGCCTCGGCCTGGAAGCCACGGATGAAGATCTGCGCTACGAGATGCAGCACGGCGGATTTGCCCAGGCGCTGTATCCGAACGGCACGTTTATTGGCGCCGACCAGTACCGGGACCTGATCGCCACGCAGTTCAATCTGAGCGTGCCGGTATTCGAGCAGGAGCTCCGCAACGAGCTGACCATGCGCAAACTGCGCTCGGTGATCGGCGCGGGCGTTTTTGTTTCCAACGCGGAAGTTCACGACGCTTTCGTGAAGCTGAAGACGAAGGTCAAGTTTGATTACGCGGTATTGAACATCACGGACCTCGAAAAGTCTGTCAGCGTTGACGACGCTGAACTACACGCCTACTACGAGAAGAACCAGCAGCAGTTTGCCAATACGATTCCGGAGCAGCGGAAGGTCAAGTATGTGCTGGTGGATCCGGCGCGGCTTCCGAACCCGGCCAAGGCCACTTCCGACGATCTGCAAGGCTACTACCGGCAGCACGCGGCCGAATTCCGCGTACCCGAATCGGCGAAGGTTCGCCATATCCTGATCAAACTGCCGTTGCCGGGTCCCGATGGCAAGGTCGATGCGAAGCAGGCTGATGCTGCAAAAGCCAAGGCGCAGGACGTGCTGGACCAGATTCACAAGGGTGGCGATTTCGCGGCTTTGGCAAAGAAATACTCTGACGATGCTGCCACGGCCAAGGAAGGCGGCTCGGTAGGCCAGTTGATACAGGGTTCCGGTTCCGCTCCTGAAATTGAAAAGGTTGCGTTCGGCCTGGCCAAGGGGCAGTCTTCGGATCTGATCCCGACCAGCTATGGGTTTGAGATCATTCGCGTGGACGACAAGACATCCGCCCACGCCCGCTCGTTCGATGACGTCCGCGCGGAGATTGAACCGATTGTGGCGGTACAGAAGAACCAGAAACTGGCCGAGCAGCTTGCGCGTGCGGTAGAGAGCCAGGCCAAGTCGGGCGGCCTTGAGAAAGCGGCGTCCAGCAACGGCCTGCAGGTGCAGGAGACCGGCTTCATCACACGCAATGACCTGCTGCCGGGAGTTGGCGCGGCTCCGCAGTTTGCCGATAGCATCTTCAGTGCCAAGGCCAATGCCGCCCCGGTGGCCATTCGGCTGCCGCGCGGTGTTGCCGTGGCGCAGGTTACGGAAGTAAAACCGCCGGCGACGCCCAGCTTCGAGCAGGTGAAAGATCGCCTCACTGTTCAACTGAAGCAGCAGAAGGCGCAAGCCATGCTGGCGCAGAAGACACAGGAACTTGCCGACAAGGCCCATTCTTCGCACAGCCTGCGCGATGCTGCGAAGGCAGTGGGCGCAACGGTGAAGACCAGTGATCTCGTCACTCCCGACGGACAGGTGCCGGATCTGGGCCAGGTTTCGTCGTCGGTTCCCCAGTTGTTTGAAATGAAGCCGGGCGACATCAGCCAGGGCCTCAATCTTGGCCAGAAGGGCGCGGTGGTTGCTCTCATCGAGAAGCAGGCGCCGACGGACGCGGAGTTCGAAGCAGTAAAGGATCGCGTCAAGGCCGCGCTATTGGATCGCAAGCGTTCGGAGGCGGAGGAAGTGTTCATCGCTTCCTTGCGCGACCGTCTGGAGAAGGATGGCCGCATCGTCATCGACAAGAAAAAAGTTGATGCTCTGGGCGGCAACGTCAACCAATAGCGGAAACAGGAATCACGCTCGGGGAGGGTAGACCCCTCCCCGTTTTTTTGTTCGCCAATTCGCACATCGGCAGTACATTCTATAGACGAAAGATTCAGTTCATGAAGTCATAAGAACCCGAAACCATGCTTGAAAAGCGAAGCTCCGGCATACTCCTGCATCCCACCTCGTTCCCCGGCCATGGCGGAATCGGCGACCTCGGCCCGTCGGCGTACGCATTCATTGATTTCCTGGCAGCCTCGCGGCAGGGGCTGTGGCAGATTCTGCCGTTGAACCCGGTTGGCATCGGAAATTCACCGTACTCCTCCACCTCCGCATTTGCGGGCAACATTTTGCTGATCAGCCTCGAACGGCTGGCGGAGCGCGGCATGATCGCGCCCGAGAGGGTTCACTCTCTGGGGGCGCAAGAGGGGCGCGTGGATTACGAACAGGTCGTGCGACAAAAGGTGCCTCTACTGCATGAGGCGGCCGCCTCGTTCCTGCGTACGGCAGAGGGCGAGCGCCGCGCGCGTTTCGACCGCTTCGTCGCGGGGAACGCCTGGTGGCTGGAAGATTATGTCCTGTTCGAGGCGCTGCGCGTCCGGTACGAACAGCGGAGCTGGAATACATGGCCGCACGAACTTGCCCATCGGGAGCCGAAGGCAATGGCTGCGGTCCGCGAGGAATTGCACGACGAACTCGACTGCGCCCGCTTCCTCCAGTTCGCGTTTTTTGAACAGTGGCGAGCGCTTCACGCCTACTGCCGCCGCAAAGGCGTGAAGATCATCGGCGACGTGGCGATTTTTGTGAGCTATGACTCGGCCGATGTCTGGACCCATCCGGATACCTTCCGTCTCGACGCAAGTACTTTGGAACCAGAGTGCGTGGCTGGCGTTCCGCCGGATTCCTTCTCTGAAACCGGCCAACGCTGGGGAAATCCGCTGTACCGATGGGCGGAATTGAAGCAGCGCGGATACGACTGGTGGGTCAAGCGGATGAGCTGGGCGCTGGCGAACTGCGACATCATTCGCCTCGACCACTTCCGCGGCTTTCAACAGTACTGGGAGATTCCGAACAGCGAGCCCACGGCGGTGCATGGACGCTGGGTCGATGGACCGGGAGACGATCTGTTCCGCGTGTTGCATGAACAACTCGGCGACCTTCCGTTTATTGCCGAGGACCTCGGCGTGATTACGCCCGACGTGAACGCGTTGCGCGAGAAGTGGCAGATGCCGGGGATGAGAATCCTACAATTCGCGTTTGGCAATCCGGGCGCGCACATCTACCTGCCGCATCGTTATGAGCGCAACACGGTGGTTTACACCGGGACGCACGATAATGACACCACACTGGGATGGTGGAAGAGTTGCTCGGAAGATGAGCGCAGATTTGCAGGGGCGTTGCTTGGAGATGCCCGCGACGGCATCAACTGGGCGATGATCCGCCTCGCGCAGAGCTCCACGGCGAATCTCTGCGTGGTTCCGCTCCAGGACGTCCTGAGCCTGGATTCGGAAGCCCGCATGAATGTGCCCAGCTTTGGCGATGGCAACTGGACCTGGCGGTATTCGCCAGGGGCTCTGCGTCCGGAACTGGCACAAAAGCTTGCGACCCTGGCAGAGGTCACCGATCGCCTGCCGTCATCCGATCAGCAGGGCAACGGGGAAGCTGGCGAAGATTTCGCTGCATAGCAGTTCGCGGTTGTTTTGAACCCTGATGCGCTCTCCGGTGAGCGCATTCGTCAGCTCCCTGCCGGCAAACTCCTGCGGCGCAAGCAAGCAGGTGGCGTCCCAATCTTCTGCGCGGGCCAGCCGCGGCTGGCCGTTCAGCATTGTGAAGCTCAGGCGCTGCACTGCCACAATCGCGATAGTCTGTTCGTGCCGGCGCGTAAAGGCCACTACGTGTTCCGAGCGCTGACCTCTTGCCTGTAACGCCGAGTAATCGCCGTGACGGAAGAGCGCGCGCGCTTCGCTGCGTATCTTCAAAGCACGATGCGTTGTCCAGAATTTCATCCGCCCGTCAGTCCAATGAGCCAGCAGTTCGCCGCACAGCGCGGGGCTGGGCTCCCGACGCTCGAACTCATCGAGAAATTTTTCCGCAGCCGCAAAATTCACGGGCCGCCGGTTGTCGGGATCAACAAGGCTGAAATCGAAAAGCTCCTGTCCCTGGTATATGTCCGGCGCGCCCGGCGAGGTCAGTTTCAACAAGGTTTGCGCCAGCGAGTTGATCATCCCAAACCAGGCGATGCGCGGCATGAACTCATGCATCACGCGCAGGAAGTTGTTGGGCTTGGCGGCGGTGCCGGGCGAGAGGATGCGCGCAATGAAGCGGCGCAGGGCATCCGTATATTGCGGGTTCGGGTTAATCCAGCTGAGGTTGATCTTGCCTTCATGCACGGCCTTCTGCATGCACTCCTGAATTCTTCCGATATAGGCAATGCGCTCTTCCCGGCTCAGCGCCCAATCGCCCGGGGCAAAGGATGCGGCTGGCGGCATCGGCCAGCTTCCTGCCAATGTCTGGTAGAGGAAATACTCTTCGTTGTGATCGGGAACGATGTGACCATCCTCGATGGTTTTGCGCTTGGCGCGATTGATGCGCCGCCAGCGCATGACCTGGGCCGCCCACGGGCGCGGCATTTCGCTCAGCACGTCGAGCCGCATGCGCACGTCTTCGCTGCGCTTGGTGTCATGGGTGGAGGTCGTGAGCAGAGCGTCCGGCCATGACTCCACCCGCTCCCGGTTTCCCTGGTGGAAGTCCTCTACGCTGACTCCGAAGTTGCCGGGGTTGCCGCCAACTTCATTCACGGAGATGAAGCGGTTGTACACGTAGCAGACGGTATCCTCCAGTCCCTTGGCCATCACCGGTCCGGTTAATTGCTGGAACTTCAGCGAGAAGTAAAGCTGCCCGCGGTAGCCGTGAACCAGCGTGCTGCTGTTGTCCTCGCGCAGCAGCAGGATGTCTTCGAGAAAGTCGAAAGCCTGCGGAGCCATGGCGCTGTTGATGCGCTTTGCCTGGGCGATGGCCTGGGCTATGTACTCACGGTCAGGGTCGCTGATGTTGCCGCGCTCATCAACGTAGGTGCGGTAGACGGGGAAGCTCGCGATGGTTTCGCGAATGGCGTCGCGCAGCACCTTACGGGTAAAATCGCGCGCCCGCCGGTTGGTGGAGCTGATTTCGTCCAGCATGTGGCTGAGCACATTCACCTCGCTGGAGAGCGCGGTGAGCATCACCAGCTTCTTTGCCTGGAAGATCAACCGCTCGACGTTCAGCGACTCTCCAATCAACCGGTGGTACAGGTTGGTAAAGCTCCTCTGATTGCGCGCGTCAATGAAGATTCCGTTCACCGCGTTGGCAAATTCGTAGCCGACCGTCCCGCTGACCGGCCATTGGCGCGGCAGCGCTTCTCCTTTCGCCAGTATTTTCTCTACCACGACGTAGAACGGCTCCTTGCCGGGCAGGAGCGCATGCTCGCCGAATGAGTTCTGCACCTCCATTTCGATTCCGTTCTCGGCCAGCGCTCCCGCCGGGACGGGGCCGTGGAGCTTTGCCGCCGCGAACAACATCTGCAATCGCGTGAAGTACTGCGGAGGATTAAACATCCCATCCGGATGGTCGATGCGTAACCCGATCACGGCATCCTCGGCCATCAAGCGGCGAATCAGCTTATGAGTCGCGGAAAAAACCTGCGGATCCTCCATGCGCAGGCCGATGAGGTCGTTGACGTCGAAGAATCGGCGATAGTTGATTTCCTCAGCGGAAACTCTCCAATGCGCGAGGCGGTACACCTGCGCTTCCAGCAACTCATGCAATGCGTCAAAGGTCTGTGCCGAGCCAGGGACTCCATTGAGCCGCTTGACGGCGGCCTTCACGTAGAGGCGCACATCGCATGAGCGCTTTACCAACTCCGCAAAGCGGCGCAGCAGGATGAGAGCCTCGCGCTGCCTGCGGGCGGCTTGTTCCGGGTCGGAAGAAGTGTGCGGAGGCAGCTGGGACAGTGCGTCCAGCAGAGCAAGCAGATCGCGCGCCTTGTCTCCCGCCTGGCGACGCCCGCTCGCGGGACGGAAGATCAATGCAATGGTCTGGGGATCAACCGGGAGAACCTTGTCGAAATACTCGATGCTGAAACCACCATCGCCATAGACCAGCACGATGTGCCCGGCTTCGAGCTCTTCGCCATACTGGTTCCCGAGAATTGGCAGCAGCACCTTGTTGTGCAACTCGGCTTTCAGGGGACTCCAGTCAATGTCAAAAAAGTTCGCATATTGCGATGCGCGGCCATTTTCCAGCACGTCGCGCCACCAGAGATTTGTGCCGTACCCCACACCCATGTGGTTGGGAACTACGTCGAGCAGCAGGCCCATGCCCACGAGCTTGAGTTCGCCCAGAAGCTGGCGCAGTTCTTCTTCGCTTCCAATTTCCGGGTTGATCCGGTTGTGGTCTGTAATGTCATATCCGTGCATGCTTCCGGCCCGCGCCGCCAGAATCGGCGAGGCGTAGAGAGTAGTGATGCCCAGCCGGTGCAGATAAGGAAGCAGCCGGATTCCATCTACAAATCGGAAATTCCGATTGAACTGGACCCGGTAGGTTGAGCCCGGCCGAACCCGGCGCTGGTTCTCGGCAAGGCGTTCGAGAAAGTCCGATGCTTCCATGGCGGTTTCTGGCGGAAGAGGAACTTGTGCGCGCATTTCAGGCCCGTTTCCGGTCAAAATGTTCTGCATTCAACTGTGTTAGATGCGGAGGCACAGGTAGCCGGACAGGCAGCGCTTTTGACGAACCGGCTTCGAACGCAGACAATACTCTTTTGCGGCGTCTTCGGAGATCGAAGCGCATCCAGAGGTTTTTCAGGGGGCATCATGGCTTCAAGCGGTGAACTGATTCGAATGATGAACTACGTGGACGACATTTCCACCACACTCCGTCGCATCGTGGTTGGCAGCGGTTTCATTTCGGTGGAAGAGCGCAAGAAGCTGGCCGAATACATGCGCGCCTCGGACCCGAATTTCACCAAGATGGTCGAAGAACTGGAGAAATAGCAATGCCGGCTCCGGATACGGAGGCCATCGCGGTGATCGGCGCGGGCAAGATTGGTCGGGCGCTGGCCCGCCGTGCCGCCGTGGCTGGGTATCGCGTGATTCTCGAAGACCTGATCCCTACCTCGCTGGCGTACGCACGGCAGGAGATTCGCCAGACCCTCGACGACGCGGTGACTTCCGGCGCGCTGGATCAGGCCGGCGCGGACCAGGCCTTCGCGCGCATCGATTGCGCCACCAGCATTGAAGACGCAGCCCGGCGGGCACATATCGTGATGGAGACAGGGCCAGACGAGCCGGAGTCCAAGCTGGAAATGTTCTGCCTGCTCGACCGCATCTGCCTGCCCAACACGGTGATCGTGAGCAACTGCCATGCCCTCGACCTCTCCGACACGTCGGCCAAGGCGGAGTCCATTGTCGGCATGTATTTTTCCGGGGACCGGGTGGAAATCCACTGTTCGGCCTTCACCAGTGATGTGGCCCTCGGGGTGGCAAAGCAGCTTGCCCAACGGATGGCCTCAAGCTATACGGTTACGCGGGAAGGGCATTCCGCCGCCGGCGAATAAGGTCGCGCAGAAATCAAGAAAAATGCCGCGCGGCGAAGCGCGGCATTTTCCAATTGGGCGACTTAAGAGTCAGCCCGCTCGAAGGGCCCAGCCAGATACTTGCGCGCCTCATCGAGCGCTCCCTGCGTATTGTCGTTGGTTTGCAGCGCCTGGCGGTATTCGCCCAGCGCTCGTTCCCGCTGCCCGGTAATGTCGAAGATCTTGCCCAGTTGGATGTGGCTCCAGACCTCGGTCCACCGCGGCTCCCCGTCGCCGTTCAAGGAATCGCGATAGGCATTGGCCGCTGCCTGGTAGTTCTTCTGCAGGTAGAAGACCTCGGCAATACGGTAGTGGGCCAGCGAACTATTCTTATTCTGCTCGATTGCCTTCTGAAATTCTTTCAGCGACTCTGCCAGGTTCCCCTGCTGTACCATCTGCTGTCCGCGCATGATGGCCGTGCGCAGCTTCAGGTCTCCAGAGTTCTTCAGCACCCAGTTATTGGGATCGACCGTGATGCGGCGCGGCTTACCGAAAGTTTCAATGGTGTAGCTGGAGTCCGTTCCGACGACGTCGATTGTCTTTTCCTCGGTCTTGCCGTCGGTGTCGATCTTCAGTTGCACGGGCATGCGGAAGAGGTCGAGATCCTGCTGCACCTGTCCCACTACGCGGAAGCCCTTCTTGATGCGGAATACCGTGTACTTGTTCTTGAACTCCGGTGCTCCGGTCGAATCCAGCCATTGTGAGAAGAACCATGTCAATTGCTCTCCCTGGATGTCTTCGGTCACCTTCTTCAGATCCTTGAGTCCCACCGGCTTGCCAACGTAGGACTGAAAGAGGTTACGCATCGCCTTGTCAAAGTGCTGGTCTCCCATGACCCAGCGGAGCATGTGATAAATCATTCCGCCTTTATCGCTCGCCATGGACTGGAAGACCGGGTCAAAAGTGTCGAGCGTTCCAATCTGGCCAAGGGGCACGCTGTCATAGGCCAGTGCTCCTACCGCCATGTCTTTTACGGCTTCCTGCGCCCCGGCCGGTCCTGCCGCGTATTCGATATAGCGGCTTTCGCTGTAACGTGCGCCGCCGTCCTGTATCCACCAGTCGCCGCGTGTTGCCGGACTGACGATGGTGCCGAACCACTGGTGCGCAACCGCATTCGCCAGCAGGCGGTAGTTCACCTTGGCGTTGATGTTGCGCGCAGCAATCCCCACCACTTCAGGAGCCCAGGCCGTGGGCACGGAATCGTCGGGCAGCTCCACCAGTTTCAACTCAGAGCTGATGGGGACGCCATAAATGGTGATGAAGTAGCCGAGTTCCTTGGCCACGGTTTCGCCGTACTGCTGCGCCCGGCCTGCCTTGTCCGGCAGGAAGTAGACATGAACGGTCATTCCTGCTTCGCTTACCGGCGTGTCAACGAACTTTCCAATCACCACCGTGCCAGGGAAGCTTGGCTTGGACCATGTGAAGTTAAATGTCCTGGTGCCTGACTCGGGCTTTGGAGCCGCGGCCTTGCCGGGAGCTTCCGCGGACTTCGATTTCGCGCCGGGCTTCTGGCGGGTCTGCAACTTGGGTGCATCGGCTTCGCCGGAGCGATGGGCGCTCTCATCCGCTTGCGTTGCGGCCCCAGCGCCCGCCCCGCTCGCAACCACTGTGTAGCCTTCCGGGGTAGTGATATTCAAGCGCGCGGTGAAGCGGTCAATGCCATAGTTGGTCACCGGAAACCAGCGTCCGGAATACAGCAGGTAGGTAATCGGGTCGCCGACGTAGGCCAGCCGCAGCCCCGGAACCGGACTGTCGTCCGCGGAGGTGACAATGCCCTCGTAATCGAACGTAAGGGTCGCTTCCTGCCCCTTGCTCATGCCATTGGGGAGCGCCACCCGAATCGACGAGTCCTGCGACACCCGCTCCGCCGCGAGGACGTTTCCCTGCCCGTCGGTGACCTGGGTTACGCGCAGGGCGTTGTGCAGCTCAAAGGTGGCGATACTGATGTCGTCCAGCGCCACAAACCTGACCACGGCGCGCGCCGCCAGCTTGTGCGTCTGTGGAGAAACCTTTACGTCGATGGCGTAATCCTGCGCCTGGATGCGTGGCTTCTCGGCGGCGCGCATCGTTGCCATGGGGAGCAAGCCGGCCAGCATGGTCAAGGTCATGAGAACGGCTCTTGTCGTGCTCCGTCCCGCAAATCGCATTGGCATTTTGCTCCTGCTGAGTTGCACAACTCTAGTTGATGTAAGAAATCGTACAGAAGATGCTGAGCAGCTTCTTGGGATGCGCGCCTATTCTCTCTCCCGAAGTGCAATTTCCGCAACGCGCAATACCGACCTTGCCGCCCGGTGCGCGGTTGTTTCGCGGGAGGCGGCCACAGCGGGCGCCTCCGGCAACTCTCCGCGCAGCATACGGCGCACCTCCGCAAGCGAGTTTGTCATCGTCAGCCGCGCTTCGGAGTCCTCCAGCAGCGCACGTACTCCGCGCTCAACGCTTTCGGGCGTAAAGCGGTCCTGGATCAGCTCCGGCACAACTTCGCGCCCGGCTACAAGGTTCACCATCCCATAATGCGGAAGTTTCACCAGGTGCCGTCCCAGCATCCATGTGAGCGCAGCCACGCGGTACACCATCACAAAAGGAGTTCCGATCAGGGCTGCCTCGACGGTGGCCGTTCCGCTTGCCACCACGCCCACCCGTGCGTGGAGAAGGCTGGCTCGCGCGTCACTGGTCAGCTTTACTACTGCGCGGCTCTCACAGAGCGCGATCTGTCCCAGCACCCAGTTTTCGTCCAAGGTGCTGGCCACGGGCATCACATATTCAAAGCCGCTTCCGAGCCGCTCTGCCGCGCCTAACATGACTGGCAGGTTCAGGCGCAGTTCTTTTCGGCGGCTTCCCGGCAGCAGCGCGATCCAGCGACGGAGCGGGTCCAGTCCGTAGCGTGCCGCAAACTCCTCCCGGCTCACGGTGGGGAGTTCCAATTCGCTCAGCGGGTGCCCCACAAACTCCACCTGCACGCCATTCTTCGCATAGAACTCACGCTCGAATGGGATGATGACCAGCATTTCCGAGACATAGCGCTGCACCAGCTTGAGCCGCGACTTGCGCCACGCCCAAAGCTGCGGGCTGACGTAATAGACCACCGGAATGCCGCGCCGGTGCAACTGCTTGGCCAGCCGGAAATTCCAATCGGGAAAGTCGATGAGCACCGCCACGTCAGGGCTCCGGCGGTCCACTTCAGCCAGCAGTTTGTGAAATTCGCGGTAGATTCCGGGCAGATGGCTCAGCACCTCGAAGAGTCCGACCACGGCCACATCGCGGGCGTGGACGATCAGTTCACAGCCGGCCTCGCTCATGCGTTCGCCACCCATCCCGAAGCACTCAATCGGACTTCCGTGGAGTTCGCGCAGAGCCGTCAGCAATTCCGCTCCATACATCTCGCCGGAGGCCTCACCGGCAGAGATCAGGACGCGCAGCGGGCGATGCGAATTGCGATCTTGGTTGCTGGACATATGCGCCGACAGAATATCAGGCCCGGCGCATCAACTCGGGAAGAATGCAGAGGCGCAGTCTCAATCGGCTCGCGCCTCGGGTGCCGCCAGTCCCTGGGAGGCGGCGAGCGCCGCGCCCAGTTCCTGATCCTTGTACTGCAACTGGTAGAGCTTCCAGTAAACGCCCTTGGCGGCCAGCAACTGCTGATGCGTGCCCATCTCACGAACCTTGCCCTTGTGCATCACGATGATCTTGTCGGCCCGCTGGATGGTCGAGAGCCGGTGGGCGATGATCAGCGACGTGCGACCTTCCACCAGGCGGGTCAGCGCCTCGCGCACCCGGAACTCCGTATCCGTATCCACGCTGGAGGTCGCTTCATCCAGGATCAGGATGCGCGGATCGTGCGCCAGCGCCCGCGCAAAGGAGACAAGCTGCTTCTGTCCGGTCGACAGCGTGTTGCCGCGCTCCTGTAGGAGCGAATCGAAGCCCTCGGGCAGCGACTGGATGAAATCGGCGACGTTGACTTCCCTGGCGGCACGCTCCACCGCCTCGCGCGTTACGTGCGCCGAGCCCAGGCGGATGTTATCGGCAATCGTGCCGCTGAACAGGAACGGATCCTGAAGCACAACCCCGCAGCGGCGCCTCAGGCTTTGCAGGTTCATCTCGCGCACGTCCACGCCGTCGATGCGCACGGCCCCTTTTTGCACATCGTAGAAACGCAGCAGCAGCGAGATCAGCGTTGTCTTTCCGGCTCCAGTGTGGCCCACGATGGCCACCGTTTCGCCGGGCTCAATGGTGAATGACACGCCGCGCAGGATCCAGTCCCACTCCTCGCCCGGAACGGCCTTCCCGTCCTTTTCCACCGGCACGCGGCGGTAGGCAAACCAGACATCGTCGAACTCGATTCGTCCCGGTCCATTCGGAACCTTCTCGACCGTCGGCGACTGAATCTGCGGCTCCGTATCCAGCAGCTTGAAGACGCGCTCGGCGGCCGCCATTGCGGATTGCAGAATGTTGAATTTCTCGCTCAAGTCTTGAATGGGGCGGAAGAACCTCTGCGCGTACTGCATGAAGGCCACCAGCACGCCCAGGGTAGTAATCCCAGCCAGCACGCTGTGTCCTCCGTACCAGAGCACGCAGGCGATGGCGATGGACGAGAGGGTTTCCACCACCGGGTAGTACAACGCATAGGCCATGATGGCGTCCTTGAACGCTTCCATGTGCTGCGCGTTTACGGCCTCGAATTCCTCGTACGACTTGCGCTCGCGATTGAACAGTTGCAGCGGAACGATGCCGCTGACGTGTTCCTGGAGAAATGAGTTGATCCGCGCAATCGCCACGCGGATACGGCGGTAGCTGTCGCGCACCGCCTTGCGGAAGATCTGGGTGGCAACGATGATGATGGGCAGCACCACGAACGCGATCAGCGCCAGCCGCCAGTTCTTCATCAACATCACGCCGAGAATCGCAGCGAGCACAAAGACGTCTTCCACGATGGACACTACGCCCGAGGTGAACATCTCATTCAGCGCGTCCACGTCCGTGGTCACGCGTGTCACCAGTCGTCCCACTGGATTCTTGTCGAAAAACGAAATGTCCATCCGCTGCAGATGCCGGTAGAGCTGGCTGCGCAGGTCAAACATGACCTTCTGCCCGGTCCACTGCATCATGTATGTCTGGGTGAATTCAAAGAGGAAGCCCAACAGCAGCACGCTGAGAAACAGGCCGCTGACCTGCGCGATTCCAACCATAGGCTCCGGGCTCAGGAAGCGGTCCAGAAACGAGTGGCTGCCCCCGGCGTTCGCCGTGAGGTATTTGTCGATGGCTGTCATTGTCAGGTAGGGGCCGAGCACGTCGGCTCCCGCCTTCAGCACAATTGCCGCCAAGGCCAGCCCCACTTGGAGCGTGTATGGGCCCAGATACCGCAGCAACCGGCGAACAATCCGGCTATCGTACGCTTTTCCTAGGACTTCTTCCTCGGCGGCCATCTCTTCCTATTTTAGATGGAAGCAGAGCGCCCCAAGGTTCATCGAAAGAAATTCAAAGCTGCAACCGCCCATCCTTCGTCTGCAAATTTTGATATTTTCGGGAGGAGCGTGTACACAGCTATTGAGGCAGGTTGATTAGTGTCAGCGAATGCTTCCGAGACCTTCGGTGAGGTCATTGCAATGCCCAGGGTCAATCCCTGGCTGATCGCGATGACGGTGATGCTTGCGACCTTTATGGAGGTTCTCGACACAAGCATCGCCAATGTCGCGCTGCCTCATATTGCCGGCTCGCTTTCCGCAAGCGTCGACGAGAGCACCTGGGTGCTGACTTCGTATCTCATTGCCAACGCCATTATTCTGCCGCTCAGCGGATGGCTCACCGAACTGTTTGGCCGCAAGCGCTTCTACATGACCTGCGTGGTGATCTTTACCGTCAGTTCCTTGCTTTGCGGAGTTGCGCCGAGCCTGCCGCTGCTGGTTCTCTTCCGCGTCCTGCAAGGGCTGGGCGGAGGCGGCCTCCAACCTTCCGCCCAGGCCATTCTTGCCGATACTTTTCCGCCGAGTCAGCGCGGTATGGCGTTTTCCATCTATGGCATGGCCGTGGTCTTTGCGCCCGCGATCGGTCCAACCCTCGGCGGCTGGATTACAGACAGCTACAGTTGGCGCTGGCTCTTCTACATCAATGTCCCGGTCGGCATCCTCTCACTGCTGCTGGTCTCCCGGTTGATCCACAATCCGCCCGCATTGGCCGGCAAGCCGTTGACCCGCGCGAATCTTCTCTCCATGGATTGGATGGGCATGGGACTGCTGGCCCTGGGCCTGGGCTCGCTGGAATTCGTGCTGGACAAGGGACAGGAGGATGACTGGTTCGGATCGGGGAGAATTCAATTCCTCGTGGTCGTCGCCATCCTGTGCCTGATTGCCGTGGTCATCCGCGAACTCGTCATCAAGAATCCGGTGGTTGATCTCAAACTCTACCGCGAGCGCAATTTCTCGCTCTCCCACGTGCTCATCTTCTGCCTTGGATTCGTGCTTGCCGGCAGTACTGTTCTGCTGCCGCAGTTCTTGCAGACCCTGATGGGATACTCGGCCACCCGCGCTGGAATGGTTCTCTCTCCGGCCGGAGTTGTGCTGATATTTGCCATGCCCATGGCAGGGCTTCTCCTGGGCCGAATTGGCGCGCGTCCCATGATTGTCTTCGGCTTCCTCGTGCTCGGAAGTTCGCTCTGGCTCACCTCCCGCCTCCAGTTGCAGACCGATTACGCAACGTTCACCATCTTTCGCATGATGGCCTCCGTCGGGCTGGCCGCATTGTTTACGCCGATCAGCACAACCTGTTTCTCCAGGGTGCCGCCGGGGAGGAATAATGCTGCGTCGTCGCTCTACAACCTGATGCGCAACCTTGGCTCCAGCTTTGGCATTGCGGCCGTAACAACGGTGCTTGCGCGGCGTTCCCAGTTCCACCAGGCCCGGCTTACGGAGCACCTCTCGGCGGCGCACATCCGGGTACAGCAGACCCGGACCGGGCAATTCCTGGCGCTGCACGGCGACGGCCTCGGCCTGCCCGCGGCGCGAGCCGCCCGATTACTCTATCGCAGCGTTTCGCAGCAGGCCGGAGCCATGGCCTATCTCGACGCTTTCTGGCTGCTTGGGACGCTCTGCTTCGTGATGCCGGTCTTTGCACTCTTTATCGTAAAGATCAAGCACGCGCCGGCCGCGCCACTCCATGCCGAGTAGCTTGCGAAACGCTGCGCCGGGTGGGCGTTACACTGGAGTCGCAGGCATCGCATGAGTTCCGAAGTTCATTCCGCGCTCTATCTCTCCGTGCCCTTCTGCCGGACGAAGTGTTCATTCTGCAACTTCGCCTCCGGCGTTTCCTCGCGTGGCCTCTTTGACCGCTACCTCGCGCACCTGGAGCAGGCGATAGCCGGCGCACCGGCGCTTGCCCGCGAAGTTGGCGCGGAGTTCGATCCGCACCTCGATTCGCTCTATCTCGGTGGAGGCACGCCGAGCATTCTGGCACCCGATCAGCTGGACCGCCTCTTTGCGGCCGTAGCGCGGACATTTCAGCTTCCGCAGGAGGCCGAGTGTACGGTAGAGGTCGCGCCGGGCACTCTTTCGGAGGAAGTCCTGGCCGCTTTGCTGCGCGCTGGTGTCAATCGCGTTTCGCTCGGAGTGCAGTCCTTCGTCGATCAGGAATCGCGCTCGGTGGGGCGCCTGCACAGCCGGGAGATTACCCTCCGGGATATAGCCCGGCTACGGGAAGCGGGGATCGGTGAGATCAGCGTCGATCTCATCGCGGGCCTTCCTTACCAGACAGAGGAGAGCTGGGAGCGCTCGCTGGACGAGGTGCTCGCTCTCGGGGTTCCTCACGTCAGCGTGTACATGCTGGAGGTGGACGAGGAGTCGCGCCTTGGGCGCGAGCTCATCGCCGGGGGAACGCGCTACCATGCTCACCATGTGCCCGATGAGGAGCTGACGGTTGCGCTGTATGAGCGCGCCTGCGAGCGCCTGAACGCCGCCGGGGTCACACAGTACGAGATCTCCAACTTCGCCCGCGAGGGGCACCAGTCGCGGCATAACCTGCGCTACTGGCAGCGGCTGCCCTACTTCGGCTTCGGAGTGGATGCCCACTCGATGCTGGCTGCTCCCGTGCCGGGTGACGTGAACCGTTCGGTGCGCATTGCCACCCCGGATTCGCTGGACGCGCTGCTTGCGGGAGCCGCAGCCGAACGCACGGTGGTCAGCGGGCAGCAGGCGGTCGAGGAGACCTACTTTCTGGGGCTGCGCATGAACCGCGGCGTCGAGCTGCTGGCCATCAAGGAGGAGTTCGGCATCGCCGCCGTAGACCAGTACAAGGATGTGATCGCCGGACTGGTGGAGAGCGAGTTACTGGCGCTGGAGGATGGCTGGCTGCGCCTGACGCCGCGAGGCCGCCTGCTCTCCAACGAGGTCTTTGCCGCATTCCTGCGCGACTAGCATTTACACTGGAGTATCAATCCAAGCATTGGGAGCACGTATGAGCACATCATGGATCGACCTTCGCAGTGACACCGTAACCTTGCCCAGCGACGAGATGCGCCGCGCCATGGCCTCCGCCGAGGTCGGCGACGACGTCTATGGCGAGGACCCGACGATCAATCGTCTGGAAGCCCGCGCCGCCGAGGTCTTTGGCCGCGAGGCGGCGATCTTCGTGCCCTCCGGGACGATGGGGAACCAGATTGCGATCAAGCTGCACACGCGTCCAGGTCAGGAGATCCTGTGCGAGGAGCGCGGCCACATCTTCAACTATGAGATGGCGATGCTGAGCTGGTTCAGCGGCTGCGTCGTGCGGCCGATTGTGGCGGCGCAGGGAATCCTCTCGTGGGAGCTGCTGGCCCCGAAGATCGCGCCGCCCACGTATTACGTGGCGCAGACCGGGCTCATCTCGCTGGAGAACACGCACAACATGGCGGGCGGCACGGTCACGCCCATCGCGGCGATGGACGACATCTGCGCGCGGGCGCACGAGCGCAAGCTTCCGGTGCATCTGGACGGAGCGCGGGTCTTCAACGCGGCAACTTTCCTGGGCAAGCCGGTGGCGGAGATCACGCGGGGCTTCGACTCGGTGATGTTCTGCCTCTCCAAGGGGCTGGGCGCGCCGGTTGGCTCAATGCTGGTGGGCGGCAAGGAGTTCATCGCGCAGGCGCGCTCGGTGCGCAAGGCGCTGGGCGGAGGCATGAGGCAAGCGGGAGTTCTGGCCGCCGCTGGGCTGATTGCGCTGGAGCACGGGCCGGCGCGGCTGCATGAAGACCATGCGACGGCGCGGCTGCTGGCCGAAGGCGTGGCCGGGATTCCCGGCATCGAGATCGACCTGGCGACGGTGCAGACGAACATCGTGATCTGCGACGTGAGCGGCACGGGCAAGTCGTCGGCCGAGATTGCCGCCGCGCTGAAGGCCGCGGGCGTGCTGGTTGGAACGGTCAATCCGCAGCTTGTACGCTTTGTCACGCACCTGAATGTTTCTCCGGCGCAGTGCAGGAAGGCGCTCGATGGCCTGCGCGCGATCTGCAATGCGCGGGTCAGCGCGTAGGGTTTATCGCGAAACGTTCGGCGCATTTCGATCCAGAAAGCAGGCTTATGTCTCTCACGGTTGAGTACGCGGCTGTCGCACGATGCACTCCGGAGCAGGTTTGGCAGGTGTTCGAGCAGATTGAGCGGTGGCCGCGCTGGGATCCGGCGGCGATCCGCGAAGTGCGATGGGTGAGCGGCGAGCCGTGGACGAAGGGCGCGAAGTTCTCCATCGAAATGCTGAAGCCGATGCCGTTCAAACTCACGCCGGAGGTGCTGGAGGTCGAAGCTCCGACGTACGTTCACCTGCGCGGACGAGGCTCGGGAGTGACGGGCGAACAGTACTACTTCTTCAAGTGGATTCCGGCGGAGCGCGCGACCGAGCTGCGAACCTTGCAGGAGTTCAGCGGCGGGCCAATCCTGTTCTTCGGAGGCTCGATCAAACCCGCGATTGAAACCGGCATCAGACGTCTTTTTGAGCGAATTATTGAAGAAGCAGAAGCGCTTGCGCGCGGGGAAAACCCCGCTCCGCCGAGCGGCGCTTAGGCACACCCCCCCCCTCCCCCCCCTATATTTCCCGCCAAAAATTTGAAAACAGGGTAGTTAGATCCACATTCCGACTGCGGCGGCGTCTTGCTACCTAATTTCAGAATAGCAGGTTGGAGGGGTGATCCCCTCAGTGCGGGTGGATCTCTATCTATTGTTTAATCATGTAGTTAGACGGAAGTTGAAAGAAATATCGCTTGACAGGGGAAAGGTCGGGAGGGTGTTTCGATGGTCTGCTTCGAGAATGGTGCGGATTTCGACGCGCGGGATGATCGGGGACAAAGTTAGCGAGATGCGGCGAAGAGAGAAGCAACGGCAGGAACAAGGGCAAAGTCAAAATCCCCGCCCTAACCAGAAGAAGGTTAGGACGGGGCACCCTGAAGTTTGTTTATTCTGCAAACGTGTTCGGCTGGGCCGTCCGCCAAGCACAGTCAAACACAAATAACAGCGGGCGGGTGCGCGGCCCGGCCTACATTCTCATTTATCGATATCCTTCAGGGTGCCCCGTCCTGGCCCGTTGTTGGCTAGGGCGGGGTCTTTGACTTTGAGTCTTGGCACATCCCCCATGCGTTCCCGCCGCCGCGCCGTCCACATGGATTCGATCTCGATGACGCCTTCCTCTCCGGAGCGGTAGTGGCGAAAGCTGCTCCACGGCCAATCCTCCGGCTGCTGCACGAGTCCGCGCTTTACCGGGTTGCGGTGCATGTAGCGCAGTTTCTCGATTCGTCTGCTCTCCGTGAATACATTGAAGTCGTAGTAGCGCGCCTGCCAGAAGGCCTGCCCATCGCCGCTACCGAGTTTCCGTGAGACCGCCTGCTTGATGGATTGCAACGCTGCCGAAAGCGTCTTGCGCTCGGGCTCGCTCAGCAGGAGATGGACGTGCTCCGGCATGACGACATAACCACAGACGAAGAAAGCATACCTGCGCCGCATCTGTTCCACGGCTTGCTCGAAGATGGTTCGCGAAGAAGCCGAGGCCAGCCGGGGTTGTCTGCGGTAACAACTGAAGGTGATGAAGTGAAGGTGGCCGGATTGTTGGAAGCGGCGCAGTCCGCGGGGCATGGGAACGAGGGTAGCTGATTTCGAACTGCGGGGGAATGAAAAATCTTCAGGATTGGTTTGAAGAAGGACAAGTACAGGGCCAGGGTCAAAGGCAAAGTCACAAACCGAGCAAGGACAAGGTCAAGGGCAAAGTCAAAATCCCCACCCTAGCCAAAGGAAGGCTAGGATGGGGCACCCTGCAAAGTCAAAATCCCCACCCTAGCCAACAACGGGCTAGGATGGGGCACCCTGAAGTTTGTTCATTCTCCAAAGTCACCCGCCAGTTCGCGCTAGTAGTTTGAGATTTCCACCAGGTTTTTGTCCGGATCGCGGAGATAGATGGAGCGCATCTTTCCCATGGCTCCATTGCGTTCGATGGGACCCTCCTCGATGCGTATCTTCTGTTCGCCGAGGTGGCGGATCACCTCTTCAAGCGGGGTTGAGGTGATGAAGCAGATGTCTGCCGAGCCGGGGGTTGCGTGGGCGGCCTTGGGATTGACCTCATGGCCGCGCTGCTGGAGTTTGATCATCTGCTCACCGAAGGCGAGGGCCTTGCGGCCATCGATGGTGATCAATTCCATGCCGAGAACTTCGGTGTAGAAATCCGCCGTAAAGTCGATGCTGGCGACGGTGAGGACGAGGTGGTCGAGCGAATCCATGGAGATAGCCATACCAGAGGGATGATACTCGTCCGTGGACGAACGCCAACAAGAATCTGCCGGAGGCGGGTGCTGGGCTGGGGCTTTCACGGGGATTGCGCTTCGTGATATAAGCATCAGTTTTCCTTATGAGTCGCTCCGCGTGGGGCGGACGGGCGGCATCTCACAGTTCGAAGAGCGGAAACGGAGGATGCGTGGACTTCCAGCTTACGGATGAGCAACTGCAACTCCAGAGCACGGTACGGGAGTTTGCCGCGCGGGAGATTGCGCCGCATGTACACGAGTGGGACGAGGCTTCAAGGTTTCCTCTGGGGACGGTGAAGGAGTTGGGAAAGCTCGGGCTGATGGGCTGCATCTTTCCCGATGAGTATGGCGGCGCGGGGTACGGGTATATCGAGTATGTGATTGCCATTGAGGAGCTCTCGCGGGTGGATGGCTCGGTGGGGATCATTGTGGCGGCGCATACGTCTCTGTGCTCGAACCATATCTTTCTTGCGGGGAGCGCGGAGCAGAAGCGGCGGTACATTCCGCGGCTGGCGACGGGCGAGCACATTGGCGCTTGGGCACTGACGGAGCCGAACAGCGGGTCGGACGCGGGCGGGGCGAGGTGCTCGGCGCGGCGCAAGGGAGACCGGTGGGTGCTGAACGGGACCAAGACGTTCATCACCAACGGCTCGTATGCGGACGTGTGCGTGGTGGTGGCGGTGACGGATAAGACGATTGGGACGCGGGGACTTTCGGCGTTTATCGTGGAGAAGGGAACGGCGGGCTTCCGGGCGGGAAAGAAGGAGAACAAGCTGGGGCTGCGGGCTTCGGACACCTCAGAGCTGATCTTTGAGGACTGCGAAATTCCAGCGGAAAACCTGCTCGGCGTGGAGGGGCAGGGATTTGTGGATGCGATGCGGGTGCTGGATGGCGGACGCATCTCGATTGCGGCGCTGGGGCTGGGGATGGCCGTGGGAGCCTACCAGAGCGCGTTGCATTACAGCCGCGGGCGAAAACAGTTTGGGCGGGCGATCAGCGAATTCCAGGCGATCCAGTGGAAGCTGGCCGACATGGCGACGGAGATTGACGCGGCACGGCTGCTGACGATGCGGGCGGCGTGGTTGAAGGATCATCACAAGAAGACGACGCTGGAGTCGTCGATGGCGAAGCTGTACACCTCGGAGGTTGCGGTGCGGGTGGCGAACGAGGCGGTGCAGATTCACGGCGGCTATGGGTTCATCAAGGATTATCCAGCGGAGAAGTTTTACCGCGACGTAAAGCTATGCACCATCGGCGAGGGGACGAGCGAGATCCAGCGGCTGGTGATTGCGAGGCAGTTGCTGCCGGAATGATAAGGCGAGGTTTCGCAAGTTACGCAGGTGACGCAAGTTTCAAAGGTTGAAAAGCCTTTGGACGCTACGGCGGCCTTCGCTTGCGCGCTTTGTTAGACTAGGGAGCGCGAGAGCGTATCCAGTGAATTCCTCTATTTCTGCTTGGGTTGAACAGATCCGCAGCGGCAATGTCCGTGCGTTATCCAGGGCGATTACGGCGGTCGAAAACCGCACGCCGGATTCGCACGAGCTTCTGAAGTCTCTCTTTGCGCATTCCGGGCGGGCGCGCGTGGTGGGCCTTACGGGGTCGCCGGGCGCGGGCAAGAGCACGCTGGTGGACGCCTTGGCTGGGCAATACCGCAAGCGGCAGCAGACGGTGGGAATTATCGCCATCGATCCCACGTCGCCATTCACGGGAGGCGCGATTCTGGGCGACCGGATTCGGATGCAATCGCATACGGGAGACGCAGGGACGTTCATCCGCAGCATGGCCACGCGAGGATCGCTCGGGGGACTCTCCAGCACGACGGCCGACGTGGCGACGGTGCTGGACGCGAGCGGGCGCGACCGGGTGCTGATCGAGACGGTTGGCGTGGGGCAGGACGAGGTGGACATCGTCCGGCTGGCCGATGTGACCATCGTGATCCTGGTTCCCGGGATGGGCGACGACGTGCAGTCGATCAAGGCGGGGATCATGGAAATCGCGGACATTTTCGTGATCAACAAGGCGGACCGCGATGGCGCGGAGCGGGTGGAGCGCGAGGTGAGGGCGATGCAGTCGCTCTCGACGCGCGCTGACAACTGGGTGCCTCCGGTGGTGAAGACCGTTGCCAGCACGGGCGCGGGAGTGCCGGAACTGGCAAAGGCGATTGACGAGTACGAGGCATTCCTTGCCGCCGGAGAGCTTGGACGCGCGCGGCGCATCGCCAACTGGCGAAATCGTCTGCGTGAGATGCTGCGCGACGAAGTGCTGCGGAGGATCGTGGAAGGCGCATTTTCAGAAGACGCGGTGGGCCGCTATGCCGCGCAGGTTGCAGGACATGAGCGCGACCCTTATTCGCTGATTGAAGAGATCGTCGGCAAACTCGCCCACCAGGAGCCGCAGTGCTGATTCTCGGGATTGATACATCGGGGAGGCGGGGTAGTGTTGCCCTGCTGCAAGCCGAGCCGGGCGCGGCGCCACGCACGCTGGAGGTTGCGGGGCTCGAGGGCGGGCAATACTCGGAACTGCTGGTACACACGGTTGCAGGGTTGCTGGAGCGGCAGGGCGCGAAGAGAAGCGCAATCGGGCTGATTGGGGTGGCGAACGGGCCGGGATCGTTTACCGGGCTGCGGATCGCCATTGCGACGGTGAAGGGATTGGCCGAGGCCCACGGAACGCCGGTGGTCGACGTGAGCGTGCTGGAGGCCGTAGCGCTTGCCTGCGGAGCGGAGGGCAAGGTGATGGCCGTGCTGGATGCGCAGCGCACGGAAGTTTTCTTCGGAACGTATGAGTTGGAAAAGGGTGAGGCGCGGATGATTCGCGAGGGGCTTGCGAGTTTTGAGAGCTTCACTGCGATGCCCGGCACAGGCGGCGCGGAGGCGGGAATCTTCACGCCGGATGAGACGATTGCCAGCCGCCTGCACGAGGCGGGGATCGCGGCGAAGGTGTTGCAGCGGCCTTCGGCTGAGGCGTATGCGAGGATTGCCTACCGCAGGTTCTGCGCCGGGATTCGCGCCGATACAGCGACGCTGGATGCGAACTACCTGAGGCGCTCGGACGCGGAAATCTTTGCCACTCCCAAAACTGGAACTACCCCGGCCTGAGATGGAGATTCGGCGAGCCAACGAAGGCGACCTCGCGCGGTTGACGGCCATCAGCGAGGCAGTGGGTTCCGCCGCGCATTGGAGCCGCCAGCAATGGCTGGATATCTTCAAGACGGAAATTCCAGCGAGGCTGGCCTGGATTGCCGAAGAGAGAGTTTCTGGAAGGGAAGCGCGCGCGGCGGGGTTCCTGGTGGCGCAAAATGGCGGCGCGGAGTGGGAACTGGAGAATATTGCAGTGCTGCCGGAGTTCCGACGCAAAGGCCTGGGACGCCAGCTTCTGTCCACCCTGACGGCGCAGGCGCGCGTTCTGGGGGCTGAGCGGATGTTGCTGGAGGTGCGCGGCTCAAACGAGGAGGCGATAGGGCTATACCGCTCGGAGGGTTTCGAACTGCTTGGGAGGCGGCGTGGTTATTACCGGAATCCAGAAGAGGATGCACTGATTCTGGTGCACCGATTGTGAATATTTGGTTTCGATTTCTCTTGCTCCCCATTCGGCCCAGTGCTAGTTTTTACAACACCTGATTTCAGGCTTGGAGGTGCTGAAATGAATGCCCCCGTACGCGAACAGCTCCTGGCCAGCAGCGATGAATTCCGCAAGCTGGCCGATGAACACAGCAACTACTCTCAGCGTCTCGACTCCCTCGCAAGTAAGAAATACCTCTCCGAAGAAGAAAAAATCGAAGAAATCCGACTTAAGAAACTGAAGCTCCGCCTCAAGGATGAGATGGAAAGCTTCCAGTCCCGCATTCAGCAGGTCTCCTGAGCGAACGACGGCCGGGTCGCTGGACCCGCAGCCGCACCGAAGATTCGCGCCATGGGGTGCCCGCTTCCATAAAGCCGGAGCCGGTCATCCCATGGCGGCTCGCCGCACAAGCTTCCTTGCTTCGCAGCTCTTTGCCCCGCGCCTTTCCAGCACAACCCAAGTGTGGTCAAATCAATGGATGCAGAAGGCCATTGCGTTCCTCTCCGCCCTCTTCGTCGCCTCCGTGGCATTTGCCCAGCCCGTGGCATCCCGTGTGGACCTGGGCTGCCGCTGGTCCGCGCAATTGACGGCGGCCCGGCCTGGGGTGAGCGAGAGCTACGTTGTGCCATTCGATCTGTCGATTGAGTACACGCCCGCCGGGATGCGAGCCGCACTCGTCAACGGGAGCGACCGCATGGAGTTCTCCGGAGCCAGCCAGCGGGGCGGCGTGGTCACGCTTCGGCTGGACCAGTACGATGCAACGCTGACGGCACGCTGCGTCTCAGGAACGGAGCTGAACTGCGCGAAATCTTCTTCCGAAAAATGTGTACACCCGGTCTGTTCGGCCCTGGAGGGAGAGTACGAGCGGCAGCGCGGAACGTCCGTTGCAAGCTACAAGGTGGTGGCGCAATGCGTCCACGTGAGGCAACTGGATTCGGAGGCGGTTCCGCAGTTCTCGGCTGCGGCGGACTGGCAGTTTGCGTTCAAGGATGCAGATGGCAAGCCGGTTTCCGAGGGCAACGTTCCCGCCCATTTCACGCAGGAAGCGCGCCACGTGGAGGGAACCATCGCGCCGCTCAGCGGCGACTACGGAATGCTTTCGGGAAAGATCTCCGGCGGCAAGGATACATCGCTCCATCTCTCGCGCTTTGACGGCATCCACACGCTCCGGCTGGACGGGCGTTTTGTCTCGGCCAACCGCATTGAGGGAATTTTTCAGGGTTCGCCGGGACGCCCGATGAATTTTGTGGCAACGCGGCTGGATTCCTCCGCCAAGGGCTTTGACGAAGCCGAGCACCTTACCACGGTAGAAGACCCTTCCGCGGTCTTCCGCTTTCATGGTCTGGACGCTGACGGCAAGAGCGTCACGCAGGACGACCCACGCTTCGCCGGGAAAGTGGTGCTGATCGACATCTTTGGCACCTGGTGCCCGAACTGCCACGACGAAGCGCCGGTGTTGCAGTCGCTCTACGCAAAGTTCCACGAGCGCGGGTTTGAGATTGCCGGCCTGAGCTACGAATACGTGGATGATACGGCGCGGAGCCAGAGGCTGCTTGAAGTCTATCGCCGCAAGTATGCGATTGGATTTCCTTTGCTGCTGGCCGGTACGACGGAGCCCGGCGAAATTGAGAGGACTCTGCCGCAGTTGAAAAACTTCGGGGCCTATCCCACCACCATTTTTCTGGATCGCCACGGGCGGGTGCGGCTGATCCACGCCGGATTCTCCGGCCCCGCTACGGGCCGACTGGAAGAGATCAAGGAGAATTTTGAGCGGAATGTCGTCAAACTGTTGGATGAGCAGTAACCTTAACGTGCCCCGCTGGCTTTCCAAGCCATCCGTGCTTCGCGCTTCGCTATAATCGAGAGGTCCTCATGGTACGCGACGGAATCTATTACGCGCTGGCTCTGGTAGCGGTGGCGGTCCTGCTTGGCAACTGGACGGGCTCGCTCCCGCTCATCCTTGTGCCGCTCCTGCTGGCGGTCTTCTTTCTCTGGTTCTTTCGCGACCCGGAGCGCGCCATACCGACCACTCCGGGAGCCATTGTTTCGCCTGCCGACGGCAAGGTCACGGGAGTCACCACCATCCAGGTGGCGGGCGAGCCGCGCACCAGCATCAGCATTTTTCTGAATGTATTCAACGTGCATGTGAACCGCTCCCCGGCCGCGGGTGTCATCACCGGCGCGGAGTACCGCCGCGGCAAGTATCTGAACGCGATGAATCCGGCCTCGGCCGAACTCAACGAGCAGCACATCTGCACCCTGCGAATGCTGGACGGACAGATCGTCGTCTTCAAGCAGATTGCCGGCCTGCTGGCGCGGCGCATTGTCTTCTCGCGCGAGTTGGGAGCGCACGTCGCGCGCGGCGAACGCATCGGGCTGATCAAGTTTGGTTCCCGCTGTGACGTGATTCTGCCGGCCTCAGCGCAGATACAGGTTCAGCCCGGCGATATCGTAAAGTGCGGCTCCTCGACACTGGCGATTCTGCCGACGCAAGGAGAAAGTTGATGGACTTGTCGAACGGAGGCGCGGCGGAAGGGCGATCACGCCGTCTGCGGAAGGGCATGTACATTCTGCCCTCGCTGTTCACAACCGCCAATCTGGCGGCGGGCTTCTACGCCATCTCGCAGACAGCGCTCGGCGCTGCCCATGCCCAGGGCTTTCTTGCCGCGCCGGGGACAGATCCGTTGCGCCTGGCCGCCGTTTACTTCAATCACGCAGCGATCGCCATTGGATTTGCGGTCTTCTTTGATGGGATGGATGGAGCAATTGCGCGCCTTACCCACACCACGAGCGATTTCGGCAAGGAGCTGGATTCCCTGGCCGATGTGGTGGCTTTTGGCGTGGCGCCTGGAATTCTCGCCTGGATGTGGGGTTTTCTGTGCCTGCCGCTGACGCTGGACGTGGACCTGCGCGACAAGCTGATCCAGTTCGGCGCGATCATCGCGTTCGCGTTCCTGACGGCGGGAGCCTGCCGCCTGGCGCGCTTTAACATCCAGCTCAATCCTCAGCCTAAGAATCCGGGACGCCCGGGGCGTAAGTATTTTGTCGGGATGCCGATTCCGGGCGGCGCCGGTTGCATTGCAGCGTGGGTACATCTGCGCCTTGGCTATCCGGTGCAGGACTGGCGAAGTTCGATTGTGTGGATGGCCTACGTTCTCCTGTGCGCTTTCCTTATGGTCAGCACGTGGCGCTTCTGGAGCGCCAAGAGCATCGACTTCCGCAGCCGTCAGTCATCGCGGCTGTTTGTGCTGCTCGCCGTCATGCTGGGCGCAATCTGGTATCTGCATCGCTATATTCTGATTGTCCTGACCGGAACCTACATGCTCTCGGGGGTAATCTTCCGGATTGCGTACTCTTTCCGGAAGAGTAGCCATGTGCCTCCGCCGGCTCCGCCCCAGGAGGTGCGTGGAGAGTCATGAGTCCATCTGCCAAGAAAACCAATCTCTTCACCGTTGCCATCGTCGGCGCTGCCGCGCTCAAAGGGAAGGAAGTGCGCGACGTCCTGAGCGAGCGCAACTTCCCCACGGTTGACATCAAACTGCTGGATGAAGAGGAAGCGCTCGGCCAGATCGAACAGGTGAACGACGAGCCTACATTTATCCAGGGAGTTTTGCCGGAGCATCTGGAAGGCGTAGATTTTGCGTTCCTCGCCGCCGACGAATCCTACATTGCCAAGACCTGGGCGACGGTTCGCGATGCCGGCTCCGAGATTATTGACCTGAGCTACGCGCTGGAGAACAACACGGACATCGAACTGCGCGCACCGTGGCTGGAGCGCGAGCTTGGCCACGCCCACGAGGTTGGATTGCAGTCGGTTCCGGTTGTGATTGCCCATCCGGCGGCGGTGGTGATGGCGCTGCTGATGGCCCGCCTGCAGAAGGCCGCGCCGATCCAGCTTGCCTCGGCCGTCATTGGCCAGCCGGCCTCGGAGTACGGACGCCGCGGCATGGACGAACTGCACGACCAGACGGTGAATCTTCTGAGCTTCCAGCAGATGCCGACGACGATCTTTGGAACGCAGATCTCGTTCAATCTGTATGCCCAGCCGGTGGAAGGGGCTCACCCGTCGCTGGCGGAGGTGGAGGCGCGGATTGTGCGCCACTTCAAGGCCCTGGTGAAAAGTGAGGTTCCAATGCCGGCGGTGCTGCTGGTGCAGGCGCCGGTATTCCATGGCTACACCATTGCGATGTTTGTGCAATGTGGCGGAGAGGTGACGGCGGCAAAGCTGGAGCGCGCCCTGGCCGGGCCGCATGTGACGGTGACGAGCGAGCCGGATGAATTTCCCAGCAACGTGAACATCGCGGGCTCGTCGGAGATACTGGCAAGCGTCCGCCCTGACGGCGCGGGCGGCAACGGTTTCTGGCTGTTTGCGGCCTGTGACAATCTCCGGGTTTCGGCGATCCAGGCGATTGAGTGCGCCGAAGAGATGGTGCAGACTCGGCCGCGAGGACAACTGCAATGACCCGTTCTTTTTCCGGCCTGCGCCGATGGCTGCCCCTAGCGATTGCCGCGCTTGCGCTGCTGACGGCATCATGCGGCTACCACACGGCGGGTAACGCTTCGCGCCTTGCGCCCGACGTAAAGGTGCTGGCGATTCCGGCCTTCCTGAACCAGACCTACACCTACCATGTGGAGACCGGGCTGACGGCGGCGGTGATTCGCGAGTTCAACACGCGCACCCGCTACCGGGTGGTGCAATCGGAGAGCGATGCGGACGCCGTGCTGCAGGGCACCGTGGTTTCTGCCGCCGTGGCTCCGGTGGCGTATGACTCGGTGACGGGACGCGCCTCGACCGGGCTGGTGACGATCATCGTGAAGGTGACGCTCACTGCGCGCGATGGCCGGGTGCTGTACAGCAATCCCAACTACGTTTTCCGCGACCAGTACCAGATTTCCAACGAGCTCGCCAGCTTCTTCGAAGAGCAGGGGCCGGCGCTGGACAGGGTTTCGCGCGACTTCTCGCGCACCCTGGTGAGCAATATTCTGGAGGCGTTCTAGCTTGAAAGCCTTTGCCCCGGTGGAGCGCTTCGTCGAGGACGTGAGCTCTCGCAAGCTCAAGCCCGGCTACGTCTTTATCGGCGATGAAGGCTTCTTCCGCCGCACCTGCCGCGACGCCATTCTCAAGCACCTCATCCCGGAAGGGATGCGCGAGTTCAGCTTCTACGAGTTCGATCTGGATTCGTCGGAGGTGGTTGAGATACTCGACCGCGCGCGCACGCCTTCGCTGATGGCGAACTTCCAGGTTTTCTTTGTGCGCGGAGTAAAGGCGCTGTACGGGCGCGGAAAGCACGATGCGGAGTTCGCCGCCATCGCCGCCTACATCAAGAATCCGAATCCCGACGCGCTGCTTATTTTTGTGGCCGACCACATCAGCATTCCTTCCGACCTGCGGCGCATGGAGATGACGGACAAGGATCGCTACGAGCGCATCCGCGAGACCCTTGGCGACTGCCTCACGGTCATCGAATTTGCGCGCGTCGAAGAGGGCGAGGCCGTCAAGTGGCTGAACGAGAATGCGGCCCTGCACTCGACGAAGATCGATCCGGACGCTTCGCGCGAGCTGGTGGATTCGCTCGGCGGCGACATGATGATGATCTCGAACGAGTTGGAAAAGCTGCTGCTCTATGTCGGCGAGAAAAAGCGCATCACGCTGGGCGACGTGGAGACCATGGTGCTGGCCGCCAAGCAGCGCACTCTCTATGAGCTGACCGATGCGCTCTCATCGCACAACCGCGCCCGCGCGTTGGAGATTCTGGACGCCATGCTTTCGACGGGCGACGGCGACGAGGCGGCCATCGGGCATTTGTACATGCTGGCGCGGACCTTCCGGCAGATGCTGGTGATCCAGGAGCGCAACGTGCGTGACACCCGGGCGCTGTACCAGGTACTGTGGCAGGGCTTCCGCATTCCGCCATTTGCAGCCGAAGATGTGATCCGGCAGTCGCGGCGCTACAAGTCCCGTCGTGAGCTGAGCCGGGCGATCCGGCTGATCTCGCGGGCCGATGCGGCGCTGCGCACGAATCCGGTCAGCAAGCGTCTGGTGCTGGAGAACTTGATTCTCGACCTGGCCGCCGAGCCGAAGGAAGTTGTGCCGGCGTGGCAGCAGGAAGCGCTGCTGGACTGAGTTCGCTGCAAACGAAAACGGCAGGCCGAGGCCTACCGTTTTTCTATCCCGGAAAAATTATGCGGTTGCGGATGCAGCTTTTACGCGAGCCGAAAGGCGGCTCTTGTAACGCGAAGCCGTGTTCTTGTGCAGGATGCCCTTCTGCACGCTCTTGTCGAGAGCGGAAACCGTCTCGCGGAAGGTGGTATCCAGCGCGGTCTTGTCGCCGGAGGTCAGTGCGGTGCGCAGTGAGCGCAGCGCCGAACGCATACGCGACTTGTTGGCGCGGTTAGTCGCCGTCTTCTTTTCTGTCTGTCGTGCGCGCTTCAGCGCCGAAACATGATTCGCCATACTTACCTGTGTCCTTATAGTCAAAACTGGGACTTCGTCCCGAACAATTCATTTTACGGTGAATGAAGAGGTTTCCGCAAGGCGGAGGCCATCAGCGCTACGCTTTTGCCGCGAGACGCTCCGTGTCCAGCAGCGCGCGTTTGCGACTGAGTCCCCAGCGATAGCCGCCCAGAGTGCCGTCGCCGCGGATTACGCGATGGCAGGGAATGACCACGGCGATCCGGTTGGCCGCGCAGGCATTGGCCACCGCGCGCGCAGCTTTTGGCTGGCCGAGCGCCTCGGCGACTTCGGCGTAGGACTGCACGCTGCCGGCGGGAATTGTCTGAAGATAGCGCCAGACCTTGAGCTGGAAGGCCGTTCCATGGAGTGCAAGCGGCATCTGGCTGAGCGCCCGTTCGCCCTCAAGGTAGCCGGCAAGCGCCTGCATCCATCCGGTGAACTGTGCCGGGTAGGGTTTCGGCATTGGCACGCGCTTCGCCGCCGGATATTCCTCTTCGAGCGACTTCAGCAGTTCCCTGGCGCAGTTTCCAAACTCAAGAAAGCACAGCCCGCGGTCGGTTGCGCCCACCATGATGAGGCCCAGCGGCGTATCCGCCGTGGCGTAGGAGATCTCGACATTCACGCCGCCGGAGCGGTACTGCTTGGGCGTCATGCCGAGCCGCGTGTCCACGGCGGAGTAGACGCGGCTTCCCGCAGCGAAGCCCGCGCCATAGATTGCGTCAGTAACGGATGCGCCGTCGCGCAGATTTTCCTTGAGGGTTTGCATGCGGATTGCCTCCACGTATTGCCGCGGCGTAACTCCCACCACGGACTTGAATGTGCGTTGAAAGTGGAACGGGCTGAGGCCGAAGCGCGCGCCGAGCGCGTCGAGCTTTAAAGCGGCACGGTTGTCGAGATTCTGGCGAATGTATTGGCACACCTGCTGGAATTGCTGACGCAGAAACTCAGGGGAGTGCTCCGCAGGCCGCTGCTCCTCAAGCGGCTTGCAGCGCAGGCACGGACGCAGGCCGTCGGCCTCGGCCATGGCCGCGGTGGGATAGAAGCGCACATTCCTGCGCAAAGGCCTTCGCGAGGCGCAACCGGGGCGGCAAAAGACTTTTGTTGTAAGCACTCCGTAGAAGAACTTGCCGTCAAAGTTCAGGTCCTTCTCCTGCACGGCCTGCCAGCATTTCGCGTCGTCGATCATGGGGCCTTCCTGGGACTAGAAGACTGGGCTTACACGGCAAAGCATAGCGAGCCGGAGACAGAGAGCGCTATGCGTTTCTTGCGCCGCAATTCCCAGCCCCTGGCCCGGATTGTGCTCCCCGCGGGTGTTCTTCCCCCGGATATGAGAAGATTACATGTCAGTAAGAACTCAATTGAGCGACACAGAAAGCAGTTCCCCATGTCTGGAAATATCGGTGACAAGGCAAGATTCAACCGGCTCAGGAAGCAGAAGCTCCTGAAACGCCGCACCAAGGCAGCCGTAGCCGCCGCCCGAGTTGCAACCGCCGCTCCCGTGGTTGAAGTGAAAGCAGCAGAGCCCAGCAACTAACCGAACGCCATCCACGCCCCGCCGGGAAAACTCGCGCGGGGCTTTGACTTTCTTGGGCTTTGCCCTGCCGGAAGCTGGATTTGCCCGAGCCTGATTCTGTGCTCCCCGCCGCACCAGCGTTTATACTGAACACTTATGCTAAGAGTTCGATTTGCGCCCTCTCCCACGGGCTTTCTGCATGTGGGCAGCGCGCGCACTTTCATCTTCAACTGGCTTTATGCCCGCCACAACGGCGGGACGATGGTGCTGCGTCTCGACGATACGGATGTGGAGCGCAACTCGGATGCCAGCGTCAACTCGATCTTTGACGGCCTGCGTTGGCTGGGACTTGGGTGGGATGAGGAGTACAAGCAATCCGAGCGCCTGGCGTTGCACCGGCAGGTGGCCGAGGCGATCTTTGCCAAGGGACATGCGTATCGCGATTTCACTCCGGCGCATGCCGGCGAGAGCGATCAGTCCGGAGCGCAAGGGGCGTGGTTGTTCAATCCGGGGATGCGTGAGCTTACGCGCGCGGAGAGCGACCGGCGGGCAGAGGCGGGTGAGCCGTTTGCGCTGCGCTTCCGGGTGCCGCGCGGACATGAGCGCGTGCTGCGCTTTGTGGATTCGGTGTATGGCGAGCAGAGCAAGCTGGCCGACGAGGTGGAGGACTTCGCGTTGCTGCGCAGCGACGGGATGCCAACCTATCATCTGGCCTCGTGCGCGGATGACGCCGACCTGCGGATCAGCCACATTATTCGCGGGCAGGATCATCTCTCGAACACCTACAAGCATCTGCTGATTTTTGAGGCGGCCGGGGCCGAGGCTCCGCAGTTTGCGCATCTGCCGCTGCTGGTTGCGCCGGATGGAACGAAGCTCTCGAAGCGGCGCCACGGACCGGTGGTCAGCGTTACGACGTATCGCGACGCGGGCTTTCTGCCGGAGGCGTTCGTCAACTTTCTGTGCCTGTTGGGATGGTCGCCCAAGAATGACCGCGACTTTCTGACCATGGAAGAACTTACCGGGGCGTTTACGCTGGAAGGCGTGAATCGCGCGAACGCCGTGGTGAATTTCAAGGAAGAGGATCCGTTTGATCCCAAGGCAGTGTGGCTGAATGCGGAGCATATTCGCGCGCTGCCGGTTCCGGAGCTTGCAGAGCGGCTGATGCCGTTTCTTCAGGAGGCAGGACTTGCCGCCACTCCGGAGAAGCTGCTGCAGGTGACGCCGCTGGTGCGCGAGCGCATTCGGTTTCTGCGCGATGTGAATACCGCGGCCGACTTCTTTTTCGTCCGGCAGCTTCCGCCGTATGATTGCCTTGAGCTGATTCCGCAGAAGGGCGACGCCGCGTTGGCCTTGAAGATACTGGCGGAAGCCTCTGCCGTGCTGGCCGCAACGCCTTTCGATCATGCCTCGCTGGAAGCGGCGCTGCGCGAGGCCGCCGCGCGGCTGGCTCTGAAAGCCGGACCGATGTTTCAACCGATCCGCGTGGCCGTGTGCGGACGCAAGAATGCGCCGCCGCTCTTTGAGACCATGGAAGTGCTGGGCCGCGAGCTTTGCCTGGAGCGAATCGCGCAGGCCATGGCCCGGCTGTGACGCCTTTAATTTCGCAGCGTAAATCGCTGCTTGTGCCACCTAAGAGGAATGTGAATCATGTCCAGTTCCAAACCGGAAAGTAATTCCGCCACCAGTGTTCCGGCGGAGACCGCCCAGCGTCCCTCCAACTTCATCCGCGAGATTTTTATCGAGGATCTGAAGACGAAGAAGTACGGCGACGCCGTCGTTCAGACGCGCTTTCCTCCGGAGCCAAACGGCTACCTGCACATCGGCCACGCCAAGGCCATCTGCCTCGATTTCGGTCTGGCCGACGAGTTCGGCGGCCTCACCAACCTGCGCTTTGACGATACGAATCCGGAGAAGGAAGAGCAGGAGTATGTGGATTCCATCCAGACGGATGTGCGCTGGCTGGGCTTTGAGTGGGACCGCCTGTGTTACGCCTCCGACTACTTTGACCAGCTCTTTGAGTGGGCGGTGCAACTGGTCAAATCCGGCAATGCGTATGTGGACGACCTGACGGCAGAGGAGATTCGCCAGCATCGCGGCACCCTGACCGAGCCGGGAAAGAACAGTCCCTACCGCGACCGCAGCGTGGAAGAAAATCTCGATCTGTTCCTGCGGATGCACAAGGGCGAGTTCCCGGATGGCACGCGAGTGCTGCGCGCGAAGATCGACATGGCCTCGCCGAATCTCAACCTGCGCGATCCCGTGATGTACCGCATCCTCCACGCCGAGCATCACCGCACGGGCGACAAGTGGTGCATTTATCCCATGTACGACTTTGCGCACGGGCAATCGGATTCGCTGGAGAAGGTGACGCACTCGATGTGTACGCTCGAGTTCGCCGACCATCAGCCGCTGTACAAGTGGTACATCGAGCAGCTTGGAATTTTCCCCTCGCAGCAGATCGAGTTTGACCGCCTGAGCCTCACCTACACCTTGCTGAGCAAGCGCAAGCTGCTGCAACTGGTGCAGGAGAAGCGCGTCAACGGCTGGGATGATCCGCGCATGCCAACGCTTTCCGGCATCCGCCGCCGCGGCTTTACGCCGGAGGCGATCCGCAACTTCTGCGCCGCCATCGGCGCGTCGCGCACCAACGGCTCCACGGATATCGAGATGCTGGAGCATTTCCAGCGCGAAGACCTGAACAAGCGCGTGCCCCGCGCCATGGCCGTGCTGCGGCCGCTGAAAGTTGTGATCGAAAATTATCCCGAGGGCAAGGAAGAGTTCGTCGAAGTGGCGAACAACCCGGAGGACGCAAGCGCCGGGCTGCGGCAGGTTCCCTTCTCGCGCGAAATTTACATCGAGCAGGATGACTTCCGCGAGGTACCTCCGCCGAAGTACTACCGTCTTTCGCCGGGAAAGGAAGTGCGGCTGCGCAACGCGTACTTCATCACCGCGAAATCCGTGGTGAAGGACGCCGAGGGCAAGATCGTCGAGGTGCGCTGCACCTACGATCCTGCAAGCCGCGGCGGCAACTCACCGGACGGGCGCAAGGTGAAATCGACGATTCACTGGGTCTCGGCCGGCCACGCAATCGAGGCTGAGATTCGCATCTACGACAAACTCTTCACCAAGGCCGATCCCAGCCAGTTGGAAGAGGGCGAAGACTTCATGAGCGGGCTGAATCCCGATTCGCTGGAGACGTTGATGGACGCGAAGCTGGAGCCATCACTGGCCGGCGCGAAGGTCGCGGACCGCTACCAGTTCGAGCGCGTCGGATACTTCTGCGTCGATCTGGATTCGAAGCCCGGCGCACTGGTCTTCAACCGGACGCTGCCGCTGAAGGACACCTGGGCGAAGATCGAAAAGAAAGCCGGAGCCTGATTCCGGCGCCGTGCGGATGCTGGTGACATGACGATTCTGGGAAAAGTCTGCTTCGTAATCTTTGGGCTGTTCATGATCGCTGACGGCCTGTTTATGCTGGTTTCTCCGCGAGCCTGGTGTCAACTGCCAACCTGGATCAGCGGCCGGGGGAAGCTGGCCGCGGAGATCTACTCGCATGGCTGGGGAGCCGTCCAGGTGCGGGTGCTTGGCGTGATTATGATCGGGCTTCCCCTGTACGTGGCTTACGACGTGTTTTTCTACCGGGCCTGAGCGCGGCCTTCACGCTACAATCGCAGCGGTACACCGTGTCCACTCCCAGCGAGCAACTGCCTGCACATCCCGCGCCGCGCCCCTGGCCCCTGGCTCCCGAGCCGGAGCCGGTCTTTGGAATGCTCCAGGTCCTCTTTGCCTTCCTCGCGATGCTGCTGGCGGTCGTGTTTTGCGGCGGCGTCGCGCTGCTGATTGCACATCAGGTTCCGGCGCTCAGCCGGATTCGTCCGGCTGACCTTGCAAGCGATCCGCGGGTGCTGCTGCCCGCGCAACTGGCCGCCTATCTTCTGCTGATGGGGGTTCTGTGGCGGCTGTTCGCGCGCCACATCGGCATCGGATTTTTCCGTGCGCTATGCTGGCGCTGGCCCGCGCGCTGGCCCTTGTTTGTGGCCTCGGGAGTGCTGCTGGCGGTGGCCGTTCAGTTCGCCGCGCATTTTCTGCCCGCACCGCCGGAGCTCCCGATTGACAAGATGATCCGCACGCCCGCCGACGCCTGGATGATGACCGGCTTTGGCGTCCTCATCGCTCCATTCGTCGAGGAAACACTCTTCCGCGGATTGCTCTTCCCGGCCCTTGCGAGGCGCGTCGGAGCGGTGCTTTCGCTACTTGCAACCTCGATGCTCTTCGGCCTGGTGCATGCCCAGCAACTTGACGGAGCATGGACGCAGGTCGCTTTCATCGTCGGCGTGGGAGCGGTGCTGACGCTGGTGCGATGGCGCTTCCACTCGCTGGCCTCGTCCACGCTGGTGCATGTGGGATACAACGGCGCGCTGTTCGCGGCGCTCTTTGTGGAGACGCAGGGATTCACCAATCTGTCTCTGCATTGAGTTCGCGGGAGCAGGGCAGCTTCGGATCGCCCGTCACCCGTTCACAACTGCGGAGGCGAGGGCCATGGCATCGTCTCTGCCGAGGACCAGAAGTTCCTTCCGGTCGCCTTCCTCGGTGAACTCCCGAACGTGCCGGAAGCCCACCGCCTGGGAAGCGCTCAGCGCCCGATGGTTCAGCCTGTCGTGATATATCCAACAGACGTCCTCGGCATGGAATCGTGGAAAGGCCACCTCGGTGAGGAACTTCAGCAGCATGAGGCGGCCCCATCTATTCCCCATGAAGTCCGTGTCGCCAATAAAGAGATCGAGGCTGATCCCATGGTCTTCCCCGATCATCGCGGCGTATTCGGGGTAGTCGGCAACTCTGTACACCTGGATGTATCCCATCGGGATGCTATTGGAATAACTCAGGAAGCACCTCGTGGGCCAGTCGGGATTCAGCCGCTGAAGGTACTCCGCGCGCATCTCTTCCCAACTGGGTATGCACTTCTTGTGATAGAACTCGCGGATATGAGGTTGCTGCAACCACCGATACAGGAGAGACAGGCTGGCTTCGTTCAGCGCTTCGAAGCTGAGGTCGCGATACCGAGCCAGGTCCATCGCCAATCGTAACTTGAGTTGCCGCCAAACCGGAAGCTGGCGTAATACCGGCGAGCGCTTCCGCTTGCTCCCTCCGTTCGCAACTTGGTATGGTGAATTCCATGTCTGAAGCGCGCCAGCAACTCTTAACGCTCCTTTCGAAGGAATCCTTCCGCCTGGGGCAGTTCAAGCTTTCCAGCGGCGGCACCAGCGATTACTACGTGGACTGCCGCACCACCACGCTGCACGCCGAGGGCGCGCGTCTCACCGGGCGCGTTTTTCTCGACGAGATCGAGCGCCGCAAGTGGCGTCCGCAGGCCATCGGCGGACTGACCATGGGGGCCGATCCGATTGTGGTGTCGGTTGCCATGCTGAGCGCGCAGGAGTTGCAATGGCGCGCCACGGACACGGGCACGGCCGGGCCGCATGGATTGATCCACGGCTTCCTGGTGCGCAAGTCCGAGAAGGCCCACGGCACGGGGCAGCGCGTCGAGGGATTCCGCGGCAAGGGCGCGCGCGTGGTGATTGTGGATGACGTTTGCACCACCGGCGCATCCACGGTGCAGGCCATTGAGGCCGCGACTGAATTTGGATTTGAGATTGTGGGCGCAATGTGCCTGGTGGAACGCGAAGAATCGCTGGGGCGGCCTGCTGTGGAAGCCGCGGCGGGCGGCGTGCCCTTCGTTTCGATCTTCACCGCCGCCGAGGTGCGCGCCGAACATATTCGCCATCTCAAGTAACGCGCGGCTCGCGGGATTGCCTCCGCTCCCGCGTCGGAATACCATGAATTTGCCGGTCGCAGGAAACAGGCGCGACCCCCCTGGGAGCTCTCGATATGATGTTCGGCAAACTCGGTCTCGTGATGATTGTTGTGCGCGACATGGAACGCAGCGTCGCGTTTTACCGGGATGTGCTCGGTCTCAAGCTGCTTATCCAGCAGGCGAACTGGAGCCAGCTCGACGCGGGAAACATCATCATCGGCCTGCACCCGGATGGCGAAGAGGTCAAGGTAAGTCCCACCAGCGGCATGAGCATCGGGATTTACGTGGACGACATGGACAAGGCGGTTGCCGAAATCCGCCGCCGCTTTGGAAAGATTGCGGTTGGCCCGCGGCAGGATCCGTTCGGACGCTGGGCGCTGGTCTTCGATCCCGACGGTTACAGCGTGCAGATTATCGAGATGGCGCGCGGCCTGCGCGCCCAGCACAAGCTTCCGCCGCAGCCGGGGCAGGAATAGCGGCGCACGGAAACAGAAATCCCTCCGCGGTGCGCGGAGGGATTTGCGATGCAGCGAACTCTATCGGGTCTGTGAGCTGTTGTGGTGATGGTGGTGCTTCTTGTGGTGCTTTTTGGCGGCAAATGCCGGCATGGCTGCGCTCAACAGCAGGACACCGGCCAGTACGGCGATCAACGATTTCTTCAACGTGTTTCCTCCAGCGAACGCCCTTCGGAGCGTCCACTTTGTTTCTAGCACTTTCCCACTTATTCCCGCCATGGATTAAGATTTATTTTTCTTGAGCCGGGCGCCAACCCCAGGCGGCCATGGCTTTCACTCCACAATTCCATGGCAAACCATTTACACTAGCCTCACCTTAACGGACTGGACGAACTCTGTGCTCGAAACACTGAAGTGGACTGATTCCGGCGTCTTATTTATTGACCAGACCAAGTTGCCGACCGAGGAACTCTGGATTACCTGCCGGAAGTATGAAGCCGTTGCCGATGCAATCCGCACAATGATTGTGCGCGGGGCTCCGGCGATTGGGGTGGCGGCGGCCATGGGAATTGCCCTGGGCGCGCGCGACCTGGACGTCACCAGCATTTCAGAGTTCCGCAACGGCATTGGGCAGATCTGCCGGGTGATGGGCGAAACCCGCCCCACGGCCGTCAATCTTTTCTGGGCGATCCGGCGCATGCAGCGCCGCTTCGAGGAGATCAGCGGCCGTCCGATTCCCCTCATCAAACAGGCGCTGATTGACGAAGCTCTCGCCATCTATGCGGAAGACATTGCCACCAACCGCGCCATGGGCTCCAACGGCGCCGTGCTGATGCCGGAGGCCGGCGGCGTGCTGACGCACTGCAACGCCGGAGCGCTGGCAACCGCCGGATACGGCACCGCGCTGGGCGTCATTCGCGCCGCCGTGGAGGCAGGCAAGAAGATCCACGTCTACGCCGATGAGACTCGGCCATTTCTGCAGGGGGCACGGCTGACCGCGTGGGAGTTGATGAAAGACAATATTCCCGTCACCCTGATCGCCGACAACATGGCAGGAGCCATGATGGCGCAGGGAAAGATTCAGGCTGTCATCGTCGGCGCGGACCGCATTGCGGCGAACGGCGACACGGCCAACAAGATCGGAACCTACTCGGTCGCAATTCTAGCCAAGGAGCACGGAATTCCCATGTACATCGCGGCGCCGTTCTCCACCGTCGATCTGGAGACCGCGGATGGCTCGGGCATTCCCATCGAGCAGCGCGCCGCCTCCGAGGTGACGCATATCGGGGGAAAGCAGATCGCGCCGACGGGAGTGCTGGTGGAGAATCCGGCGTTTGATGTAACACCCGCGCGCTACATCCGGGCGATCATCACCGAGCGCGGAGTAGCGACCGCTCCATTCAATGAGTCGCTGTTGCGGCTTTCGGAAAACAAGTCGGCAACTGCCTAGAGCGGTTCCCACAGGATGCATCCCGCGCAAGAAAATCAACCGCCGCTGCGAACATTCGCAGCGGCGGTTGGCGTCTAGGCCGGGTTTGCTTTTACGAATGCATCGATCTTCGCGGCCTCTTCGGTGCTGAGGCGGAATGTCGCCGCCGGAAGAACGCCTTCCACCTGGTCGGCTCTGCGCGCGCCCACAATGGCCGCTGTGACGGCCGGATTGCGCAGCGTCCACGCAATGGCCACAACTCCGGGCAGCAAGCTGTGCGCGTTGCCAATCTCGCGCAGAAGCTCAACCAGTTTCAGGTTGCGTGTGAGCTTCGGCTCCTTGAAGTTGGGAGCGCGGCGGCGCCAGTCGTTATCGGGCAATGCGGCGATGCGCTCGGCGGTCATCTTCCCGGTGAGCAGGCCGCTGGCCATCGGCGAATAGTTGATCACGCCGATCTTGTTCTCCTTGCAGAAGGGCAGAATCTCTTTTTCCACCGAGGGGTTGACCAGCGAATAAGGCGGCTGCAGAGATGTAATGGGCGCAATCTTCTGCGCGCGCTTCATCTGCTCCACGTTGAAGTTGGAGACGCCGATGAAGCGCACCTTACCTTCCTCCTTGATGCGGGCCAACTCTTCCCAGCCCTCTTCGATCTCCGCTTCGGGATCGGGCCAATGAACCTGGTAGAGATCAATCTTATCCACCTTGAGCCGGCGCAGGGAGTTCTCCACCTCTTCGCGCACAGAGTCGCGCTTGAGGCTACGGTAGATCTGGCGATTCTCATGCCAGCGCATGGAGCATTTGGTGAAGACGTAGGGCTTCCGGGTGGTTGCGGCCAGCGCCTTGGCGACAATCTCCTCGGAGTGCCCAAGGCCATAGATTGCGGCGGTGTCAATCCAGTTCACGCCGCCATCAAGGGCGCGCAGAATGGCGTCCACGGATTCGCGGTCATCCTGCGGTCCCCAGCCGAATTCCCAGTTGCCGCCGCCAATGGCCCATGCTCCAAAACCAATCGGAGTGAGCTTCAAGTCTGAGTTTCCAAGTTGACGAGTTTCAAAAGTAGTGCCGGTTTTTTCCAATGTTGTGCTCATACATTTTTGGATGCCGGCTCCCATCCCCTTGATGCACAACTAAGCAGCGCTGGATTTCCGCTGCTCTCCGCTTTCGCGGCTGCGCGAGCGCAGGTAATCCTGCGCGTTGCGGTAACCCTCCATGGTGCCCACGTCCATGTAACGTTCTCCGAGGGGCGAGGCATGCACGGGATTCCCGGCGGCAATGTAGGCATTCAGCAGGTGTCCGAGGTATTCATCCTCGCGGTGGCGGGACTCCCACAACATGCGCAGGGCATGGAAAGCGCGTCCCGAGGCAGTGACCGCGCCCCAGATCCAGTTTGTGCCGGGATTGGGCTGCTTGACGGCAACGCGCTGCACGCGGCCGTTGTCGTTGCAGAGAACCGCGTCAAAGGCGCTCGGGTTCTCCACCGGGAAGAGCACGAGGTTCACGCCCGGCCCTTGTTCCACGGAGGTACGGAAGAGGTTTTCAGGAAACCAGATGGTGTCCGGCAGGCCGATGAGCACATGCTCTCCGGGACGCACGAAAGGCTCGGCGCGGAAGATGGCGTCGCAGAGCCCGCGCGGACGCTGCTGCACGGCGTAGAAGATTTCGGCGGCGTAGTCGCGCTCGGCGAAGTAGCGGACGATGTCGCTTTTTTCGGCGGAGATGACGATGCAGATCTGGCGCGCACCGGCGGCGATCATGCGCTCCACCAGGTACTCGGAGACGGCTTTCGGGCGCTCCGCGCCGTCAACCTCGCGCGAGCCTACGGGCAGGAGTTCCTTGCTGCAACCGAGCGGCTGAATTCGCAGCCCGGCTCCAGCGGCGGGGATGATTCCGATCATGCGGCCTCCATCTGTGATTTCTGTGAGCGGGCAGCCTCAAAGGCAGCCAGCATGGCGAGTGCGCGCTGGTGCCCGGTGTGTTCGTCGAGAGTGCGCTGGCGGGCATTGCGCGCGATGCACTTCAAATCGGCGTCGGGCGTAGAGAGCGCACGCAAAACCTCGGCGGTGTCATTGGCGACGAGCAACTCCTGTCCCGGCTCAAAGAATGAATCGAGTCCACGAAACCAGTCGGTAACAATGGGCGCGCCGCAGGCGGCGGCCTCAAAGAAGCGGCCGGAAGGGCAGTACCCCGAGGCCGCCATCTCCGTGCGGGTGAGGTTCATGGTGAGGCGCGAGGAAGAATAGAGCGCCGGATGCGCGGCAGGCGGAACATGCTCCACGCGGCGCACATTTGCGGGCCACTGCCACTCCCATGGATAGAGCGACCCGGCGAGCAGGAACGAGGAAGACGGACGCCGCCGAGCAGCTTCGAGGAACATGGAATCGAGTTTGGACTGGCGGTCTGGAGCGTAGGTGCCCATGTAGCTGAGTTCGCAGCGCGCGTCGGCGGAAGGATGCACGGGCCAATACACATCGGGGTCCACGCAGCCAAAGAGCGGACGCGCCAGGCGGACTCCGAAGTCGCGTTCGAGCGAGGCGAGCGCTTCCCCGCCCGTCCAGGAGAGAACGAGGTCGAAGGCCGGGAGTTGCGCGGCGCGCAGGTAATCAAGGTCGCCTCCGGCAAGGCGGTTCAAGGTGATGGGCGTGTCGAGATCGTAGAAAACGCGCAGAGGGCCATCGAGGGCGAGCAACTCGTCGGCGATGCGTGCGCCCTCGGGGACGTAGCTTGCGGTGATGACCACGTCGGAGTCGGCGGCTTCGGCCACGGCCTGCGCGCGAATGGCGTCCCACGAGGAGTAGAGCTTGAGGTTGCAGTAGGCGCAGTCAAACAGATCACGATGGCTGGCGTAGTAGGGCGCATCATGCTCGTAGAAGGTTGTGCGATGGCCGAGCTGATGCAGCGCGCGGAGGATGGCGCGATAGGGAGTGGCGTGGCCATTGCCCCAGGAAGACGACAAGGTCAGACCGAAGAGCGTGATCTTCAACGTTCACCACCCGTCCGCGGCAGCGTCCCGCCGCGGGCGGCAAGACGAAGTGCTGCTCACGTTTGGATGAGGGGCGGGCTCCAGATGTTTGCTGCTATTTGCGGGCCGGGCAAACAAAGAGGGCCGCGACCGGAGCCGCGTCCCTCGACAGGCATGAGAAATGCTTAGACGAGCTTTGCGTCCAGCGTGATCACCGTGTTGAGCACGCGCGAGACCGGGCATCCGGCCTTGGCGTCAGCCGCGGCTTTCTGGAACTTGGCGTCGTCGGCGTTGGGAATCCTGGCGCGCAGTTCCAGGTGAATTTTGGTGATGGTGAAGCCCGCGTCGGTTTTCTCAAAGGTGAGCGCGGCCTTGGTGTCAATGGCGTCGGCCTTCAGTCCCACGCCGTCGAGCTGCGCGGAGAGAGCCATGGAGAAGCATCCGGCGTGCGCCGCGGCGATGAGTTCCTCAGGGTTGGTGCCCACGCCGTTTTCAAAGCGCGTGCCGAATGAATATTGCGTCTGCGAGAGGACTCCGCTATCGGTGGTGACTGTCCCTCGTCCATCCTTCAATCCGCCCTGCCAATGGGCGCTTGCCGATCTCTGCATTGCGATGACTCCTGGGGTGCGCGCTGAGAGGCGCGACCGTTCATGCTACATCAATTTGGGCTAACTATGGGATGCGGCAGGGGGCGGAAAGGTCGCGACTGGTTTGGCGCAAAAAGAGCCAACCATTGCACGGGTGGATAATCGTTGGCGGACGGAAGTTGGCGTATGAGTAAATCGTTGAGCAAGGTGCGAAAGGATTGACCAAAGAGTACTGATCCGCCGGCAAAGGATTGGCGGAAAGGTATATGGTTGCCGGGGAAAGACGCCACGGCGGGAAGCGAGAGAGTTACGTCCGGTCTCCGGCGAAAGGGCCGCCGAAACCCGGACGCGGTCATTTATACTTTCGGGCAACCACTATGACGAAGAAAAAAAGGCTGCTGTACTGCGCGATGGTTCTGCTTCTGTGCTTTGCAGCTTCCTGCAAGCGCAAGGACGAAAAGGAATTCAAGCCGAGCAAACTGGCGGCGGAGCTGTTCAGCGGGCAGAGCCTGCAAACCGTGGAGCGCAAGCTCGACATGATGGCGGGAAACTTTGACATCGTAGTGGATCGCACGCCGCTGCCGAGCGATACGCGCCCGCCTTACCGGTTGCTGGTGATCTCGAAGAAAAATCTTCGGGTGGAAGGGCAGCCGGGCGAGCTGGTGCTGACGTTCTTCAACGACCGGCTGATGACGACGCAGCTTTTTCCTTCGGACCTGGCGGCGGCGCGGGGCGCGGTGGAAGCGGCGCAGCAGATTTCGCTGGCCTCTGGCGAGGCTCACATATTGCCCTCGACGCGGGTGTGGGTAGGCAAGGATGAAAATGGACGCAGCTACATCGGCTGGATCGACAAGACATTGCAGGCCGAGCAGGATGCGTGGGTGAAGCAGTACGGGCAGTGAGCAAAGGCGACTAGCGGACGAGTAATGCACACAGCTTCGCCAACGGGCACGGGCCAGCAGATGGCTCTCCGGCGGCGGGCGCTGGCCAGGAGTGAGATGACCCCGATCGATTTGAACAAGCTGCGCACGGATATTGACGCCATCGACGAAAAACTGGTGGAGCTGTTTAATCAGCGCGCCCACTGCGTGCTGGAGATTGGCCGCTACAAGCAGCAGAACCATCTTGCGGTGTATGAGCCGAAGCGCGAGGCGGTGGTGATGGCCAACGTGGCGCGCTGCAACAACGGTCCGCTGCCGGATGAGGAACTGGCGACGATCTACACGGCGATTCTGGCGGCGATGCGGCGGCTGCAATCGCCGGACCTGCTGGAGAGGCAGTGAGCGTGGCGAAGGAAAATCCAAAGCCGGTGAGTTTGAAGCGCGTGAGCGTGATCGGCCTGGGGCTGATGGGAGGCTCGCTGGCACTGGCCTTGCGGCGGGCCGGGCTGGCGACGCACGTTGCGGGCTGCGGACGCGCGGAGTTGCAGCGGCGGGCGCAGGAGATGGGCGCGATTGACTCCGGCTCGGTGGACGCGGGCGAGGCAGCGGCGGAGAGCGATTTTGTTTTTCTGTGCACGCCGGTGGAGACCAGCATCCGGCTGATGCGGGAGATTGCGCCGTGGCTGAAGCCGGGGGCGCTGGTGACGGACGTGGGCAGCACGAAGGAGGCCTTCGCCGCCGCGGCGCGCGAGATCTTCGGCGAGGCGGCGAATGAGCGCGTGCTGCCGGGGCATCCGCTGGCGGGGCGCGAGGTTTCCGGGCTGGAGAACGCGAGGGTGGACCTTTATGCAAACTGCGTGTGGGTGCTGACGCCGCTGGGAGAGCGGGAAACGGCTTCGCACGGCGCGTTGCGCGGGGCGATTGAGGCGATGGGGGCGCGCGTGGCGTATGCGACTCCCAGGGAGCACGACCGCACGCTGGCGTATACGAGCCACCTGCCGCAGATGCTCTCGACAGCCTTGTCGCTGACGCTGGAGCAGGCGTTCGGGGCGGGGAATCCGGCGCTGCAGATTCATGCGGGCGGATTGATTTCAATGCTGCGGCTGGCGAAGAGCGATCCGGCGATGTGGGAACAGATCGCGGCCAGCAATCCGCAGAACATTGCGGCGGCGCTGGAAGGCTTTGAAGGCGAGCTGCGGAAGCTGCGCGAGAGCTTGGGCGATGCGGAGTTCCGCCGGAAATTTGAAGCGGCGAGGGAGTTTGCGAAGGGGTTGAAGGGGTAGAGCGCGGAGCTTGCTACACGCTGTTCTGATATCAGTAAGTTCATAGACACAACTGGAAAGTCGGAGGCAGAGGTGCCTCTGGAACTGCGCGGTAGATTTGAGCGGCGCAGGGGTTCCTCGCTGCGCTCGGAATGACACCTCAAGGACAAGAGCAAGAGCAACAGCAACTGCAACAGCAACTGCAACAGCAACTGCAACAGCAACTGCAAGAGCAACTGCAAGAGCAACTGCAACAGCAACAGACCCACTTCTGCCAAAGGAAGGCAGAAATGGGGCACCAACCCACGCCAAGCCACGCGTTGAGCAGGCCCGGCACGGAATTACTGGCCCTCACTTGTTGATTATGCGCGCGGTTAGCCGAGCATCTGGCTCATGAGCAGGTGGACGATGAGGAATCCGCCGCCGATGAGGAAGAGGATGGCGGCGAAGAGCAGCGCGGCGTAGAAGCCTTCCTTGCCGGGCGCGGGCGGAGTGACGCCGAGGTAGAGGGCGAAGAAGTTATACACGGCGGTCTGGAAGAAGGTTCGTTTGGGCTCGGGCGTCGTCATGGGTTGGCTCATGGCTTGGTGGGTCCATCATAGCCGCATGGAGTGCCGCGAGCATATGGATTTCCGCGCGGTGGGGGTGGGGCATCCGCCCAACATCATGCGCCAAGCATTCTGAAGTGACGCAAGAAGAAAAGGCAAAGTCAAAATCCCCGCCCTAACCAAACCCAGGTTAGGACGGGGCACCCTGAAGGCTTTCCCAACGGACACCCTGAGGGCTTTCCAAGCGGGGCGCCCTGCATTCATGCGAGCTTTACATTCGAGCGGCGCTGCAATGATACTTTTGAGGCGGTCAGGACGCGGACAGACGAATGGACGTTCTCGAAAAATTATTTGCGCGGCACTTTGGTTCGGCGGCGCTGCGGGTGCGCGCGGTGCAGGGCGGGCTGGGCGGCAGCGGGCGCGCGATTGTGCGGCTGTCCAATGAGAGCCACAGCGCGATTGGCATCCAGAATGACGTGCTGGAGGAGAACCGGGCGTTCCTGGAATTCACGCGGCACTTCCGCGAGCACGGGCTTGCGGTGCCGGAGATTTACGGCGAAGACGCAGAGCAGGGCGCATATCTTGAGGAGGATCTGGGAGAGACGACGCTCTTTCAGTTTCTGTCAGAGCATCGCGCGGGGGCGGAGATTGCTCCCGAGGCGGTGAGCGCGTACCGCAAGGTGGTGGAGGCTCTGCCGCGCTTCCAGGTGGAGGCCGGGCGGGATCTGAATTACCGGGTGTGTTATCCGCGGTCGAGCTTTGACCGGCAGTCGATTGCGTGGGATCTGAACTACTTCAAATACTACTTTCTGAAGCTGGCGGGAGTTCCGTTCAACGAGCAGGCGCTGGAAGAGGACTTTGAGCGGCTGACGAAGCTGCTGCTGAGCGCCGAGCGGGGATATTTTCTGTACAGGGATTTCCAGTCGCGCAACGTGATGCTGCGCGAGGGCAATCCGTACTTTCTGGACTACCAGGGCGGACGGCGGGGCGCGCTGCAATACGACATTGCATCGCTGCTGTTTGACGCCAAGGCGGAGCTTCCGCCGGAGTTGCGCGGACAACTGCTGGACCACTACCTGGAGGCGCTGGCGGAGTTCATTCCGGTGGAGCGCGCGGAGTTTCTGGAACACTACTACGCATACGTGTATGTGCGGATCATGCAGGCGCTGGGGGCGTACGGCTTCCGGGGATTCTACGAGCGCAAGGAGCATTTTCTGCAGAGCGTTCCGTATGCGCTGCGGAACCTGCGGTGGCTGCTGCATAACGTGGAACTTCCCGTGGAGTTGCCGACCTTGATGGCGGCGTTTACCAGCATGGTGGGCTCGGAGAAGCTGCAGGGGATTGCCGGCGAGGCGACGGCGGCGGAAGAGCTGACGGTTGAGGTTACGAGCTTTTCATTCCATCGCGGCCCGGTTGCGGACGAGAGCGGCAACGGCGGAGGGTTTGTCTTTGATGCGCGGAGTTTGCCGAATCCGGGGCGCGAAGAGCGCTTCAAGAGGTTGACGGGGCGCGACGCGGCGGTGGTGGAATACCTGGAACAGCAGGAGGCGGTACACAAGTACCTGGCGAACGCGATGGCCCTGGTGGATGCGAGCGTGGGCAACTATCGGGAGCGCGGCTTCCAGCACCTGATGGTTTCTTTTGGATGCACGGGCGGGCAGCATCGCTCGGTGTACCTGGCGGAAGAGGTTGCGAAGCGGCTGGGCGGACGAAGCGGAGTGAAGGTGGTATTGCGGCATCGCGAGCAGGAGAAGTGGGTGCGATGAAGGCGATGATTCTTGCCGCGGGACTGGGAACGCGGCTGAGGCCGCTGACGGACGAGCGTCCGAAGGCGCTGGTGGAGATTGGCGGACGGACGCTGCTGGAGATTACGCTGCGTCGGCTGCGCGGCTTCGGTATCTGCGAGGTGATGGTCAACGTGCATCACTTCGCGGAGATGGTGGTGGAGTATCTGCGGGCGCACGACAACTTCGGGATGCGGGTTGAAATCTCACGCGAAGAGGAATTACTGGACACGGGCGGCGGGCTGAAAAAGGCCGCCGGTTTTTTTCTGCGCGATGCGGGGGTAGAGCCGTTTGTGCTGCACAACGTGGATGTGCTGAGTTCGATTGACCTGGCGGAGATGGAGCGCTTCCACGGCGCGAACAAGGCGCTGGCGACGCTGGCGGTGATGAAGCGCGAGAGCTCGCGGCAACTGCTGTTCGATGGCCAGGGGCGGCTGTGCGGACGGCGGAGCAGAGGCGAGGCGGCGGAGATGGTGCGCGCTCAGGGAGTCGGGTACGGGCCAGGGGACGGCCCTCCGGTCGCGGACGCTGAGCGGGCATTTTGCGGGGTGCATGTGATTTCGCCGGGGATTTTTGCGCGGATGGATGAAGCGGCGGCGTTTCCAATTATTCCGACGTATCTGCGGCTGGCGGGCGAGGGAGAGAAGATTGCGGCGTTCCCGGCGGATGCGTATTACTGGCGCGACCTGGGGACGGAGGAGAGTTTGCGGCTGGCGGCGGAGGACGTGGCACGGGGCGCGGTGGAGGCGTGAAAAGGGCGGCCGGGTAGTTTCCGGGGGAATGCGAAGCGCGTAGACTGGTAGATATGTCACGTCAAAGCGAAGAACGAAACCGCCAGAAGTTTGCCGAGAAGATGCGCGAGAAGAGCGCGGCCGCGATGAGCGCGAAGCTGGCCGTGAAGAAGAGCGACAAAGCAGCTCCCGCGAGTGCGGCTGAGGGCGAAAAGAAAGACTGAAGGTCTCCCGAGGCGGAGATGCAAGAGAGGTGCCTGACGGCGTAAGCGCGTTCGCGGGCAGCTCTGGAGTTTTTTCTGCGAGCGCGGCGGGGCGCTGTACAATCTCCCGGTGCGGGCCGCAGCCATCCTACATTCGTACTTCAAGGCGCACGTCGTGGAGCCCTTCTTCGACGCGCGGGTGAACATCTTCCGCGGCAACGCGCTGGAGCGCGGCGACCTGCCGGACGTTGCCATGGTATTTGGCGGCGACGGCTCGGTGCATCGAGTCCTACCCTCACTGGCCTACACACGAACTCCACTGCTGGTGGTTCCTTCGGGGAGCGCCAACGATTTTGCGCGCTGCATCGGGCTGCCGAACCGGAGCGAAGCGCTGCGGGCGTGGCGGCGCTATCTGGATTTTGGCGACAATGTGCGGACGATTGACCTGGGAACGGTGCGGCCGATGGCCGATGCGGAGCCAGGGACGCAGGAGGCGGTCGTTTCCAAGACCTTTGCCGATGCCGAGGGGCGGATTGCGCGGCCGGAGAGTTTGCTGGGGCCGGCGATCATGCGGCGGCACATGGAGCACGCGGAAGAGAGCGCGGAGCAGCAGCGGATGATTTACTTCACCGGGATCGCCGGGCTGGGGCTGGACGCGGAGACCAACCGGGAGGCGAACCAGTTACCGGGATGGATGCGGCGGCACGGGGGGTACGTGCTGGCAGCGCTGTGGGCACTGGCGCATTACCGTGCTCCGGTGGTGCGGCTGCACAGCTTTGACGCAAGCGGACAGGAGACGCGGCTGGATGGGCCGGTGCTGTTTGCGGCGATTGGAAATTCGCCGGAGTACGGAAGCGGGATCAAGATGCTGCCGCAGGCGCAACTGGACGACGGGCAACTGGATCTGTGCTTTGTCCCGGCGATGGCCAAGGGACGGGTGCTGCGGCACATCCACAAAATTTACACGGGAAAGCACCTGCTGGTGCCGGAGGTGCGCTATCTGCGTACGAGCCAGGTCTTCCTGGAGAGCGATGAAGCGATTCCGATTTACGCCGATGGGGAGTATCTGTGCCAGAGTCCGGCGGAGGTGGCAGTGGCTCCGAAGGCGCTGCGGGTGATTGTTCCGTAAGGGGAGGGCAACAGACCCACTTCTGCCAAAGGATGGCAGAAATGGGGCACCAGTGTCGCTTTCCCGGGGGATTGGCGATTCCAGATTGCGGAATTGGCACAGGCGGGTGCGGGGCGCGGGAGGAAGGCGCGGCGGCAGCGTTTTTCTAAAGCATGGGCGCGCTGCGCCGATTTATACTCAAGGCTACTCATGTCTACTCCCGATCCTCAGAAGCCATTATCCAAAGCGCCCAGGGCTGAGCAGAAGCACGACGTTCTGCCGACTCTATTTGGAGACGGGTATGGAATTTACGAGGTCCGCAAGAGCTCGTTTGTATTCTCGTTTGTCCTGAATACGGTCATCCTCGCGCTGCTGATCTGGATTGGAAGCTGGACGGCCACGCATGTTCCTGAAATCAAGCAGGTAACCGGGATTGCGGTGGACATCAGCCCGTACGTGATGTCGCCCTCGGACAAGCAGGCTGGCGGCGGCGGAGGCGGTGGCTCGCACGACGTGAACCCGGCCTCGAAGGGTGCTTTGCCGAAGCTCTCCAAGACGCAGATTGCGCCGCCGACGGTGCTGCCGATGGAGTCGCCGAAGCTGGCGGTTGCGCCGAGCGTGGTGGTTCCGCCGGAGATCAAGCTGCCGCAAAGCGGGCAGATGGGCGATCCGATGTCAAAGGTGATTGGCACGCTCTCGAACGGAACGGGCGTTGGCGGGGGAATCGGCAGCGGCAGCGGCGGCGGAGTTGGATCAGGCAGCGGACCGGGAGTTGGCCCCGGCCACGGCGGAGGCATTGGCGGTGGAGCGTACCGGGTTGGCGGCGGAGTTCGCGCGCCGAAGGTGACGTACCGGGTTGAGCCGGAGTTCAGCGAAGAGGCCCGCAAGAACAAGTGGCAGGGAATCGTGGTCCTCCGGGTAGTGGTGGGCGTGGATGGCAAGCCCCACGAAGTTGTGGTGCAGCGCTCCCTGGGAATGGGCCTGGACGAGAAGGCAATGGAAGCGGCGCGGCAATGGCGCTTTGAGCCGGGCACAAAGGACGGACAGCCGGTTCCGGTGGAGGTTCTGCTGGAAGTGAGCTTCCACCTGTACTAAAGCGGGAGCTATCCCGCGATGCGGACCGGTCAAGTTCGGATGAGTTGATGGCTGAATTCAGGGGACTTGGTGGCAGGAGTGCCTTGGTGGCGACACGGGATCTTTGAGCGGTGCGGGGATTCCTCGCTGTATTTGGAATGACACCAAATTAAGAAGGCGCGGAATTTCCCCGCGCCTTTCGTCTGGCCTGAAAGTACTGAAAATGCCGCCAGCCGTGGAGCTTAGCCGCGGCGGAAGGCCCGGGTGATGGGCTCGGCCTTGCGGCGGGCGGCCTCGGCCCACTCGTCGCGGCGCTCCCAGATGTCGGTGGCGCGTCCGCCAATATCGCCGACGGCTTCACGGGCATCCTCGTAGCGGCGGCGAACCTCCTTGCGAACCTGCCTGCCGGTTTTGGGAGTGATGAGCAGTGCGGCCAGAGCGCCCAGGCCCAGGCCGATCGCCAGAAATCCGAGCGCGGTGGTGTAAGTTCTCTTGCGGCGTGAAAACTCGTAATCCCCTAAATGAAATTCTGCCATATAGAAACGATTCCCTTCTTTGTGGATGGGGAATTAGAGGCGGGTTCAGCGCGCTTCGTTGCCCGGATTCGGGAGTACCCGGCGGCCCTCGATGCGGTAGTTGCCGGAGGCGACGAGGGCGATTGCCTGGCTGTAGGCGAGGTGCTCCTGGGCGAGAATGCGCTCGGCGAGGGAGTGCTCATCGTCGGTGGGGAGGACGGGTACGGCCTTTTGCAGGATGATGGCGCCGTGGTCGAGGTGCTCGTCCACGAAGTGAACCGTGCAACCGCTGAAGTGGACGCCGTAATCGAGGGCCTGGCGCTGAGCTTCAAGGCCGGGAAAGGCGGGGAGCAGGGAAGGGTGGATGTTGAGAATCTTTCCGGGGAACTGCTGGACGAACCACGGCGAGAGCAGGCGGAGATATCCGGCGAGGATGACGAGATCGACGCGGGCCTGGCGGAGGGCGGCGACGACCTCCTGATCGTGCTCGATGCGCTTGCGTCCCTGGCTGGGGAGGACGATGGCATTGAGTCCGAGGGCCTGGGCGGAGGCGATGGCGGGAGCGTCGGCCCGGTTGCTGACGACGAGCGCGATCTCGGCGTGGAGATGGCCGAGGCGGATGTTTTCGGCGATAGCCAGGAAGTTGGAGCCGCGTCCGGAGAGAAGAATGCCGAGTCGAGTCATGGACATTCAGGATATAGGGCTTTGCGATTCCAGATCAATTCCGGGATTGGGGTGTTGCTCTCCCGGCGTGGTTGCGCAAGAGTCGCGCGTCGAAGGTGGGCACCGGACAAGCGGAACCTGTTCCCCACATTCGCCCACAGAAGGCGGATGTGGGCCACCCGCGGGATTCTGTTGAGTGCCGTCATCAATAGCATTAGCATTATCATTGTCGCTATGGCCGAGTCATTCAAATATCAGGTCAACGGAACTCATCCAGATGTCACCGTGCGTATCTCACAGCAGTTCTGGCTGCGACTAGGCAAGGCTTTATTGTGGAGTCTTGTGTGGGGAATCATAGCGTACAGTTGTGTGCGCTCATTTGGGTTCAGACTCCTGCCCATCATCGGATCAGCCATATCTCTGTTGCTCGCCTTGATAGGGCTTGTCGTTGCCAACTTCTCAGCTGTGTGGAGTACGATGTGGCTTCGGCCAGACGAGCTGAAGTGGCTGGAAATTCGGCCTTTTCGGTGGCACATCCGTTCCTTTCCCCTCTTGATAATCCGAGATTTTGGTTTTGCGATTTACTCGCATGGTGGCCCTGCTCTCAGACTCGACGTGGATGGAACGTGGTATTTGCTTGCGGAAGGAATACTGGAGCGCGAAGCGGACAAACTGCTACTCGACATTCGGCAGCGCGGGATTGAGTTTCCCCTGAGTAGCTCAGAGCGTCAAAAGGCTTCTGATGCTTCCATTCCTAGATTTTGGATGCTGCACTGAAATCCCACGAACAGCAGTTTCACGGTGATTCTTGAGTGGATTGTTGAATACTACCGGCCTTTCGTCTCACTATCCAAAGCAGTAGTCGTTCGCTAAACACCCAGCGCCTTCAGAACCTGCTCGGCGGTCAGGCTGCGGACGGCGATCAGTTTGTTGCGGCCCGTCTCGCCGGAGACGATCACGATGCTCGATTTCGGCACGCGGAAGAGGTCGGATAAGAATTCGATCACTGCCTGATTCGCTTTGCCATCCACGGGAGGCGCGGTGATGGCCAGTTTGACGGCGTCGCCGATGAGTCCCGCGATGGCCGTGCGGCTGGCGCGGGGCTGCACCTTGAGGGCGAACTGCGCGCCATGGGCGGTGTCGCGGACGGTGAAGGCCACGGCCTTATCCCATCACGGAGAAGAACAGTTCCACCAGGGCGAGCACTCCTGCGGCCAGCGCCGCGGGCTGGTGCAGCACGTTGCCCTGAAACTGGTAGAGAACTTTCATGCAGAGCGCGGCGGTGAGGGCCGTTGCGGCCGCGGTCGTCCAGCGCAGAAAGCGGTCGCTGCGGCGCTGCGAGCGCACGGCGTTCATCAGTCCGATGGTGACGATGGCGACGGCGGCTCCGCCCATCCACGGTCCGCGCAGAAGGCTGAGTTTGGGCACGTAGGCGGCAAGAAAGTGCGCCGACCCGAATACGACCAGCGCCCAGGCACAGAGAGCGTCTATCCATTTCATGGTGCGGGCTCCTCGTAAGGCGCGGGATAAGTGCGTGACCCGAAGATGGCGGTGCCGACGCGCACGCAGGTGGACCCCTCTTCGATGGCAACCTCGAAATCGTGCGACATTCCCATGGAAAGCTCGGGCAGCGGGAGACCGCTGCGAGCGCGCAAGTGGTCACGCAATTCGCGCAGGCGGCGGAAGCAGGGTCGCGCGCCCTCGGGATCTTCGGTGAAGGGCGGAACGGTCATACATCCGCGAATGGTGAGACTGGCGAGGCGGGGGTGCGCGTCGAGCAGGGCGAACAAGTCGGCGGAATCCGGGGCCAGTCCGGACTTGGCTGCTTCGCCGCCGACGTTGATTTCGATGAGCACATCGAGATGCCGCCCGAGGCGGACTGCCGCTTCATTCAGGCGCTCGGCGAGGCGCAGGGAATCGACGCTGTCCACGGCGTCGAAAAGCTCCGCGGCTTTGGCGGCCTTGTTCGATTGCAGGTGGCCGATGAGGTGAAAGCTGGCGGAGGCGGAGGCGGCGAGGAGCTCGTCATGCTTGGAGGCAAACTCCTGCACGCGGTTTTCGCCGAAGAGGGTTTGGCCGGCAGCCAGGGCCTCAACAATGGCCGAGGCGGGGTGGGTTTTGGAGACGGCCATCAGGGCGACCGAGGCGGGCTCGCGGCGGGCGCGCGCGGCGGCCTGGACGATGCGGTGGCGAATTGCAGCGAGATTCGAGGCGATGGACATGGCTCTTTGGGATTGTAATGCGAGATTGTATTGCAGGGCGTCCAATGTGGGCCTGTGTTGATATGGGAGGGGCCCGGTCAGGGAAAAGCGGCATTCTCAATCTTGCGTGTTTGTCCGGGCGCGCGCCTGGCTGTGCCAGCCGCGTGCAAGAATAGGCAACGAAAGCCGCCGAGCGGACTGAGGTACTCCGGCATAGCTAGCAGCAGGCGGTTGGGCGGAGCGCATCGAACTGAGAGAGACGCCGGAACAATCGTGCGGCGGGAGTGACCGGAAACTATGACGCGAACTGCAATGATGAAGAGTTCCATGATGGTGGCACTGGGCGCCCTGGCGCTGTGCCTGGCGGCGGCGCCGGCGATGGCGCAGGAGGGCGAAGGCGCGCTCAACAATATTCCGCCGAAGGGCGTGACGGTGGATGAGCTGATCCAGCGCTTTGCGACCAAGGAAAAAGAGTTCAAGCTGGCGCGCGAGCAGTACACATGGACGCAGAGCGTGAAGGTGCAGACGCTGGAGGGCAACTCGGTGGATGGCGAGTACCAGCAGGTCTTCGACGTGGTCTTCGACGACAAGGGCAGGCGGAGCCAGCTGATCAAGTTCGCGCCGCAGGACACGCTCTCGCGCATCAGCATGACGAAGGAAGACCTGGACGACATTGAAAAACGGATGCCGTTCACGATGACGATCGACGACCTTCCGCTGTACAACGTGAAGTACATGGGGCAGCAGCAGGAGGACGAGCTGAACTGCTACGTCTTCGATCTGAGTCCGAAGAAGATCGACAAAGGACAGAGGTATTTCGAGGGGCGCATCTGGGTGGACGACCACGACTTCCAGATTGTGAAGACCTACGGCAAGAACGTTCCCGACCTGGGGAAGCCGAAGAAGGGCGACGAAAACCTGTTTCCGCGCTTTACGACATGGCGGGAGCAGATTGATGGGAGATACTGGTTCCCCACGTATACGAAGGTGGATGACAATCTGCACTTTGTGATGGGCGACGTGCATATCCGGCAGGTGGTGAAGTATGAAAACTACCGGAGATTCGGGTCGAATACGAAGATCATCTTCGAGGGGCAGGAGATCAAGGGAACGGGCGACGCGCCGAAGGACGAGAAGAAGTAGAGGGCCGGGCGGTTCTCCGATCTAGGCGGCGCTGGACATGGAGCGGTCGGCGGCGGTCTGGATGAACTTCTTCATGACGTTTGCCCACATCACTTTCTTGCGCACGGCGCTCTCCTTGACGGCGCGTCCGGCGGCGAACATGGAGAGGAGAACCTTCATCTTGACGACGCGGAGGATGTCACGCTCCTGGGCGGTGGCGCCATAGGCATCGAGAAAGTTCTCCTGCACCTCGTCGGTAATGGCGCGATTGCAGAAGGGATATTTCTCGAGGGCCTCAACGCTGGCAAGAAAAGTAGCGGGATCGATGGAGCTGCTGCCGCTCTCCTCCATGCGGGCGAAGTCGTTGAAGCCGATGCCATGCTCGAGGACGACGACATTGAGCGGGATGAATCCGTGGAGGACGGCGGAGCTGGTGAGGGGCTTGCGCGCGCGGTCGAGAATGGCGCGGGTGCCGGAGAGAATCTTGCGGATGGAGGCTTCGTCGAGACCCTCGCTCTTGCAACTGTGGCAGAGCTTTTCCAGCTCGGACTGGAGGGCCTCTCCGTCGATGCGGGTGGGGGGCTGGGCGGTGACTCGCTGAAAGTCGCGCAGCCATGCGCCACTGGCGGAGGCGGCGGCCTGCAAGAGGCCGAGTCCGGCATAGCCGGGGAGCAATGCAGCCTTCATGATGATGGATTGCAGCGGGATGCCGACGAGCTTTTCGGTGACGACCGCGCCGAGGGCGCTGAAATCTCCGACGGGGCGGGGAATTCCGGCGAGCTTTCTTCCGCTGGCGATGGTCCAGATAGAGCGCAGATGGGCGGTTTCCGCCGCGGCCAGGCTGCGCGCGACGGGCTGGGCGCATTTGTTGGCGCGGTAGAGCTTGGCGGCAAGGCGCACGCTGCCGCTCTGGAAATCGGCCACGAGATCGTAGATATAGTGATCCGACTTGGGGGTGTGCGCCACGATGCGGACCGAGCGCGGCTCACCGAACTCGGGGAAGAAATCCGTGCCGCCACCGCGCAGCGCTCCAGCAATCTGATCCATTACACTTTCAGGCATACGAGCTCCCGACCGTTGCAAACACCCGGCACACTCCGGGCGGATTCACACAAAGTGGTAATGGATTAGATGCGATTGGCCGGGCAGATTCGAGGTACTAAGGTTCGATTGCACAAAAGAGAAGGCATCCCGGCGGGCGATAGGGCTGGAAGACCGCATCCAACGCGGTCGCGGGAGCGACGGATTTCAGACACCGGATGAAGCGCACGCCAGGTACATCCACAAAAGCGAATCAATAGAAAAGATACTTGCGCCACTTGGCGTCACTGCGCCCCATCATGCGCATGAGGTGGCGGCTGGTATGGAGCGAGAAGGGACGCGGCTCCTTCATGGGACGCATTCCGCATTCGTGAGGAAGCGCGTTGCCTTTCCTGCGATTGCACTCATGGCAGCAGGCGACGAGGTTCTCCCAGGTGGAGAGGCCACCGCGGGAGCGGGGCAGGACGTGGTCGAGCGTGAGTTCTCCGGCGGGCAGCACCACGCCGCAGTACTGGCAGGTGTTACGGTCACGCAGCAGAATGTTCTTGCGCGAGAGAGCACGGGTCTGGTGCGGAATGCGGCGGTACTCGAGCAGGCGGATCACGGAGGGGACGCGGATTGCCACCCGTGAAGAGTGCATGAAGTGGCCGTTGATTTCCTCGGTGGCGGCAACGCCTTTGAGGACGAGGACGATGGCGCGGCGGGCGGCACAGATGTTAATGGGTTCGTAGGAGGCGTTGAGAACAAGGACGGGGGCGTGCATGGCCGAGTAACCGCGCTCGGAGTGATCGTTATGCGACCGGAATGCTCTGTGACTCTCCATTGGCGTAATCCTCAGAGCGGGCGGACGCGCATGGCGCGGCTGCCAACTCCCTGCTCTCCGTTGGTCGATGAGAAGCCATGGCGCTGGAGGAGGCTTCCCTGCACCATGCTCGGCGATCGTGGATCGGGCAAAAACGACGGCAACTTCGTGGACGGCGACAATGTTTCAGAATCGGGCGAGGCTTGGGCGGAGGCGGCTTGGGCCTTCGTTTCAAAGGACTCCAGGGCAGCCCGTCCGAGGGCGCGGGCGGGAGTGACCACCCAGACGCGCGCGGCTCCGGCGAGGCGCAGTTCGCGGGCGCACTCGGACGCGGTTGCGCCGGTGGTGAGGACGTCATCGACGAGCAAGACTTCGCGGCCCTTGAGGCGATCCCGCGAGGTCACCTTGAAGGCTCCGCGAATCTGCTGGCGGCGCTCTTCGGCGGTCAACGCAACCTGCGATTCGGCGAAGCGCACGCGCAGGAGGGTGGTGACATCGAGGGTGAGCTTGCGCCCGATGGCCTCTTCGATTCCGCGCTGCGCGGAGCGGGTAATCAGCTCCGCCTGGTTGAAGCCGCGGGAGCGCATGCGCAACTTGTGAACCGGCACGGGAATCATCAGCAACCCGGCAACGTCGATGTCGCCCTCGAGTTGCAGGCAGGCCTGGGCGGCGTAGCGCCCAAGGAGACTGGCCGCCGGGCGGACGCGCTCATATTTCAGGAGATGGATTAGCTGGCGGAGCGCGCCGGTGTAGGCGCCAAAGCTCACTGCGCGTTCAAATTCCGGCCCTTCGGTGGAGCACTCCGGGCAGCAGGCATCGCCAAAGGCGGCGTCGGAGCTGGCCAGCAGGTCTCCGCAGATGGTGCAGCGGGCAAGCTGAATGGGCTGGATGGATTCGATGCAGGAGGAGCAGACCGGGAGGCGCGAAAGCGAGAAGAGGGAAGACTGGCAGAGCCGGCAATCGGAGGGAAATAAGGCCGCAAGGAGGCTTTTCACCGCATCTCCCACGATTTGGGGAGCTTGCGGTCTTCCTTTCGGTATGCTGTCCCAGCTACTGCTGAAGACCGGCCTCCTTCGGAAACGCCTGGGGCTGCGAGGCATTCCGGAATGGGATGGATTCCCATTCACGTCCGCAGCTTTGACGAAGCCAGTATATACCAAGTTGAGAGGCGGCGAGGAGCGGTGGGAGGATTTGCCGGAACGTCTTTCAGTTGGATGGAAGATGGAGGAAGCGCCAAGAAAGGCGCGCGTCATAAGGTGGAGTACGGGCGGCATTTCAAGAGCAAGACCTGTTCCCCACATTCGCCCAACACCGGGGCGGATGCGGGCCACCAGCGAGGCTCTCCGTATAGAGTAAGTACCAGAGTTACCCAGACGGGATAAGCTCGCCGTAAACCGGGGGCGGCGCAAGGCGTCCAATGGTGTGAGCGGCGATGGAAGAGACCTTACTAATACCGGCCATGAGTCATCCGGGATGGAACGCCGCGGAATTCGACGATGTTGTGCGCGAGCACCAGGCAAGGATCTATCGCGTGCTGTGGTGCGAGTTGCGCGACGACGAAGCCGCGGCCAACCTGACGCAGGATTGCTTTCTGAAGGCTTACCGGGCGCGCGGCGAGTTCCGGGGCGAGTGCAGCGTGCATACGTGGCTGGTGCGCATCGCCATCAACCTGGCAAGGGATTACCAGCGCAACCGACGGCAGGGTTTCTGGCGGAGGATGCTGGGAGGCAATGCCAAGGAAGCAGAGCTGGCGGCAGAGATGGCGGAGGACGAAGCGCCACGCGCCGACCGGGCTCTGATTGCCCGCGAGCAGTTGCAGCAAACGATGGATGCGGTGAAGACGCTTTCTCCGCAGCAGCAGACGGCCTTCCACCTGCGCTATCTCGAAGAGCTTCCGCTGGAAGAGATTGCCGAGGCGATGGGAGTGGAGATCGGCACGGTGAAGTCGCATTTGTCGCGGGCGGTACACGCATTGCGGCAGCAAAGGGATGAACGATGAAACATCTGACGGACGAACAACTGGCAGAGTGGCTGGCGGGAGACTCCGCCGAGGGAGGATGCGCGGAGGAGACGCGCAGACACCTGGAGAGCTGCGCGCAGTGCCACCAGGAAGCGATGACGCTGCGCGACGGAGTGCTGCGCTATTCGCTGGCGGTGAAGCGGCAGGCGGCGCGCTCGCAGGAAGCGCGGCTGGCGGGAGGCTTTGCGCCGAAGCGGGCGCTGGCGATGCATCGGCTGCGCTGGGCCGGGGCGGGAGCACTGGCCCTGCTGCTGACGGCGCAGACGGCATGGATGCTGAAGCCGCACAACGCTCCGGCCGCGCCTCCGGCGACGGTGAGCGCCGGGACGAAGACAGCTCCGGTGGCGGCGATGGGCGGCGCGATGAACAACGCGCCGGATCACACAATGAGCGACGACGAGCTGCTGGAAGCCGTGAACAACGATCTGAGCCGCGATGTGCCCGAGGCACTCGCGCCCGTAAGCGCCATTACCGTGGCGCGCAACAAGATTGCCGCAGCGTCCAAGGTTGCGGCCAATAACAGTTCGGCGAAATAAGGAGAAACGAATGATCCGGAAAGTATTGATAGCAAGTTTTTTGATGTGCGCCGTGGCACTGGCGCAGCCGCCGAAGGGCGGCGACGGAAATCACCAGGGCCAGGGATTTGGCGGGCCGCATGGCAAGTTTGAGCAACACGGCCGGCAGCCGGGCGAGGGGATGCATGGAATTCTGCCTCCGGGCCGCTGGTGGAAAAACGCCCAGGTGGTGAAGGCCATTGGACTTGATGATGCGCAGGTTCAGAAGATTGAGACCATCTTCCAGGACAGCCGGATGAAGCTGGTGGACATCCACGCCACCCTGGCGAAGGAAGAGATCAAACTGGAACCGATGCTGGAAGCCGACAGCCCGGACGAGAACGCCGTGCTTGCCGCCATCGACCACATTGCCGCCGCGCGCGCCGACCTGGGGAAGGCCAACGCACGGATGGCGTTTGCCATCCGAAGGGTGCTGACGCCCGAGCAGTGGAAGAAGCTCCGCGACCGGCGCGCGCACTTTGACCGCGACCGCTTCCCGCCTCCGGGCCCGGCCTTCGGCGGAAAACGAGGGGAGTTCCAGCACCACGGACGCCCGGCGCCGCCTCCTGAGGCGGGTGCGCCGCCGGCGGAAAACGCTCCCGAGCCCAGCAAGTAATCTCCCGAACTCGATGGATGTTCCTCACCCACGTTGGCCGCAAGGCTGACGTGGGCTTTTTGTTGAGGGCGGCCGATTTCTTGAGCTTTTCACAATCGGAGGGATTGGCGGCGAATTTCCAGCGGATAGCTCCCGAGGCTGGCAGGAAACGGAGAGTGCTTGTACTTTTGTCCGCTCTCTTCTGCTTGCCACCTTTGCTCGGCGGTGCATATACTACCCGGTTTGCATTGGGCACGGGGAGAGGCGGGAAAGTTCTGTGTGCGTTGCCCTCCAGCCTGGAACCGTAGCCGCAGCCGGAAGGAAATCGTATGTCAACCGCTCTTGATCCGCATATGGAAACCAATCCCTGGGAGGCGCAGGCAGCGCGCTTTGAGCTTGCCGCCCGGAAGCTGAATCTCGACAAGGGGCTCTGGAAGATATTGAGCATGCCCGCGCGCGAGATCACCGTACACATTCCCGTCCTGATGGACGACGGGCGCATAGAGCTGTTTACGGGCTACCGCGTACAGCACTCGATAGCGCGCGGCCCGGCCAAGGGCGGCATCCGCTACGCCCCGGAGGTGAACCTGGACGAGGTGCGGGCGCTGGCGGCGTGGATGACATGGAAGTGCGCGGTGGTGGACATTCCCTTTGGCGGGGCCAAGGGCGGGATCATCTGCGACCCGAAGACGATGTCCCGAGGGGAGCTGGAGCGCATGACCCGGCGCTTCACCGCCGAGCTGATCGAGGTGATTGGCCCGGAAAAGGACGTGCCCGCGCCCGACGTCAACACGAACGAGCAGACGATGGCCTGGATGATGGACACGTATTCCATGCACATGCGGCAGACGGTGACGGCGGTGGTGACGGGGAAACCGATTGAGATTGGCGGCTCACGCGGAAGGCGGGAAGCGACCGGCCGGGGCGTGATGCTGGTGACCAGCCTGGCGGTGAAGAAGCTGGGCATGATGCCGTGGGATACACGGGTCGTGGTGCAGGGCTTCGGCAACGTAGGCTCCTACGCGGCGCTGCTGCTGCACGAGCAGGGATTCAAGGTGACCGGCCTGGCAGAGTGGAACTGCGGACTGCACAACGCGAACGGCATCGACATCAAGAAGCTCTTTGAATACAAGGCCGCGAACGGCACCATCCAGGGATTCCCCGAGGCCGAGGCCGCCGACCAGCACGAGCTGATGGTCTCCGACTGCGAAGTGCTGATTCCGGCGGCGACGGAAAACGTGATCACCACGCACAACGCAGCCAGGATCAAGGCGAAGATCATTGCCGAGGGCGCGAATGGACCGACGACCGCTGCCGCCGATGACATTCTCCAGGAGAAGGGAGTGTTCATCATTCCCGATATTCTGGCGAACGCCGGGGGCGTGACCACCTCCTACTTTGAGTGGGTGCAGGACCGGCAGGGATACTTCTGGAAGGAGTCGCGGGTGAACGAGGAGCTGGAAGTCATTATGACGGACTCCTTCCATGCGGTGCTGCGCTACGCGGAGTCGCACGGGGTGAATAACCGCATTGCCGCGTATATGCTGGCGATCGACCGGGTGGCTTCCACGATCCGGACGAGAGGGATTTACGCGTAGAGGGACTGACCGGGTGCTCCAGGTTTCCGCCGAATGGAAGGGCGGAAGCGCAGGGCACCCGGTCTGTTTCTAATGCTTCGCCGATGCCTACCTGATTCCCGCCACGGCTAACATTCTTCCTGTTACATGCTCCTTGCGGTAGGAGAAGAAGAGGTCTGTCCGGCAGGCCGTACACAGGTTGAGAGACTGGATATTTTCCGGCGGAACTCCGGCGTCGAGCAGTTGGCACCAGTTGGCCTTCACCAGGTCCATGTGGCGCGACATTGCGGGCTCGCCGTGGCCGGGAGCGCGCTGGTTGAGGAAGAGCATGGGGTACTTGGTTTTGAGGCTCCAGCTATCGAAGACGTCCTCGAAGAGTTCCTTGGAGTAGGCGAACTGCGAGTCGAATTCGTTTTCGACGTCTTCGCCGATCTCAAAGCAGCACGCGCCGATGCCGGGTCCGATGACGGCCAGCAGGTTTTCCGGGTCGCAGCCAAGCTGGCGGCGCATCTCGCCGATGCCCTTTTCCACGATGCGCTGCGCGGTGCCGCGCCATCCAGCGTGGAAGACTCCCACGGCTTTCTTTGTGCGATCAGCGACGATAACGGGAAAACAGTCGGCAATCTTGACTCCGAGAAGAACGCCGGGAGTGCTGGTGATGAGGCCGTCTCCGGCAGTTTCGGGCGCATGTCCCTTGCGCAGGCGCTCCCACTCCGGGGCGCGGGCGCCGTAAACGCGGTGGATGGCCGCCGAGTGAACCTGGTTCAGCAGCACCAGCGGCAACGGAGCGCCGTCAGGCTTGAGGGCTTTGAGCTTGCGCAGGAAGCGTTGGCGGTTGCGCTCGACGTTGCGCTCCGTGTCTTCCGGGGTGAAGCCGAGATTGAGTTGCCGGCCCCCATATTCGGTGGTGGCTCCGCCGGGGCGGGTGCTGAAGCCGTGGAGGAGCCAGGGGATCTCAGAGAGTTTCTCGGATGTAAGAATTCTGACGCCGGGAGCCTTCGAGGGTTTTGGGCTGGCGTGCTCGCGGTCACGGCGGGCGCGCTGGGTTTTGAGGGCGGAAGGCTTGGGCTGTGGGCCTGCGGAGCGGGTTTTCCTGGGGATGCTCACGTTTTCGATTGTAACGGAAGGCAGAGGCGACCCGGTTGCGCTGGA
>Ga0181519_10000064_pt1 | contig 98233 bp, 99 predicted proteins | sample PEATcosm2014_Bin_26_FD_121102 | JGI IMG/M metagenome (GOLD analysis project Ga0181519, IMG submission 121102) | Peatland microbial communities from MTU Mesocosm Facility, Houghton, MI, USA - PEATcosm2014_Bin02_10_metaG | ecosystem: Environmental > Terrestrial > Soil > Wetlands > Peat | place...
CAGCGCAAGGCAACGGACGGTGTCCTGAATGTGGATAAAGGCGCGGGTCTGACCACCGGTCCCATGTACGGTTAAGGGATAACCCATCGCCGCCTGCATCAGAAAGCGATTTAGTACCGTACCGTAGTCACCGTCATAATCAAACCGGTTTATTAGCCTGTCATCCAATATTGTATCAGCAGTTTGCGTACCCCAGACAATTCCCTGATGCAGGTCCGTAATCCGAAGCTTATCATTTTTATTGTAAAATTGAAAAAACAATTGGTCTTGGGTTTTCGTCATGTGATAGATGCTGCCCGGGTCTGCGGGATACAATATCTCCTTTTGTATCTCTCCCGCGTCAGTCTTAAGTGTCACATTAAGATACCCTTCGGGAATCTGCATTCCGGCGGTGCCGTAGCCGTAAACACCCATTGTACCGAGATGGATCAGGTGTACGTCCCGCCCGCTCTCCACAATCGCGGCGCACACGTCGTTGGTCGCATTGAGATTGTTATTGACCGTGTAGCGCTTGTGGCCAGACGATTTCATCGAGTAGGGGGCCGCGCGTTGTTCGGCGAAGTGAATGATCGCGTCAGGCTTGAAATCCTGAATGAGTGTCAGCAAGCGATGATAGTGGACGCCAACAGTAAAAGAGTGAACCGCAATTTCGTGACCGGTCACCTCTTTCCAAGCCGCGGCACGCTCGCCGAGGGGCCGGATCGGTGTCAGGGACTCAGCTTCTAACTCGATGTCGATGTGCCTCCGCGACATATTGTCGACGATGACAATCTCATGTTGGAGCTTGGAAAGATGCAGAGCGGTCGGCCATCCGCAGAAGCCGTCCCCCCCCAAAACAATGACTTTCATAGACTTGTCCCTTTGAGAAGCGCATCCCGACTGCCGGGTTTAATGCCCCACGGGGGCGTCGTGCGCAAGCTTGGGAGGAAGCCGCCGTGGCCGCCGATCAAAGTGGCTGACTAATTATAAGGCGCCTCTTAGGGCGACGACGCCTCACCAGCGTCACCGTCCTAACTAGGCGCGGTGAAGGTCGTAAGACGCGCGCTTAAACCACCCGGATTCATAGATCCGACATCAAACGCCTGATCCTCGCTTCGTGCGACCCATTCAGGGGATCGATGTGCGACAGAAACGCTTCAGCCTCTGCTCGCCGGTCCGAGCGCTCAAGGTGTTCAACGTAGTCGAGCAACACGTGAGGCTGATCATCGGCAAGCTCCAGTGCCTGCCGGAAATAGTTGTCTGCTCGATGAAAATCGCCAGATGCGGAGTGCGCCACTCCCAACATCCGATATGGCTCGGGTGTGCGTGGATTTATGCTAACCCAAAATCTTGCACTTTCTCTTGCATCGTGTAAATTATTGAGGTCTATATTGGCTTTCGTGAGGGTGGCATAGAACATGTTCTGATGAATTCGGGCTTTGGGGGGCGTGGTCAACAGTTTGATCGCTTCGCCTGGGCGATCCATCGCGAGCGCGATCCGAGCGCCCAATAGGTCCCTCTCTATCGCGACCATCGTCGCGCTAGCATAAGGGAAGGCCGCGTCGGCGTCTTCGAACCGCCGAACTCTTAACGCGGCTTCGCAAAAGGCCTGGGCTAGGTCGCTATTCGCCTCTATCAAATCCCTGCGGTTATCCAGAAGCCCAAAGACGGACTGGGGATTGGTGGCCGCGGCGATCCTCACTCGCATGTCATCGGCGCTCATTGAATCGGTGGCGTGGCGCGCGTAGGCCTCAATCATTCGCCCGCAGTTGAGTTCGATGGCTTGTGGCGTCGGATGCACTTGATCCTCCTGCCAGGCCGCGCCTCGCTCAGACAGAATAATGCTTTCAAAACTCGGGTAGTAGTCGATGAAATCGAAGGACGACACCATTTCTTCGCAAGCGGCGCGAAGCACCGCCTTGGAATATGTGTTCGCCGTCATGACGTCCATGTCCCGGTGCGTTGAGGTGAGCGGCACGGGCGAGACGGTAAGTAGCACCTTAACATCCCGACGGCAGCGCTGGGCGATAAGCGCGAACGTGCGCGCAAGAAATGAGGCCGTCTCAGAATAGTCGAGAACGTGGAGTTGAAATCGGTCCGGCTCCCTTCGAACCATCATACGACGGGGGGTCGCGTTGATATACTTTTCCGACTTCACGTCAAACCATACTTCTGCCAACCCTAGAGTCAATATAATGACCCTGCACCGCAATATTTCTTTATATACAGCGTCTATAGCCACCCTTCTTTTTCTTACGACCTCCAGAGACGCCGGAGGAATGGCGTGATTCAGATGAAGATCAACAAATTTCTCGGGATAGAGCTCGCAAAAGCCATCTGCTTCCGAGAATGATGTATTGGGGTCGATCGCCCATGATATCTCATTGAAGATTGATGGCGTCCCATAGTTATTGAGGACGTTTCTGCCTAGAAGGCGGAACTCTGGGTCGGCGTTGAAGATCGAACGGGTAGGAATGTCGAAGCCGCGAGTCTCCAGTCCAATCTCGATATTGCGGGCGAAGCATGAGCCGACCGTAAATATCGCTTCGCCTGGCTCGAGGTAAAACCCTGGGCGAAGGACCGGTCTAGCGAGAGGTTCCAGGCGGCTGCCGCGCAACCCCCGGGGCGGCCATGATGCGAAATCGTTATTTTTCAAAGTTTCAACGGCTAGCGGGCCGGCGATGACTTCTATCGGCATCCAACAGTCTCCTCGACGCCGACGCGCCGGCCTGCGCGGGTCACGAGTGCGCCCGGGGGGCCGAACACACCCTGCGCGCCCGGTTCCCCTCTATCGTGAACCGGCGCCTCTCAGCCGCTTCGATCTAGCGCCACACACCGCCGAAGTCGATATGGTCGGGCCTCTGAACCCTATGAGTCACCGGCGCCTCGACTTTGAGCGATATCGTCGCTTTTTATAGCCGCGGCTAACGGTCGATTGAATTTGATTGCCAATTCAAAGCCCTTTTTCGTAGAAATTGGTCCTACCACAATCGTTCACCGCCCGACTTTGCCGCATGATGGCCTCATGGATCGTAGGACACTTGAGTTCGCGATAAATTCCGAAGCGATGGCGGCCGGGACGCCCACGCTCATCGTCGAGGAGATCCTGCGCCGCAAGATTTACGGCCGCGTTGGCGTCGTTTCCTCGTTCGGCGCTGAATCGGCTGTGTTGCTTCATCTGGTCGCTTCGGTAAACAAACGCACCCCGATACTCTTCGTCGATACGGGAAAAATATTTGGAGAAACGTTACGTTACGTTGAAACGCTTAGAGGCGTTCTTGGGTTGGAAGATCTTCGTGTCATCAAGCCCGATGCGTTGGCTGTAGCCGCGTGCGACCCAATCGGGGATTTGTGGCGCAGGGATAGCGGCGCCTGTTGCGAGGTTAGGAAGGTCGCGCCCCTATCGCTTGCGTTGGAAGGTTTTGATACTTGGATGACCGGCCGCAAACGATTTCAGAGCGTTGTGCGCGAGTCGCTACCCACAGTCGAGTTGACAGATGGTCGATTGAAAATCAATCCGCTGGCGGCTTGGTCCCGTCGGCAGATTGAGACATATTTTATCGAGAACGATCTCCCGAAACATCCTCTGGAGGCGGACGGATTTCTTTCAATCGGTTGCTTCACATGCACTGACCGTGTCGCACCCGGCGAGGATGGCAGGGCGGGGCGCTGGCGCGGCCTAGCCAAGACCGAGTGCGGCATCCACGGACCGGCGAGCGCAACTGCGGGTCGGCTTCCCTCCGCTTGAGCGCCGCCCAGAGAAGCGCCGCGAATGGCCTGGACGGGCTGATCTTTGATTGACAACGCCGTTCAGTTCACCGAGCTTTTGGCCACGGCGGTAGTCCCCGTCAGGACGGTGATTTTTTGCCCGACGATATGGCACGGTTGATCGTTGGTTTGACGGTGCTGGCGGCTGGTTGCTGGTTGTTATGGTTATTGTTCGGCGCCGGCTCGAAATTCGGCGTGAACGCACTGCCCGTCGGATTTCTCAATTGATGAATCCGTGAGCGGTGGGACGCGGGAGTTTCTCTTCGACCGCCTCCGCGCTATGACCTTGGGATGTTCGACCGGCCGTTCAATAGCCTGATCTTCTGCCATCCCCTGCGGGTGGTATACAGTCCGATACCGAAAGCGGCCTGTTCCAGCCTCAAGGCCTACCTGCGTCAGCAGATGGGCCTTCCCGAGGCTCCGAACGTAGAGAGCCTCCACAACCGGCGAATCAACGGCTTTGGCTACCCTCAGACGATGGATCCGGAGGAACTGTGTAGAGCCCTTTACGGACGTAGCGGACGCTATTTCAAATTCACGGTCTGTCGCAATCCCTATGCGCGCTTGGTTTCCGCTTACAACGACCTAGTGGCGTCACGCTCTCCGGGGCGGTTACGTGGCGACGCGGCGGTCGAGGCGCTGCGGCTTCAGTACTGCAAGGCCTACGACAAACGGCCGAGTGAAGCGCCCGAGCTTACGTTTGAAATGTTCGTCAGGGCCATAGAGGCGTCCAATCCGGTTGAGCTGGATCGCCATTGGCAGATGCAATTCATGGTCACCTGCGCACATCTCGTGACCTACGACATGACGATCAAGCTCGAAGAACTGCCGGGAAAGCAAGCTCAGCTGATTTCAGCAATGAACCTTACGGAACCGATAAGTTTTCGATTGAACCGAACTGGCGCCGCCGATGCGGATTTACGTCCATATTTCCCCGAGGATATCGCCGCGATCGTTCGACGCATCTATCGCCGCGACTTTCATCATTTTGGTTATGATCCGGCCGATATTCCCAGGGGCGTCGCCTAAGCAGCGTCATAAGACGATCCCGGCCCGGTCAGAATTCCGCGTCCCGCGCTCGACGCATCGCCGACTCAGCTTATGCAGTTAACGTGGGATTAAGGATGATGGTTGCTGAATCCTTGCCGGCGAACGAAGCAGTCCGGGCGCGCGCTCGGGCCGATGCATAGAAATCTACGGCGGAGGCCGCGGGGTCAAAATGACGTTCAAGGTGTTTGCTCCTCAGACCAAGGAACTGAAGCCCAGGATCGTGGTCTTCGGCGTTGGCGGCGCCGGCGGCAACGCGGTCAACAACATGATCGACGCCGGGCTCGAGGGCGTCGAGTTCGTGGTCGCCAACACCGACTCCCAGCAGCTCGCCTTTTCCAAGACCGATCGGCGCATTCAGCTCGGCGTCAACGTAACCCAGGGCCTTGGCGCCGGCGCTCACCCCGAGGTGGGGATGTCGGCCGCCGAGGAGTCGGCGCCGGAGATCGGCGAGCACCTCGACGGCGCCCACATGGTGTTCATCACCGCCGGCATGGGCGGGGGCACCGGCACGGGCGCGGGCCCGATCATCGCCAAATGCGCGCGCGAGCGCGGCATCCTCACCGTGGGCGTGGTGACCAAGCCGTTCCACTTCGAAGGCCGCCATCGCATGCGCCTAGCCGACGCCGGCATCGCCGAGCTGCAGCGCTATGTCGACACCCTGATCGTCATCCCCAACCAGAACCTGTTCCGTGTCGCCAACGAGCGCACGACCTTCGCCGAAGCGTTCGGCATGGCCGATCAGGTCCTGCACTCGGGCGTCCGCTCGATCACCGATCTGATGGTGTTGCCAGGCCTGATCAATCTCGATTTCGCCGACGTGCGTACGGTGATGACCGAGATGGGCAAGGCCATGATGGGCACCGGCGAGGCGACCGGCGAAGGCCGCGCCTTAATGGCCGCCGAAAACGCCATCCAAAATCCCTTGCTCGATGAGGTCACGCTCAAAGGGGCCAAGGCGGTGCTGGTCAATATCACCGGCGGCCTCGACATGACCCTGCTCGAGGTCGACGAAGCGGCCAACGCCATCTCCGGTCAGGTCGATCCGGAGGCCAACATCATCTTCGGCGCCGCCTTCGATCCCAGCCTAGAGGGGATCGTCCGCGTTTCCGTGGTAGCCACCGGCATGGATGGCGCCTCGATCGCGGCGATCGAGACCTATCAGCAACGCCGCCGGGACACGGCGGCCGCCCTGGCGCCGGACCCGGTTGCGATGGAGGCCGAAACCGCGCCTCAGCCCTTCGAGGAGCCTGAGCCCGCCCTCGCGGCGATGGAGTCGGCCGAAACCGATTTTGTGGCCGAGCCTTTGGCGGCCAAGCCGGCGGCCGGTGGAATGGTTCAGCCGGGATTTACCTTTGACGAACCCACGGCCGGGGAATCCGCCCCGGCTCCGGTGATCAGCATGCAGCCGGCGGTGGCCAGGGTCGTCGATCCATCGGTGGCCGAGGACGATGAACCTTTGTTCGCTTCAAACCATTATGCCGATGATCGCCGGCAAAAGGGCGGGTGGCTCAGCCTGTTCGGTGGGCGGCGGCAGGAGGCCGGACCCCAGGCTCCGGCGGTCCGGTCGACGGGAGGGGCGCAGCCGGTGGAAGCGTTCGACGAGGAGGAGGCCGATCATCCCGAGGATCTTGAGATCCCCTCCTTCCTTCGCCGTTTGGCGAACTGAAGGGCCGCGCCTGGCGCAATGGCCGCGCACGGGCTTCAGCCTTGTCGCGGGTCATTCGAGCCGCACGGACTCGCCGCATGGCGCTGTGTGATTTATTCGCGCTGAAAGAGCCGATATTGCATTAAAATCAACGGATTGCGCGCGAAACAGTTAGAAACAGGACTTGTTTTGCCGCACTGCGGCATGAGCTCTACTGCACGGTCAAGGGACTGGCGAGCGGCTCGGATTCGGCCGCTCCTATTAAGGAATTCAAGTGTCGCCCGACCCTCAGCATACCCTCGCCCGTCCAGCCCGATTCCAAGGGATCGGCATCCATACCGGCCAGACCGTTCAGGTGACGCTCTCGCCGGCCCCGGCTGGGGCGGGCATTCGTTTTGTGCGCACGGACGTCCTGGGTGTCGATCGTCAAATCCCCGCGCGCGGCGAGGCGGTCTGCCAGACTCGCCTAGGCACGGTTATCGGCAATGCCGATGGCGTGACCGTTTCCACCGTCGAGCATCTGATGGCCGCGCTGGCCGGGCTTGAGATCGACAATGTGTTGATCGAGCTCGATGGTCCCGAAGTGCCGATCATGGACGGTTCGTGCGAGCCTTTCCTCGCGATCCTCGACCGCGCGGGCCGTCGGCCTCAAGCGGCGCGGCGGCGCTACATCGAAATTCTTGAGCGGATCGAGGTTTCCGAGGAGGGCCGCTCGGCGTCTCTGTCTCCGGCGGACGGCTTCGAGGTCGCTTTCGAGATCGTATTCGAATCCGCCGCCATCGGCCGCCAGCGTGTCGATGTTTGTGTCGACGAATTGGTTTTCCGCCGCGATCTGGCGGCGAGCCGAACCTTTGGTTTCCTTCATGAGGTTGAAGCTTTGCGCGCGGCGGGCCTGGCGCGCGGCGGATCACTTGAGACCGTGGTGGTGATCGAGGGTGACGATGTGCTCAACCCCGAGGGGTTACGCCGACCCGACGAATTCGTTCGGCACAAGGCGATCGACGCCATCGGCGATCTCTATCTGCTGGGCGCGCCGCTCATAGGGCGCTACGAAGGTCTGTGCGCGGGCCACGGCCTGAACAACGCCCTCGTTCGGGCGACGCTCGCCTCGCCCGGCTCCTGGCGTTTCGCCGCGCCGCGCGAAGGCTTAAAGCTCGCCGTCTGACGGTTTGCGCGCTTCGCGGCCTCGTGTAGAACCACGGCGCTGGCGCGGGGCGCGCGCTCTAGGTTCTTGAGGTGACCGTCCGTGATAGCCAATTTCCGGGGCCGATCCACCATACTGGTGGCCCTGATCGCCGCGGTCGCCGTTTCCGGCTGTTCGACCTTCAAAAAGAAGAAGACCACGCTCGCCTATGAGGAGCGACCCGTCGAGCTGCTCTATTCAGTGGGCGCCGAGCGCCTCGACCACCATCAGTGGAACGACGCGGTCAACTATTTCCACGAAGTCGAACGCCAGCACCCCTATTCGGAGTGGTCCCGCCGCGCGATTCTGATGACCGCGTACGCCCACTACGAACAGAACGCCTACGCCGACGCCATCGCCGACGCCGATCGGTTCATCGCCCTCTATCCTGGCAACGTGAACACACCCTACGCCTTCTATCTGAAGGCCATCTGCTACTTCGAGCAGATCGTGGATGTGGGACGCGATCAGGCCGCCACTGAACAGGCCCAAGCCGCCCTGGGCGAAGTGATCAAGCGCTATCCCAACACCGAGTATGCCCAGGACGCTCGCCTGAAACTCGACATGGTGCATGATCAGTTGGCCGGCAAGGAGATGACCATTGGCCGGTTTTATCAGCGCGAGGGCTATCCCATCGCCGCCATCGGCCGTTTCCAGACGGTGGTCGATCGCTTTCAAACCACCTCGCACGCCCCGGAAGCTCTTTACCGGCTTGTCGCTCTCTATCTGACCATGGGCGTCAGCACCGAGGCGGTGAAGGATGGCGCGGTGCTCGGCTACAACTATCCGGGCGATATCTGGTATCACGACGCCTATCATCTACTGACGACCAAGGGCCTGCGTCCAGAGTTGCCCCCAGCGGAAGGCAAGGGATTGGGCGTCGTGCGGCTTCCCTTTGGCAAGCACAAGGAAACCACCATCGCGCCGCCGCCGGTGGACGAGGTCAACGGCCCGACCACCACTGCGGCCGAGGCCCCGCCGCCCGCCAAGGCCAAGCCCGCCAAGGGCGATGTCGTGCACGGCGTTCTGGGCCTTTAAGCCGAACAGATTCTCGGTCATCTTCCCGGCCATGCTGATCGGCTTGGCCATCCGCGATATTGTGCTCATCGAGAGCCTCGATCTCGCCTTCGGTCCGGGCCTGACCGCCCTGACCGGCGAAACCGGCGCGGGAAAATCGATCATTCTGGACGCTCTGGGCCTGGCCGTCGGCGCCAGGGGTGAAAGCGGCCTCGTCAGGCACGGGTCCTCTCAGGCGTCGGCCACCGCCATCTTCACGCTGGGGCCCGAGCACGCGGTCTGGGCTTTCCTCGAGGAGCGCGGTCTTATCCATGATCGGGACGAGGATCTGGTGCTGCGCCGGGTGCTCGGCGCCGATGGCCGCTCCCGCGCTTTCGTCAACGACCAGGCGGTCGGCGTCGGAGTGCTGAGGGATCTTGGCGCCATGCTGATGGAGGTGCACGGCCAGCACGAAACCGTCGGCCTCCTCGATGCTCGCACCCATCGCGGCCTGCTGGACGCCTTTGGCGCGCTGGGAGGCGAGCTTTCGACTTGCCTCCAGTCGTGGAGCGCCTGGCGCGCCGCCCGCGAGCAGGTCGCCGCGCTGGAAGCCGCCCGCGCCGCCGACGCGACCGAACTGGAGGCGCTGGCCGAGGCGCTGGCCGAGCTTGACCGGCTCTCGCCGAAACCCGGCGAGGAAGCCGCCCTGGCCGACGAGCGAGCGATTCTGGGCGCCGCGGAAAAGACCATCGCCGACATCGCCGCCGCCAACGACGCCCTGGGCGGCGATACCTTGACCAGCCGCCTCGCCCAGGCGTTCCGGGCTCTCGAACGCGCCCGTGAACGCACCGTTCAGGCCGGAGTCGCCGCCGACGGCGCCGCGCCGCGCCTCATCGAGGCGGCGACCGCGGCGGTGGACCGCGCCCTGATCGAGGTGGGCGAGGCCGCAGCCGCCATAGACGCCGCCGCCGAAGCCTTCACCTTCGAGCCCAATCGACTGGAGGAAGCCGAGGGCCGCCTCTTCGCCCTGCGCGCCATGGCCCGAAAGCTGAATGTCGCGGTCGACGATTTGCCGGCGGCGAGACAGGACATCGCGACGCGCCTCCAGGCGATCGAGAACGCCGATGAAGCCCTCGCCGAGGCCGAGGCCCGGGCCGCCGCCGCGCGGGCGGCCTATCTCGCCGCCGCCGGCGCGCTTACCGCCGCTAGGCGCGCCGCCGGGGATCGCCTCGCCGCCGCGGTGCAGGCCGAGCTCGGACCCCTGAAGCTCGATAAGGCTCGCTTCCGCGTGGCCATCGAACCCCTGGCGGAAGACCGCGTCGGACCGTCGGGCGCCGACCGGGTGGAGTTCGAGATCGCGACCTTGGCCGGGGCGCCCTTCGCGCCTCTGGGCGCCATCGCCTCCGGCGGCGAACTCGCACGTCTTGCCTTGGCGCTGAAGGCGACCTTGGCGGGCAGGGGCGGCGGACCTCAGCCGCTGATCATCTTCGACGAGGTCGATCAGGGCGTGGGCGGCGCGGTCGCCGACGCCGTCGGTCAGCGCCTGGCGCGGCTGGCCGCCGAAGCCCAGGTGCTGGTGGTGACTCATAGCCCGCAGGTCGCCGCCCGCGCCGACGCCCACTGGCGGGTTGGCAAGACCGGCGTGGCCGGGGCGGAACGCACCGCCGTCGAGACTCTTGGGCTCGCCGCGCGCGAGGAGGAGCTCGCGCGGATGCTTTCGGGAGAACACATTACCGACGCCGCCCGCGCCGCCGCCCGGGCCCTCATGCATGTCTGACTCGCCGGCGGATGACCTGACGGAGGCCGAGGCGGCCGAGGAACTGGCGCGCCTGGCCGCGGAGATCGCCGAGCACGATCGCCGCTATTTCCAGAACGACGCCCCGACCGTCTCCGACGCCGAGTACGACGCGCTCAAGCGCCGGAATCTGGCCATCGAGGCGCGGTTTCCCTCCCTGGTTCGCGCCGATTCTCCTTCAAAACGCGTGGGGGCGGCCAGAGCCGAAACCTTCTCGCCGGTGACCCACGGCGTTCCGATGCTGTCGCTGGACAACGCCTTTTCCGACGCCGACGCGGCCGAGTTCGACGCCCGTGTCCGACGCTTCCTGCGGCTGGACGATAGCCCCGTCGCCTACACCGCCGAGCCGAAGATCGACGGCCTCTCCGCGTCCCTGCGCTACGAGCGAGGCGTTCTCGTCCAGGGGGCCACTCGTGGCGACGGCCAGGTCGGCGAGGACGTCACCGAGAACCTTCGTACGGTCAAGGACATCCCCCATCGGCTGGCGGGCTCGGGCTGGCCCGAGGTGATCGAGGTGCGCGGCGAGGTCTATCTGGGCCACGAGGATTTCGCCGCCCTCAACGCCGCCGCCGAGGCGGCCGGCCAGCGCCTTTACGCCAACCCCCGCAACGCCGCCGCCGGCTCCCTGCGCCAGATCGACAAGGCGATCACCGCCGCCCGCCCGCTGCGTTTCTTCGCCTACGCCTGGGGCCTGATCAGCGGCCCATTCGCCGAGACCCAATGGCAAGCGTTGGACGCGTTCCGCGCCTGGGGTTTCCAGGTGACTCCTCAGGCGGCGCGGGTCGAAGGCGTCGAGGGCCTTCTGGCCGCCTATGCCGAAATGGAGCGCCAGCGGCCGCACCTGCCGTTCGATATCGATGGCGTGGTCTACAAGGTCGATCGCCTCGATTGGCAAGGCCGCCTGGGCTTTGTCTCCCGCTCCCCTCGCTGGGCGGTGGCGCGGAAGTTCCCCGCCGAGCAGGCCCGGACCATCCTGGAGGCCATTGATATCCAGGTCGGCCGCACCGGCGCGGTGACCCCGGTGGCCAGGCTCACGCCGGTCACGGTCGGCGGGGTGGTGGTGGTGAACGCCACCTTGCACAACGCCGATGAGATCGCGCGCAAGGATCTGCGCCTGGGTGATACGGTGATTATCCAGCGCGCCGGCGATGTCATCCCCCAGATCGTGGCGGTGGTGATGGAGGAGCGGCCGGCGAATGCCGAGCCCTATGTCTTTCCCACCGTCTGCCCGTGCCCGCTGGCCACGCCCCTGGCGCGCGAGACCACCGCCTCTGGCGCCGAAACCGTGGTGCGCCGCTGCACCGGCGAGCTCGCCTGTCCGTTCCAGCGGATCGAGCACCTCAAGCACTTCGTCTCCCGCCGCGCCTTCGACATCGAGGGACTGGGCGAGAAACAGCTCACCGCCTTTTTCGAAGAGGGCCTGATCCGCGAGCCGGCCGATATCTTCCGCCTGGCGCGCGACGAGGCGCGCCTGGCCGAGCTTCGGGGCCGTGACGGCTATGGCGAAACCTCGATCGCCAATCTCACCGCCTCCATCGAGGCGCGCCGCACGATCTCCCTGGAGCGTTTCATCAACGCTCTTGGCGTCCGCCACGTGGGCGAATCCACCGCCCTGGTGATGGCGCGGGGCTATGGCGATGCGCAAAGCTTTCTCGCCGCCATGGATAAGGTGGCCGATGGCGACCCCGAGGCCATGGCCGAGCTTGACGCTCTCGATCAGATAGGCGGCGCGGTGATCGCCGCCTGCGCCGGCTTCTTCAGCGAGCCGCACAACCGTCGCATGGTCGAGGCGCTGGTGGCCGAACTTGCCATCCAGGACGCCGCCAAGGCGCGAAGCGACAGCCCGGTGGCCGGCAAAACCGTGGTCTTCACCGGCGCCCTGGAGCGCCTGACCCGCGACGAAGCCAAGGCCCAGGCCGAGAGCCTCGGCGCCAAGGTCGCCTCGTCGGTTTCGAAGAAGACCGACATCGTGGTGGCGGGACCGGGCGCGGGCTCTAAGCTGAAGACGGCGGCGGAGCTGGGGATCGAGGTGCTGAGTGAAGAGGCGTGGCTGGAGCGGATCGGGCGGTTGGGCTAGGGATCGTCGCGCACCTGGAGCCGCCCGCCATGCCCGATATCGCCGCCAACCCCGTACTCGCCCCCTGGACCGGCCCGCGCGGCGGCGCGCCGGCGTTCGGCGCGATCCGGACCGAGCATTTCGAGCCGGCGCTGGACGAAGCCATGGCGCGCTATCGGCGCGAGATCGCCGCCATCGCCGCCGATCCGGCTCCGCCGACGTTCGCCAACACGCTGGAGGCGCTGGAGCGCGCCGGCGCCGACTACCGCCAGGCGGCGTCCCTGATGTCGATCTTCACCTCGACGCTCAACGACGAGGCCATGCGCGCGGTTCAGCGCGCCGCGGCGCCGAAGCTGGCCGCCTTTCGCGACGAGATCTTCCATAACCGCGCGCTCTTCGATCGCATCGCCGCGGTGTTCGAGGTTCGCGAAACCGCTGGCCTCACGCCGGAGCAGCAGCGGCTGGCTTTCGTGATCCACCAGCGCTTCGTGCGCCAGGGCGCGGCCTTGCCGGCCGCCGACAAGGCGCGCTTGGCGCAGATCAACCAGCGCCTGGCCAGCCTCTACACCGCCTTCAGCCAGAACATCCTCGCCGACGAGGAGGGCTATTCCCTGGTTCTGGAGAGCGAAGATGATCTCGCCGGCCTGCCCGCGGACATGGTGGAGGCGGCGGCGGCCAGCGCGCGCGCCGGCGGCCTGGCGGGAAAATGGGTGATCGCCAACACTCGCTCCTCGATGGAGCCGTTCCTCACCTTCTCCGCCCGGCGGGACCTGCGAGAAAAGGCCTTCGCCCTGTGGTCGCGGCGTGGCGACAACGGCGGCCCGCATGACAACAACGCCCTGATCGGCGAGATCCTGAAGCTGCGCGTGGAAAAGGCGCGGCTATTGGGCCACCCCACCTTCGCTCACTGGGTGACCGAGGGCCAGATGGCCAAGACGCCGGAGGCGGCGCTCTCCCTGCTCCGCGAGGTCTGGCCCCCAGCCGTCGCCCGGGCGCGCGAAGAGGTGGCGCAGATGGAGGCCATCGCCCGCGACGAAGGCGCCAATGAGCCCATCGCCCCTTGGGATCACCGCTACTACGCCGAGAAACTGCGCCAGGCGAAGTTCGATATCGGCGATGACGAGGTGAAGCCCTACCTGCAGCTCGATAAGCTGCGCGACGGCATGTTCTGGGCGGCGGGCGAGCTCTTCGGCCTCACCTTCGCCAAGGTCGATGACCTTCCCGTCTATCATCCCGATGTCGAGGTTTTCGAAGTCACCCGCGATGGCGAGCGCGTGGGCCTCTGGTATTTCGATCTTTTCGCTAGGCCCGGAAAGCTCTCCGGCGCCTGGATGAGCGAATACCGCACCCAGCAGGCCCTGGCCGGCGTCACCCCGATCATCTCCAACAACTCGAACTTCATTCCAGGCGCGCCGGGCGAACCGGTCCTGATCTCCTGGACCGATGCGGTGACCCTGTTCCATGAGTTCGGCCACGGCCTGCATGGCCTTACCTCCTCGGTGACCTATCCGTCCCTGGCCGGCACCAGCGTGCTGCGCGATTTCGTCGAGCTGCCCAGCCAGCTCAACGAGCGCTGGCTGGCGACGCCGGAGTTGCTGGAACGCTTCGCCCTGCATGTGGAGACCGGCGAGCCCATGCCTGCCGCTTTGGTCAAAAAACTCCTCGCCGCCCAGACCTTCCGCGCCGGCTTTGGCACGACGGAATATCTCGCCTGCGCCATCCTCGATCTGGAGGCGCACTTGGCGGCCGACGAGGCGCTCGACGCCGCCGCCTTCGAGCGCGACGCGCTGGAGCGGCTGGGCATGCCGCCGGAAATCATCATGCGCCACCGCCTGCCGCACTTCTCCCACGTCTTTTCCGGAGAAGGCTACGCCTGCGGCTATTACAACTACATCTGGGCCGACACCCTCACCGCCGACGCCGCCGAAGCGTTCGCCCAGGCGCCGGGCGGCTTCTATGACAAGGACCTGGCCGCCAAGCTCCTGGACGAGGTGCTGAGCATCGGCAACACCCGCGATCCGGCTGAAGCCTACCGCCGCTTCCGCGGCCGCGATCACACCATTGACGCCCTGATGCGCGATCGAGGGTTCGTGGCGGTGTCGGAGGAGGTGTAGGCGCCGCTCGTTGCGGGTAAATTGGCGGCGTGATAGGTTTATGGTCGTCAAGATCGGCTTCAGGGGGCCGGAAAATGAAAATCAGAATCGTCTTGGTTGCCGGGCTCGCGTTGGTGGGTGCCGCAGTGCATGCGGACGCCGCGTCCCTGAACAATACCGGCCTTAACCCCACACTGGGCGGCGTCGACCCTTACTGGACGCTGGCGGGAACGACCTCCTCCGCGCCGACCGGCGTGCATACCTATGATTCGATATCCAACGGCACGTTCCCGCAGCCGCCCTATATCGCGAATTCCACGACTTCGGGCTGGGCGACCCCGCTCCCGGCCGCGTCGCCCTATCCCTATGACGGCGCCGGCGGCCCAGGGGCGACCTACACCTTCCAGACAACCTTTTACACCAACACCGCCGCGCTCGATTCGTTCACCGGCCAATATGCCGCCGACAATGAGGTGGTGCTCATAAAGCTGAATGGCGCGACGCTCTATTCCAACACGCCCAATGTCAACGCAACCGAATATTCATACTGGACCGGGTTTGGCGCGGCCCCCGGCGTAGGGTTCGTCAACGGCCTTAATACGCTTCAGATCACCGTCTACAACGCGCCTTACACCGCCGATTACGGCAATCCCATCGGCCTCGATGTTCAGTTCCTCACCCAGAACATCGGCGTGCCTGAACCGGCCGCGTGGGCGCTGATGCTGGCCGGCGTGGGTTTCGCCGGCGCGGCCCTGCGGCGCGCGCGTCGCCAGGCGCCCGTCGCCGTTTAGATCGGCGCGCAGGCCTCGGCCAGCCACGCGGCTACGTCGGCCGGAACCTTGGGGCCGATCTCCGCCAGCACCCTCGCGTGATAGGCGTCCAGCTGCGCCCGCTCCTCGCCGGTAAGCAGATCGGCCGCCACCAGCCGCCGGTCTATGGGAGCCAGCGTAAGCGTTTCGAAGCCCAGCATCGGTCGCTCGCCGCCGGCGATGGGCGCGGCCGGCGTCACCACCTGCAGGGTCTCGATGCGGATGCCGTAGGCGCCTTCCTTGTAGTAGCCCGGCTCGTTGGAGACGATCATGCCGGGCATGAGGGCCTGGCTGTTGGGCGCCTTGGCGATGCGTTGCGGGCCCTCATGGACGCCGAGGTACGAGCCCACGCCGTGGCCGGTGCCGTGGTCATAGTCCAGGCCGTGAGCCCACAGGGCGACCCGCGCCAGGGCGTCCAGGGCCGAGCCGGTGGTGCCGGCGGGAAAGCGCACGCGCGCCAGCGCGAGATGGCCCTTGAGCACCAGGGTGAAGCGCTCGCGCATCTCCTGGCTGGGCTCGCCGATGGCCACGGTGCGGGTCACATCGGTGGTGCCGTCCAGATACTGGGCGCCGGAATCCACCAGCAGCAGCGAGCCGCGCTCGGTGCGCTTGTTGAGCCGCATCGTTGGCCGATAGTGGACGATGGCGCCGTTGGAGGCCGCGCCGGCGATTGTGTCGAAGGAGAGGTCCTTCAGAGCGCCGGTCGCCTCGCGAAAGCCCTCCAGCTTGGCCACCACCTCCACCTCGTCCGGCAGCCTTTCCTGGGCCTCGGTGGCCACCCAATGCAGGAACCGGGTGAGGGCCGCGCCGTCGCGCACGTGAGCCCGCTTGGTTCCCTCGATCTCCACCGCGTTCTTGCACGCCCGGGGCAGGGCGCAGGGATCCGGCGCGGAGAACGGTTCGGCGCCGCCGGCGCGCAGGGTTTCGAAGTACCAGGCCGACGATTGGGCGGGATCGATCAGCACCTTCTGGCCGGAAAGCTCGGCCAGCGCCGTCTCCAGCGCGTCCGGCGCCTCCAGACGCACCTGATTGCCCAGCCACGCCGGCAGATCGGCGGTCACCTTGGCCGGATCGAGAAACAGCCTGGCCGAACCATCGGCGTTGAGGATCGCCTGGGCCAAGGGCAGGGGAGAGCGGATCACATCGCCGCCGCGAATATTGAACAGCCAGGCGATCGAGGCCGGCGCGGTGATCACGGCGGCGGCCGCGCCTTTCTCGGCCAGCGCCTCGCCGATCCGCGCCCGCTTGGCGGCCGAGTCCTCGCCGGCGTATTCGAGAGGGTGGGGAACGACCGGCGCCGCCGGCTGGGCCGGGCGCGCCTGACCCCAGGCCTGATCCAGCGGATTGACCTCGACGGGCTTCAGATTGGCGCCGGCCTTCTCGGCGGCGATGCGCAGGTGACCCAGAGCATCGGGGCTGTGCAGCCGGGCGTCATAGCCGATGGTCCAGCCGGGCTTCGCCGTTTCGCTGAGATAGGCCGGTACGCCGCCATCGACGAGATCGCGCACTTCGAAAAGGCTCCCGTCCACCTGATCGCGCACCTGCAAGGTGTAGCGGCCGTCGACGAAGATCGCCGCCGCCTCCTTGAGGATCACCGCCGCTCCCGCCGAACCGGTGAAACCGGTCGCCCAGGCCAGGCGGTCATTGGCCGCCGGCAGATATTCGTTCTGATGCTCGTCCTCGTGCGGGATCAGAAATCCGTCCAGGGCCTGCTCGGCCATGGCCGCGCGGATCAGCGGCGTGTGGCGGGGTCCGAAGGAGGGGTCGGTGGCTTCGTCGAAGGTCTGGCGCATGGAAAGGATTTAAGGGTTGAAGACCGGTTAGGCAAAGGCCTGCTTACGGGCGGCGCAGCACCAGCGTCGTCCAGGCGTCGCGATTGAGGCGGCGCTGCAAGGTAAAGCCGCGCGAACGATAGGCGGCGAGCACATAGCGGGCCTGGGCGCGCAGCAATCCGGAGAGGATCACCGCGCCGCCCGGCTTCAAGGCCCGCTTGATCGGCTGGGCGAGCGTGGCCAGCGGGCGCGCCAGGATATTGGCGAACACCAGATCATAGGGGCCATGGCCGCGCACCAGGGGCGAGTTGAGGTCGCTGGAACAGGTGAACCGGCTTTTCGCCCGGTTCACGGCCGCGTTCTCCCGGGCGATCCGCACCGAGACCGGGTCGATGTCGGTGCCGATCGTCACCCGCGCCCCGGTCCGCGCCGCGGCGATCGCCAGCACCCCGGTGCCGGTTCCCACGTCCAGCACCTTCTCGAATTTCCGGCGCCGGCGCAGCCGGTCATAGGCCAGCAGACAGCCCACGGTGGTGCCGTGATGGCCGGTGCCGAACGCCGCCCCGGCCTCGATGCGCAGATTGACCGTGCTCGCCGGCGCCCGGCCCCGATCGTGCATGCCGAACACGAAGAACCGGCCGGCCCGCACCGGCGGCAGGCCGGAGAGCGCCATGGCCAGCCAGTCGGCGTCGGCCAGCGCCTCGGTGGTCACCTTGAGCTCGCCGAACCGCGCGAGGCTGGCGCGCAGCCCATCGGCTTCCTCGGCCGAGGTGGGATAGGCGTCGATGCGCCAGACGCCGCGATCCTCGTCCTCCTCGATGATCGAATAGGTGGCGCTCTCCAGCACCGGATCGGCGTCGATCGCCGCCGCCGCCGCTTCCGCCGGTCCGCGCGGCCCTCGGGCGATGATCTGTAAAGCCGGGTGGTTCATGCCACTGCTCTATCCGCCCTTGCCACCGGTCCGCCAGCCGCTAAACCTTGCCGCCGCTCAAGTTGGAGGGACTCCATGGCTCTGCCGCCCGTTCTGCGTGATCGTCTCCGCCTGCCGGTGATCGCCTCGCCGCTCTTCATCGTCTCCGGGCCCGATCTGGTGATCGCCCAGTGCAAGGCCGGCGTGGTGGGATCGTTTCCCTCCCTCAACGCCCGGCCCCTTTCCCAGCTCGACGAGTGGCTCGCCCGGATCACCGAGGAGTTGGCGGCCTGGGACAAAGCCCATCCCGAGGCGCCCTCCGCCCCGTTCGCGGTCAATCAGATCGTCCACAAGACCAACAACCGCCTCGATGACGATGTCGCCCTGTGCGCCAAATACAAGGTCCCGGTGGTGATCACTTCGCTGGGCGCCCGGGAGGACGTAAACGCCGCCGTCCATGGCTGGGGCGGGGTGGTGTTGCATGACGTGATCTCCAACTTCTTCGCCCGCAAGGCGATCGAAAAGGGCGCCGATGGCCTGATCCCGGTCGCCGCCGGCGCCGGCGGCCATGCCGGCCGGCTCTCGCCCTTCGCCATGGTCCAGGAGCTGCGCGAATGGTTCGATGGCCCGATCGCCCTTTCCGGGGCCATCGCCAACGGCGGCGCGATCCTCGCCGCCCAGGCCATGGGCGCGGATCTGGCCTATATCGGCTCGGCCTTCATCGCCACCAAGGAGGCCAACGCCGTTCCTGGCTATAAGGAAATGATCGTCGAGCGCGGCGGCGAGGACATCGTCTACACCAACCTCTTCACCGGCGTTCACGGCAACTATCTGCGCCCCAGCATCGAGCGCGCGGGCCTGGATCCCGACAATCTCCCCCAGGCCGATCCCTCCAAGATGAACTTCGCCTCGGGCGGCAATCAGGACGCCAAGGCCTGGCGCGACATCTGGGGCTGCGGCCAGGGCATCGGCGCGGTCAAATCCATCCCGAGCGCCAGCGAACTGGTCGCCCGCCTGGCCGCCGAATACGAAGCCGCCAAGGCGGCCTTGGCGATGAAGACCAGCTATACCGCCGGCGCCCACCTGGCCTTCGCGGCGGAGTAAGGGGGCGGACGCCCGGTTCCGCGTTCCGGCGACTACGATGCTCAGACTGACGTGTTGATTACCCCGCCAGCGCGTCCAGCGCTCGCATCTGATCCTCCGATAGCCTGATTTCGCGGGCCGCCACGTTCTCCTCCAGATGCGCGATTGAGGCGGTTCCCGGGATCAGGATCGTCCCCGGCGAGCGTTTTAAGAGCCACGCCAGAGCCACCTGTGAGACCGTGGCGCCGACCTCGCCCGCTATGCGCGCAAGCGTCTCGGATGACGCCATGGCGTCGAGGTGCAGCGGCCAGAACGGAATGAAGGCCATGGCGTTGGCCTCGCAATAGGCCAGCACCGCGTCATGTTTGCGCAACGCAAGATTGTAGAGGTTCTGCACGGTGGCGATCTCCACCACCGACCGCGCGCGCTCGATCGCCGCCACATCCACCTCGGAGAGGCCGATGTGGCGGATCTTGCCCTCGTCCCGCAGGGCGCGGAACACCGCCATGGTCGCCTCGATCGGCGTGGCGGGATCGACGCGGTGCAGCTGGTAGAGATCGATGCGCTCGATGCGCAGATGGCGCAGGCTCCCCTCCACCGCCGCGCGGATGTGGGCTTCGCTCCCGTTTGTCGAAATCCCCGGGTTCTCGCGGGTGGCCGGGCCGGAGCGAACCAGGCCGGCCTTGGTGGCGATGACGAGGCCCTTGCGATACGGCGCCAGGGCCTCGGCGATCAGCCGCTCATTGTCCCCGGGCCCATAGACGTCGGCGGTGTCGATGAAGTCGACGCCCAACTCCACCGCCCGCCGTAGCAGCGACTTGGCGCTCTCCGGGTCCTTGGGCGGACCCCAGACGCCAGGGCCGGCGAGTTGCATGGCCCCGTAGCCCATGCGCCGCACCGGCAGATCGCCGCCGATGAGATAGGTGTCGTTTGGCTGCGCCGAGATCATCGCCTTGTCCCTTTCTTGAGGCCAGGGCGAGACCTATAAGTATAGACCATGGTCCATGGTCAAGGAGAATACCGGTGCTGATTTCGGACTTCGCCCGGCGCGCGGGCCTGACTCCCGATACGGTCCGCTTCTATGTGCGCCTGGGCCTGCTGCGGCCGGAAACGAGCGGGAAAGGGGGAAATCGCCCCTATCAGGTCTTCACGCCAGAGCATCTGATGGCCGCGAGAATCATCCGCACCGCCCAATCGCTGGGTATGTCTCTCAAGGAGATCGCCGCGATCAGCCAGGAGCGCCGCGCCGGCGCCATGACCCGCGAGCGCAGTGTCGAGGTCCTCAGCGCCCAACTTGGCCGCCTGGACACCAAGGCCGCCGAACTGATCGCCATGAAGAGCTATCTGCGCGCCAAGATCGCCTGGCTCAAGGCTGGTGAACACGGGTCGCCGCCAGACTTCGATGCATTCTGCAAGGCGGTTTAGGGAGGGGGTCGCCCTCATACCGGCCGCGGTCGCCCCGGCGCTCCCAGGTCACACTCCAACGCCGCGCGATCCCACTTCGCCGCGTCCGCCGCCGCCGTATAGGTTGAGATGAGGAAAGCCATCAGCGTCGCCTCCGGATCGGGCGCCTGGCGCACCGCCTCATACGGCAAGACGAATTCGCCTAACCCGGTGTCGAACCTTGCCCCCTTCGGCGCGACCGGCGCCTCGCGAAAGCCGGGCGGTTCGGGCCAGGCGTACGAATAGAACACCGCCTCCTCGCAGCCAGGGCCGCCCGGCCAGAAGCCGGCGCTGCTCACTTCATGCGAATAGGCCTCCCTGGCCACCGCGTCGGGCAGGTGCGGGACGCCGCCGGGATGACGTGGGGCGGGGCGGCCGGAGAAGCGGGTCACCGCCAGATCGAAGCTGCCCCAGAAGAAATGCACCGGGCTGGCCTTGCCTAGGAACCCGGTGCGGAAACGTTTGAACACCCGGTCGGCGAGCGCCAGCACGCGCCAGAAACGCTCGGCTTGGGCGCCATCGTACACACGCGGCGTCCTATCGCGCGCGAAGGGGATCGCCTCGGGAAGCTCATTGGGCGCCCCGTCGATCTTCACCGGCACGTCCGCCTCGGCCAGCATCGCCATCACCTGATGGTGGAAGACGCTGACCGGCATGGGCGCCAGGGGCAGCACCGCGTCGATCTCGTCGGTGCGCAGCCGCAGGACCTCGTCGATGAAATCGAACTCCAGATCGAAGTCCCGCGCGTCGTGTGGGATCGGTCCGGTCGTCAGGCCGCGCGGCGTGAGATAGAGCGGCGTCTGCCAGGAATGGTTCAGCCATGGCGTCCGGGCCAGTCGCACCTTGCCGACGATCTGGGTCCAGAGGTGGAGGGTGCGATAGGTGTCGGCCCATTCGGCGTAGAGCAGGGCGGGCCACCCGGCTTTGGCGGTCTCAGGCACGACTCAACCCACCCGCTCATAGGTCAACCGCCGGGCGAGCCAGCAACCCACCTCGACTCTGGCGGGCCTGCCGGAGGCGTCGCGCGAGAAGGCCAGGGTCCAGTCGCCGGGCGGGGTGTAGTCGAGCGAGCGCAGGCAGGGGAGGGCCCAGACGTCGGGCCCGATCGGCTCGAGCGTCTCCATGCGGCCCTGGCCGAGAAAGCCGGAAAAACCCCCGGTGAGCACGCCGCCGGCGTCGAGCACGGTGAGCTCGGCGTCGAGTTCGGCGCAGCGGTAGAGACCGGCCACATCGGGGCGCGGCGCGCCGTCCAGCGGCGCCAGCAGCCATTTGGCGTTCTCGCCCGGCTTGTCGAGCCACAGGCGGCCATCGACCGGCCGCAGGCGCACGCCATCGTCCTCGCCCGCCCCGCCGTCCGCCCGCGGGGCGAGAGTCATCGGCGGATAGCCGTGACGCAGCAGCACCTTGCCGCTTCCCGCCGCCTCGATGCGCACGGAGAGGCCCGTCTGGGGCTCCATATAGGCGCCGAGCCACGATGGGGTCGGCAGATCGCTGGGAGCCGGCGCCGGCCGATCTTCGCCGAGAGTCGCCGCCAGAAGATCGGCGGCGGCCTCGTGCGCCCAGGCCAGATGGTTGAACATCACCACCACCGAAATCCGCTCGCTGGCCATGTGGACCCGGTGGCTGCGCCAGCCGCGCAGGCCGCCGCCGTGGCTGGTGGTGGCCCGGCCGAACTGGACGCCGCGTCCCAGGCCGAAGCCGTAGGACGCCGGCGCGCCGTTGCCGAAGGTCGTGGGCGCCGATAGGCGGCGATAGAGGCTGGCCTCGTCGTCGCGAGTGGCGTCGATATGGCGCTCCCAGGCGATCATGTCGTCGAGGCTGGCGCCCATGCCGGCGTCGCCGGTCCAGACGATGCGGTTCTCCGCCGGCCGAAAGCCGGTTTCCGGGGTTCCTTCATAGCCCTCCGTCCCATCGGGCATGGCGCGGGTGTCGGCGGCGAGGAAAGCGCTTTCCATGCCGATGGGGTCAAAGAGACGCTCGCGCAGCAGCTCCGCCAGCCCCTTGCCAGCGCGCTGGCTGAGGATATCGCCCAGGATGCGGAAATTGTTGTTGGCGTAGGAATAGTGCGCGCCGGGCGCGAACTGGAGGGAGCGGGTCCCCTCGATCACCCGCCTGGCTTCGTTGTCGCCGAATGGCGCCTCGGCCGGCGAGCCGTGCAGCATGGCCAACGCCCAATAGTCGCGGAGGCCCGACTGGTTGTGCGCCAGATGCAGGGCGCCCGGCGCCGCCCCTTCCAGGCGGGGCAGGCGGGCGCGCACATCGCCGTCCAGGACGGTCGGGTCGGGGAAGGCGTCCAGCATCAGTGCGCACACGAACTGCTTGGTGTTGGAGCAGACGCGAAAGAGTGTCTTGGGCGTGAAGGGAATGCGCAGTTCGGCGTTGGCCCAGCCCCAGGCGTGGCGCGCCACCACCTCCCCGTCCTTGAGCACGGCCGCGGCGCCGCCGGGGCCCGGGTAGGCCCTGGGAAGAGTCTCCAGCAGGCGCTCGAGGCGGCTCGTGGCGATCACGCTTTTCGTCTCCATCGGATGTCGCCGGCCAGCATAGCGAGCGCGACCGCATTGTCGCGAGATCAATTGGATATTGCGGCGTCCTTGGAGGGCCAAGGCCGATCATTGGCAAAGCTACCGAGGAAGCCCATCGTCGTGTTCTCCATCACGCATCATCTAGCGCCCGGGTCCTCTCCGGATCGGGGACTGAGCACGATTTTCTCTTTTGCCCGACGGCCACCCACGTCTTGCTTGATGTGAGGAAATCCCTCACATTGGGCGGGTGACAGTCAGGGCTGTCTTCGAGTGGGACGTCGCCAAGGCCGAGGTCAACCTCGCCAAGCACGGCGTTCGCTTCGAGGTCGCCACGGGCGTCTTCGATGATCCTCGCCACGCCGACTTCGACGCCAGCAGGGTTGAGGATGGCGAAGCTCGCCGCAAGGTCGTCGGGATGATCCAGGGCCGGCTCTTGACCGTCGTCTATACGATGCGAGGCGAGGTGCGCCGGATCATTTCGGCGCGCCAATCGAACGCCATGGAGATGCGACGCTATGCCGATCGTTAGATTTTCCCCCGATCCCAAATGCCCGCCCCGATTCGACGAGGCCGAATTGGCGCGCCTTGAGGCGATGACGCCCGAGGCGATCGAGGTCGGCGCCCGAAGCGATCCCGACAATCCGCCTCTCACGTCCGAGGAGCTGGATCGCATGGCCTCGGCCCGGACGGTGCGGGAGGCCCGGCGATCGACGGGCCTTAGCCAAGCCCAGTTCGCCCGCACGTTCAGGATCAACCACGCTCGCCTGCGAGACTTGGAACGCGGCCGCTCCAAGGCTGACAGCGCCTTGATAGCCTATCTGAAAGTGATCGAGCGGTCGCCAAAAGCGGTGATGGCCGCGCTGGGAGAGTAGGCCGGGGGCTCATTTCGGAACCCGCGCTCGCTCCATGGGTTTGAAAGGCTTCCCGTTTAGGAGGAGCCACCATGGCTGAAACGACCAAGCTCGACCCCCATCCCGGCATGATGGGCGATGGAACCGAGGAGCAGAACCTGGGCCAGCCGGGCGACCCCGCCGCTCGCATCACCGAGGACGAGGTCAAGGCGGCGTTCGACAACGGCGAAGGTCCCCACGCCCGCAAGGCCGAGCCCTTGTCCGAAGGCGAAACCCACGATCAGCTGGCCCACCATGAGGCGTCGGCCGAGGATCGTCAGGAGGCCCTGGTGGATGAAAGCCTCGACGAAAGCTTCCCCGCCAGCGATCCGCCGAGCCCCAAGCACATAACCTAGCCCGCCTCGCCATAGGCCGCCTCAAGCCAGGCTACGACTTCGGAGTCGATGTCGGCGGCCGAGGCGAGCTTCACCCGGTGAGTGAACATGGCGTTGAAACTCCCCGAGGGCTCCAGCCGCCCGCCAGGCGCGCGGCCCTTGAGGATCAGGCCCAGATCGAGCCGCGTTTTGGTGGTCGGCTGGATCAGGGCGAATTGCTTGACCCGGCGTATGCTGACATTGGCCTTCTTGGGCGCGATCTCGACGTCGGCGCCGAGTTTCAGGATCTCGGCGACAAGGTGGTCGTAGAGCGGGCGCAGCCCTTCCTTGCCGCCTTCGAACAGATGAGCCACGGGATCGTCGCTCGAGCGGGGCGCCGAGGCCTCCAGCGCCCGCTTGGCGATGTGATTGGCGTGGCCGTGGGAGAGCCCGTGCTCGGCCTTGAGCCAGGCGATCATCTGGCCATGTTTGGCCAGGCTCTGGCCGGCGACCAGGCTCGACCATTCCGCCACCGACCGGCCGGTCTTAGCCTCGATATTGCGCTCGAAGGTCGCGATCGCCTCGCTTACCGTCGCCATGGCTTCATTCCTTGCCTTGAGCCCGCGTCATGATCGCCGCCACCACCTCGCTCTTGGCGTCGGCGTAGTCCTGCATGAAGGCCCAGGTGCGTCTGGCGAGCGACCGCTTGGTCTCCTCATAGAGGCGCCGGTCGGCTTCGTCCGTTCGCAGATGATCGCGGAAGGCGAGCATGCGGCCCACCTCCGTGCAGCCTTTGGAGAACACATGCAGGTTGGCGGCCGGCGCCGAATGGCGAAGGCAGCGATGTTCGAACCAGTCCGGCTCGCGGACCGCCAGCACGAAACCGGCCGCCTCCAGCTGGGCCAGATAGGCCGCCTCGTCGGCGCTGTCGGCGACCACCAGGATGATGTCGATGACCGGCTTGGCCGCCAGGCCCGGCACGGAGGTCGAGCCGGCGTGATGCAGTTCGATCACCCGCTCGCCGAGGGCTAAGCGTATTCGCGCGGCAAGGTCCTCGAACACCGACGGCCACGCCGGATCATAGTCGGCGAGGATCACTTGACCGTCGACGCGCGTCGGCGGCTTGACGTAGGCCTTGGCTGGCGCCGCTTCCCGCGTGGCGCTCACGGCTTGCCGCTGAGGCTCACCTCGGCGCCCTCGCAGTCGAGGACGCGCGAGAGCAAGGTTCCGTGCTCCAGGAACGGTTCCTGGGTGAAGGTCAGGCCCAGCGCCTCCCGCGCCGCATGCGCCGCCGGCAGATCGGGCGCCGAGAAGCCGATCTGCACGGCGCCGGCGGGGTTGTCGCCGGTGGCCGGATGCAGCGCCAGGGTCACATCGCCGGTGTCGAACTCGGTCCACTCGGGCGTGGCGAACCGCACCGTCAGGCCGAAGGTGTCGCGATAGAAGGCGATGGCCCTATCCATGTCGGCCACGAACTTGATGGCGTAGCTGAACTTCGCTTTCATCATGTCCCTCTCTCCTTAGATGCCGCCTTGCCATGACTGCCATCCCGCACGGCCGGATTCAGTCGCGCGAGGTCCGCCCGGGAGATCAAGTATTGATTTTCGCTGTCGTAACAAACGCTGACCGCCTCTTCCAGCAGTTGTGTCGCGGCCGCTATGTCACCTTTGGCGAGGTCATATTGAGCGCCAAAGACCGCGCCTTCGCATTCACCCTCCCGCGGATCATCCACTTCGTAACCGCGTTGGCGCATCGCCTCCAACGTGGTCTTCCCCAGAAACAGGTCGAACAACGGTCCCGGCCAGCCTTTCAGATCCAGCGTCCTGATTCCTCTCTGAAATTCCACCTCATCGGGCGCGCCGGCTCTCAGCCTCGCGATATGCAGCCACAATACGGGATAGGGATCGCCCGGGGTAAGCTGGATGACGGTTACGAGCTGTCTGGCGGCCTCCCCAAACCGTCCGAGCTCGAAGAGCGCGTTGGCGCGCTCGTCCATGGCTTCGTTGAAGCGCGGCGCCAGGCTGATCGCCTTGTCGTAGTCTTGCAGGGCTCGCTCGTGCTCGCCGATCCAATTGTAGAGCTGCGCCCTCTGACGATAATAGCCCGGTACGCGGGGGGCCAAGGCGATCCCCTGGTCGTAGTCGGCAAAGGCCGCCTCCACGTCCTGTTTGCCGATATGGCAGGATGCCTTGTCGATGAACGCCTGGGCGAATCCCGGCTTCAGACGGATGGCCTCTTCCTGATCAGCCAGCGCCTCATCGTACTCACCCCTGCCGCAATGGGCTTCCCCTCGGTTGTTGTAGGCCAGCGCGCGATCCTGCGCCGAAAGCGAAGATGTCCCGATCGCCGCCGTGCAGGCCGCTAACCTCAGAGCGCGATCGTCGCGCGGGGCATCCAGGCAACTGGCGAGAACCTGAGCGGGCGGCGCCGACTGTGCGCAGGCCGAGACGCCGATCGATCCTATCGGCAGCACAAGGGCGGCAAACAACAGGCCAAGTTTCGTCATGGGCCAACCGATCGCGGGATTGCTAGAAAGCGCTAAACTGAGGCTGTTTAGGAAACTTCGCCTCGAGCCGCCATGACCTCATTCTACGATCGCCACATCCTGCCCTGGCTGCTCGGCAAGGCGTGCGCCTCCAAGCCGATCATGAGGCAGAGGCAAAAGATCGTGCCCTTAGCTCAGGGCCGGGTGCTGGAGCTGGGTCTGGGAAGCGGGCTCAACCTGCCGTTCTACGATCCGGCCAAGGTGGCGAGCGTCGAGGGCGTCGATCCTTCGGCGCAGCTGCGCGCCCCGGCGCAGGCCGCGCCCCGGCCGGAGGGTCTTACTGTATCTCTGGCCGACGGCGTGGCCGAAGATCTGCCGTTCGAGGATCGCAGCTTCGACAGCGTGGTCTGCACCTTCACCCTCTGTTCGGTCCACACGCCGGCGGCGGCGCTCGCCGAGGCGCGCCGGGTGCTAAGGCCTGGCGGCCGCCTCTTCTATTGCGAGCATGGTCTCGCGCCCGACGCGGGCGTCGCGCTCTGGCAGCGGCGCTGGGAGCCAATATGGAAGCGCCTCGCTGGCGGCTGCCACCTTTGCCGGCCCATCACCTCGGCCATCGTCGGGGCCGGCTTCGCCGTCGAATGGTCCGACCGGATGTACCTGCCCAGCACGCCCCGGATCGCCGGCTGGAACGAATGGGGCGTGGCGCGGCCGCTCTGAGGGGGCTTGCCGGCGGCGGAGGGGTAGGGCGACGGTTGGGCCGCGGGCGCCGCTGGCGACCTTGACGCATTGCGCCACGATCCTTATAGATAGTTACATTACCTAACTAGTTTGACGCCGCCCGCATGGACGCTCCGATTCCCGATCTCGATGATGACCAGGCCTTCGCCGAGGCCCTGCGGCCGTCGCTGTTGCGGCTGTCGCGCCAGCTTAGGCGGGAGGCGCAGAAGGCGGGGATGTCGGCGCTGGACGCCACCTTGCTGGCCCTGATCAAGAAGCGGCCGGGGATCGGCGGCGGCGAGCTGGCGGATTTCGAGCAGATGACCCGGCCCTCCATGTCGAGCCATCTGAAGCGCCTTGAGAGCGCCGGCTGGATCGCCCGGGACCCGGCCCGCGAGGAAGATCGGCGGCGGGTGGGCCTGCGGCTGACGCCGGCGGGAGCGGCGGCGCTAGAGGCGATCCGCCGCCGGCGCAACGACTGGCTGGCCGCGCGGCTCGCCGCCCTCAGCCCCAAGGCGCGGCGCGCCCTGGCCGGGGCGGCCGAGGCCCTGCGCGAACTGGCGGGAGAGCGCTGATGGCCGACCGGCTGACGGCCGCCGAGATCGCGCGGGACGACCTGGCCATCCAGGCGCCGGGCGAGGCCCTGGGCGTCACCACGATCATCGAGACGCCCGAGCGCGAGCTTCTGGACGAGGCGGCGCCCGAAACCCCAGCCGAAGCGGCCGAGCCGTTCTCCTCCCTGGTCCCGGCCATCATCGGCGGCGCGTTGATGATGCAGACCCTCAACGCCACGGTGATCGCCAATGCGCTGCCGACCATGGCGCGCTCGCTGCATGAGGACCCGATCCGCCTCAACACCGCCATCACCGCCTATCTGCTGGCCTCGGCCGTCTTCCTGCCGATCAGCGGCTGGCTGGCCGACCGGTTCGGGGCCAAGCGCATCTTCCTCTTCGCTATCGCCGCCTACGCCAGCGCCTGCATGGCCTGCGGCTTTGCGCAGAACCTCCCGGAGCTGCTGATGGCGCGCATGGCCGCCGGCGCCGCCGGAGCGATGATGGGTCCGGTGGGCCGCCTGGTGCTGCTGCGCTCGACGCCCAAGCACAATCTGGTGCGCGCCATGTCGGTGCTCACCATGCCGGCCCTGTTGGGCCCGGTGATCGGCCCGCCCATCGGCGGCTTCATCGTCACCTATGGCTCCTGGCGCTGGATCTTCTTCCTCAACCTGCCCATCGCCATCGTCGGGGTGATCCTGGTGCTGCGCTACATCAAGGATGTGCGCGAGGAAGATGTCCGCCCCCTCGACTGGACCGGCCTCGTGCTCACCGGCCTGGGCATGGCCGGCGTGGTCTACGGCTTCGACAATCTGGGCCGTGGCGCCCTGCCCACCTGGGCGGTGATCGGCATGATGGCCGGCGGCGTGGCCTGCCTGGCGGCCTATGTCTGGCACGCCTCGCGCACGGCCCACGCCATCCTCGATCTCAGTCTGTTGAAGATCCGCACCTTCACCGCCTCGGTGGTCGGCGGGGCCTTCATGCGCATGGGCATGGGGGCCACCCCCTTCATGCTGGCCCTGCTGCTCCAGGTGGCTTTCGGCCTTTCCGCCCTCCAGGCCGGCCTGATGACCTTCGCCAGCGCCGCCGCCGCCCTGGTGATGAAGACCTGCGCCCCGCCGATCCTGGCCAGGTTCGGCTTCAAGCGGACCCTCACCGTCAACGCCGTGATCGTGGCGGCCACCTTCATGGCCTACGCCCTCTTCAATCCGGCGACGCCGCACTGGGTGATCTATGCGGTGCTGCTCACCGGCGGCTTCTTCCGCTCGCTGCAGTTCACCAGCCTCAACGGCATGGCCTTCGCCGATATCGACCACGCCCAGATGAGCCGCGCCTCCACCATGTCGACTATGGGCCAGCAGCTGGCCCAGAGCATGGGCATAGGCATGGCCGCCATGTTCCTGCACCTCTCCATGGTCCACGCCGGCGCCCACCATCTGACCTCGGCGACCATCGGCCCGGCCTTCATCGCCGTGGGCGTCGTGGCGCTCATCTCGGTGCTGTTCTTCCTGCCGTTACCCGCCGACGCGGGGGCGGGGCTGCATGGGGTGAGGCGGGAGCGCTGAAATCGCTTCCCTCCTGAGCGCGCCTGCCGTGAGTGAAACACACTCTCAAGCTGGATCGGGTGTTCGGTAGTAGATCATGCCCATGCCCGGTATCCAGATCGCGCCGCTAACCCTACTTCCCGAATCCCTCGCCCGGTTGGAAGCCGAGTCGATAACAGAGGGCTTCTCGATGGTTTCCCGGCTCCGAACCGAGTGGGAGGTCGGACTCAACCGCTTTGATAAAGCAGGCGAAATTCTGCTGGGAGCGTTTCGCGGCGCCGATCTGGTCGGGACGGGCGGCCTCAACATCGATCCGTACCTGGCCGATCCAACCGTAGGCCGGATCAGGCATGTCTATGTGCTTGCGGCGGATCGCCGAACCGGGACTGGACGCGCCATCGTCGAGCGGTTGTTGGCGCACGCCTCCGATCATTTCGACATCGTCAGGCTTTGGACCGGGCGGGCGTCGTCGTTCTACGACCGCCTTGGCTTTATGCCGACCAGTGCCGACAAGGCCACTCACGTCTGGGCGTTGGGCGGCGGCGCTGCTGAGTAGGCTAATCTCGAAGGGGACGCTTTGAGAGGCGCAGCGGTCTTCAAGTAACTGCGGAATAAAGGTCTGTGTGCTACCGAAGATTGAAATTGACGCCTACAGGCAGGGCTCATGTTGAATCCAACCCAGATGAGGGGTCGCGCAGAGCGTCTGGCTGAGACAGATCCAGTCGAAGCTCTCCGGGTCGCGCGAAGCATTCGCGATCCCTGGTACGGGTGCCAAGCTATCTCTTGGGTGGGGCGATACTGGCCTAATCGCGGATTTACCGAAATCCTTCAGGAAGCCGCTGATCTCGCCGCATTCAGCGATAATCCCTATAGCGCAGTCGCATGCGTCGCTTGGCCCGTCCGGGCGTTGCTCGAAAGAGGGTCTGCCGAGGCAGCTAACGCCATTATCCGACGAGCGATCCCGACTGCACAAACGATAGAAAACCAAGGAGGCCGGTCGGAGGCGTTGCTGCTGCTCTTGCACGCTGTTCTCCCGTATGAAGACCGCCAGTGGCGTCCGGTCCTGGACGAATTGATCAAGGCATCGGAGCCGGTGCGCAGTTGGCGCCAGCCTCGTAACTTTCAGTTCGCCTGGAGGTTGATATGGGCCAAAGACCCTGAACTGACCAGCGAGTTGACAGTCTTGATTTCCGATCGGACCCTCAGAAAGGTTGCGGAAAAGGTCGTGGAAACTGGGTTAGGAGGCCTACCAAGACCGTTCTTCTGGCAGCAAAAGTAACTTCGGTTGCGAGGGGTCTGGACCGGCCAATGGTGCTGCTTCGCCCCGAAAGCGGACCCGGTGAAAGGCGTAAGTTCTCCACCACCTAAACCGCCCACGTCTCCGCAAACACCCGCCGGAAATTAAGCCCGAGCACCTTGTCGATGGTCGCGCGCTTGTAGCCGCGGCCGGCGAGGGCGGCGGCGATGACCTGGTAGCGGTCGGGGCGGTTGAGGCCGACCACGAAGGGTGGGCGGCCTTCCTCCGGCGCGCTCACCCCATGGGCTTTGCGATAGGCGATCTGCCCCGCCCAATCGGCCATGTTGGCGGCGGAAGTGTCGAAGGGCATGAGGAAGGCGTCACTGCCCACGCCCACATGATCCTCGCCGCAGACGTCCAGCGCGTGGACCATGTGGGCGAGATAATCGGCGATGGCGGGCTGGGCCGGCGGGGCGGTGAGGAAGGCCAGGTCGTAGATCCCGACAACGCCGCCCTTGTCGGCGATGGCGCGCAGCACCGCATCGCTCTTGTTGCGCGGATGGGCGTAGACGGCGGCGCAGCCGGCGTGGGTGATCAGGGGCGCCCGCCTGGCGGCGGCGATCGCCGCCAGGGTCGAGGCCTCATCGGCGTGGCTGAGATCGAGGGTGACGCCGATGGTGTTCATCCGCGCGATGGCCGCTCGGCCGAGCGGCGTCAGGCCCGCCGAGGGCTGGGGCGAGAGAACGCCGGAAGCAAAGGGCGAGGGCTTGTTGTAGGAAAGCTGCATCACCTTCACGCCCCGGGCGTGGAAGTGGTCGATCCGGTCGACATCGACGCGGAACATTTCCACCCCTTCGAAGGAATAGATGAGGCCGATCCGGCTCGTCTCTTGCGCCTGGGCGAAATCGCCGGCCGTTTTCACTTGCATGAAGAGCGTGGGGTTGAGGGCGATGGCCTTGTCGAAGTCGTCGATCGCCTTGGTGGTATGGGCGAAATCGGAATCGGCCCCGCCGATGCTGGCCTTGAGCGCCGTCAGGCCGGAGGATCGGACGGCGTCGGCGGTCGCCGCGTCCAGCGGCGCGTCCGGATCGATCGGCGGGACGAGGTTGCCGTCGATGATCATCGGGCGAGCCGGCGTCGCCCCGGCGCGAATCGCGCTTGATCCGACGACGCCCGCCGCAAAGGCGCCGGTGAGCATCGCGCGTCTCTGAACTGTCATGGCGGCTCCCGATCCAGCGGCAGAGCTCGCCGCGCCGGGGAGATAGCAGCCGGCGCCGGGATCGAAGCCTTAATATTCAGCCATGTCCGGATCGCGCCAGCCGGCGGCGCGGCGCCATCGGCAGGCGGCGACGATCGCCGCGTCGAGCGCTTCGGCGCGAGCGGCGCACGCTCTCGACCAGGCGATGCGATCGTGCTCGGCAAGATGGGCGGCCTCGAGGGCGTAGAGCTTCGCCAGGCCCCGAGCCTCGCCCAGACCGATCGGTCCATGGTCGGCGATTACCGCGCCGCCGATATGGCGGAAGGGCGGTGCGCTCATTTTGGGGCTTGAGCCAGGGCCAGGGCGGCGGTCAGAACGCGCCAGGCCGCTGGATCGAGGATTTCATCGAACACGGTTTCGACGATGAGATCGCCGGCGCGCGTGGCGTCATAAGGCGTGGTGAGTTCGAGGGGCGTAATGAGGCCGCGCCATTCCGTGGTCACTCGGGCGATGGCCTTGGCCAGGTCGCCGAGCGCCACGATCTCTCGGCGCGCTTCGAAACGCCCGGCTTCGATCGTGGCGTCCCGTTCGTCCATCAAGGCGGCCGCGTCGGCGTCGAAGGCCTGCAGAAGGGCGCCGCGAGGGGAGGGTGAAGGCATGCCATAATATTGCATATAGAAATATTCTGGTCAACATGAAATGACATATTGCAATTTATGATGCCTTCTCCTTTGCGGAGGCGGGCACACCAGGCACCTGCGTCATCCCGCACGCAACGGAGCGCAGCGAAGTGGAGATGCGGGACCCAGGGGCCACATTCAGCGCGCGTTCCGCCGCCTCGGTTGAAAGATCCGTTCCGGTCCTTTGGGTCCCGGGTCTGCGTTGCGCTTCGCTCCACTTCGCCCGGGATGACGCAGGGTGGGTGGGGGGCCGGCCCGCCTTGAGAATCGCGGCCCCTGGTCGCACAAGCTTCAGCCATGACCGCTGAAGTCTCAGCCGCGCCGCCGCCGGCGCAAACGCCGGGTCCGAAGGCGCTCTTCATGGCCTTTCTGGGCGTCGGCCTCTCGGGTTTCGGCGGGGTGTTGCCTTTCGCCAGGCGGATGCTGGTCGAGCAGCGCGGCTGGCTGGCCGACGAGGCGTTCAACGAGACCCTGGCGCTTTGCCAGACTCTGCCGGGGCCCAATATCGTCAATCTGTCGATCGTCGTCGGCTCGCGGTTCGCCGGGGTGGGCGGGGCGCTGGCGGCGGTGGGCGGATTGCTGGGCGCGCCGGTGGTGATCGTACTGATCCTGGGCGCGCTCTACACTCGCTATGGCGCCATCGGCCGCTTGCCCGGCCTGATGATGGGCCTGGCCGCCGCCGCCGCGGGCCTGGCGGCGGCGACCACGCTCAAGATGGCCGCACCCCTGATCCGCCGCCGGCCGCTCTCGGCGGCGCCGTTCATCGTGGCCGCCTTCGCCGGGGTGGGCCTGATGCACTTTCCCCTGATCTGGGTGCTGCTGGCGCTCGCGCCCTTAAGCGTCGCCGCCGCCTGGAGGCCGCGGTCGTGAAGGGCGGCGGCGTTCTGGTGACGCTCCTGATCCAGTTCGCCATGCTCTCCCTGGTCTCGTTCGGCGGGGCCAATGCGGTGATCCCGGAGATCCATCGCCAGGCGGTGGAGGTGAACCACTGGATGACCGATCAGGATTTCGTCTCCCTGTTCGCCATCTCCCAGACCGCGCCCGGGCCCAATGTGATGATCTCGACTCTGGTGGGCTGGAAGGCGGCGGGCCTCGCCGGGGCTCTGATCGCCACAGTGGCCATGTGTGCGCCCTCGTGCCTGCTCACCTTCTTCGCCGCCAAGGCCTGGGACCGGTTCGGCGAGAGCCCCTGGCGCGCCCGGATCGGCGCGGGCCTCGCCCCCATCACCGTGGGCCTGGTCTGCGCCAGCGCCTTCTTCCTCACGAGAGCGGCCGACACCGGCTGGCGCCTGGCCATCGTCACCGCCGCGACGGCCGGGGTGGCCTATTTTACGAAGCTCAATCCCCTGTGGTGCCTCGCCCTGGCGGCCGTGCTCGGGTTCGCGGGGGTGTTGGGGTAGCGAAGGGCGGCCTGATCTTCGAGGTTGAGTTCGTGGCGGCGGGATTTTTCAACACGAAGGACACGAAGAGCACGAAGTCGGACGCTGCGTTGCGCCGAAGGCGCGAACTTTCCCGAGCTTCCTTATAAATTGGCCCTCGGCCGAAAGCGCCGCGGGCCTTCGTGCTCTTCGTGTCCTTAGTGGTGAATAGAAACCTGCGCCGCTGCAGGACGCTGGGTCTGCTGGCGCTACCCCTCAGCCGCTTTCACCCGGAACGCTTTGAGCACTTCGCGGGCCTGGTCGCGGCGGTCTTCGGGGATGTCGACCCAGATCTCCAGTATGTCGCTGTCGAGGTCGGCGGGGTCGGTGTCGAACAGGAAGCCGGCCCGCGTCTTGAGCACCGGGGCGATCCTGTGGGCCCATTTGTCGGAGAGCCGTCGCTCGCCGGCCTCGATCAGGCTGATCACCGCGCCCGTGGTGCCGATGGCCTCGGCCAGCTGGGTCTGGGTCATCCGCCGATGGAGGCGCCAAGCCTTCAGAAAATTTCGTTCCGGATTCTGGGGCATGGTGCATTATGCAAAGCACGGGTGATCTAGTCGTCAGGCAAAATGAAAAACTTTAGCTTGTCCGGGGAATTGCAATATGCAATCATCTGGACATGCCAAACCCCTGCTCCTCCGACATCGCCGTATCACCGCGCTGCTGGCTCACCCGCCGGCCTGGCGAGTGCGCCTTTCCCGTGGATGGGGAAGGCCCGGCCACGCGATCCTGCTGCAATCCGTGCCCGGGGGCGATCTATTGCCCGGACCACGAAGCGGTCATGCGCGGCCCTCCGGCGCCCAGCCTCGACGAACTGGAGGCGGCGCTGCGCGGCGCCGGGCTCTGCTCATGAGCCGCAAGCGCGCCAGATCGCGCCCGGCCGATCCGATGGAGATCGCCCGCCGCCGCGCCGCCGAGCGGGAGCGCGACCGGGATCCGGCCAACTGGGGTCTCGACCGGGGCGCCCTCGATCTGCCGGCCAACGCCCATGTGGAGGCGCGCAAGGACGCCGCCGGCCGGCTGGCGCGGGCGCGGCGCCAGGACGTGTTCGATCTGATGCGCGCCAGGGGCGCCCTCGGCCAGGCCGCTCACGACGCCGTGCGCCGGCTGCAGGATGATATCGCCCTTCTGCATCGCACCGTCGCCGGCGGCGGAGACTACGCGCCCCGCGTCGATCAAACCCGCGATCCGCAATCCTTCACCGACAGCCGTCATCGCGCCGGGTTAAGGGTCGAGGCCGTGCTTGCCCGGGCCGGCCCGGCCAGCGCGCGCCTGCTCATCGCCCTCATCGAAGCCGAGGTTGTGCTCGGCCGCCCGGCCGACTGGCGCGAGGTGGTGAGCCGCGAGACCGGCGAACGCCTCCCCGACGCCCAGGCCGCGACCCTGAGGGCCGCCTGCGAGAACCTGGCGGGGGCGTATGGGATGGTGGCGGGCAGATGGGCGAGCTAGAATGACATCATGCCCCAGCCAGCCGATGACGCCATAGCCAGACCGGTTTTGCCTTCCCAAGCAAAGAGGCGTGAAATTCTCGAAGCGATCAGCCAAGCGGCCGCTGCGAAGCGCGTTCCCGGGACCGACGCCGCCCGGAGCCAAGACTTTCTATACGATGAAAACGGACTGCCTTCGTGATCCGCCGACCGCGTTAGCCGTCGCACACCAAATTTCCTCGTCATCTACCCACCACCGTCATCACCGGGCGCCCATCCTTCCTTTGCTTATGGCCCGGTGATCCATGATCTGGCGGGTCGCCATGGACGTGCGCACGCACGTCCACTCAGCGGAAGAGCGTTCATGGATCCTCGGCACTGAAGGCCGAGGATGACGTTTTGAGTTGGAATCTCTACGTCCGCGCCTAGCCCCGCCCTCTTGCCGCCCGCCACGCGGCCATGGCCTTCACCGGCTCATCGGTTTCGAAAGCGGCGGCGAAGGCTTCGACGCCGGCGGCGATGGCCTTGCTGGGCGCCAGGTCTTCCCAACGGCGGATCAGGGCCTTCTGTAGGCGGATGGCGCGGGGGCCGCGGGCGAGCAGCGAGGCCAGGCGGGCCTCCACCAACGCGTCGAGCTCCGCCGCCGGGGCCACGGCGTCGATGAGGCCCATGGCGAGGGCCTCGGCGGCGTCGAAGGTCTCGCCCAGCAGCAGCATGGACCGCGTCCGCCCCCAGCCGATCAGCATGGGCAGGAGCGCCGCCTCCACCACCGAGGGGATGCCGAGCTTCACCTCGGGCATGCCGAACATCGCGCCCTCGCTGGCCACGCGGATATCGCACGCCGCCGCCAGTTCCAGGCCGGCGCCCAGGGTCCAGCCGCCGATCCTGGCGATCACCGGAACCGGGCAGTCGCGCACGGCGGCGCAGCAGGCGTGGACGCGCAGGATGAAGGCCCTGGCGCCGTCCGGCCCGTCGATCCGGGCCATCTCATCCACATCGGCCCCGCCGACGAAGGCGCGCTCGCCAGCGCCGGTTAGCACCACGGCGCGCAGATCCTCACGCGCGGAAAGATCGTCGAACGCCGCCACGAAACCCTCCATCAGGGCGGTGTTCATCACATTGAGCCGGCGCGCGTTGTCGAGGGTGACGAACGCCACCACGCCGCCCTGGCGGTCTTCATGGCGGACGTGGATGGCGGGGAGGATGGTCATGGCGTTTCGTCCCACGCCCGCCTCGGGCTTGGCAAGCGACGACCGACGCCTGAAAATCGTCGAACCCCCGGGAGCCTAACGTCTCTAGCCGCGTTTAATGCCCCGACAGGGCGGATCGGCCGCCCAACGGGCGCCTCGCCCAAGAGGGTATAGTAATGGGTATCATCGCATGGCTGGTGCTCGGTCTGATCGCCGGGTTTATCGCCAGTAAGATCGTCAATCACACCGGCTCGGGCGTCATCATGGACATTGTCCTTGGCGTGATCGGCGCCTTCGTCGGCGGTTTCCTGTTCAGCTTCTTCGGCCACTCCGGCGTAACCGGCTTCAACCTCTACAGCGCCCTGGTGGCGATCGTGGGCGCGGTTGTGGTGCTCTTCCTCTATCACATGGTGGCCGGGCGACGCAGGATATAACCGCCGCTGGAATTTCTTCTCCCACAGGAGAAGTGCGAAGGGGCTCCAGGGTTGCTGGGGCCCCTTTTTGATTCGCGAAGTGGTGTCCTTCGTCAGACGCTATCCCAGAGGCGATGGCGCTTGCAAAACAGCCTCCGTGGTTTCATATGAGGTAACAGGAAATCTCAAATGGAACGGAGCGGCTTCATGGCCTCGGACGTGGCGGTCATTTCAGGCTTCCTTGGCGGCGGCAAGTCCAAGTCAGGTTCTCTGTTCGATATCGCCCAGAGTGTCGAGCGCGGCCTGCCGGTGACGGCGCTTGAGCGGGTGATGGCGTTTATCGCCCCCGATGACGGCGCCTTCATCGGCAACATCGTGCCCAAGGCCACTCTGTCCCGTCGCCGCGCTTCCGAAAGCGGGCGCCTTTCTATTGAGGAAGGCAACAAGGTCGCCCGCCTCGCCAAGGTCTGGGCGATGGCCATGCGGGTATGGGACGATCAGGCCAGCGCACAGGAATTCCTGCGCCGGCCCCATCCCATGCTCGATGGCCGCGCGCCGCGCGATGTCGCCGTCGCCAGCGATCCGGGGGCCGACGCCGTGATCAATATCATGGGCCGCGGCGCCTATGGCGGCGGCGTGTGACGGCGAGCGGCAAGCCCGGCCTTCTCGACGCCAATATGGTCGCCTATCGTCTCGGCGACGCCAACGGCGAATTTCCAATCTATGACGACGAGGGCGCCGCGCTTTATCCGGGTCGCTGGAACAGCACCGGGGTGCGCATGATCTATGCGGCCGAGCACTACTCCACCGCGCTCCTGGAAAAGCTGGTCCACCTCAATTTCATCCTGCCCAAGGCCATGCATTGGATAGGCGTCAGCATTCCAGCCGGAACGCGCTACGAGACCTTCTCCCCTGCCGCGCACCCCGGATGGGACGGACCATCGGAGCAGATCTGCAAGGATTATGGCGACGACTGGATCAGGCGCGGGCGGTCCGCCCTTCTGTTCGCGCCGTCGATCCCCGCCCGCCTCGACAACAACTTGCTGATCAACCGCGCCCACCCGGACGCCGTCCGTTTCACGCATTCGCGGCCGGAGCCCGTGCCGTGGGATGGACGGTTGTTTCGGCAACCGTCGCGAGGCAAGCGCTCGGAAGTTACGCGGACAGCCTCGTAGCCCCTCACCCTTCCTTCTGCCGCTGGAAGCGGCGTGAAAGCTTGACGTGCGGTCCGGGCCGCGATCAAAACCGCGCCCTCGCCCACCTTGCAGGACATCCACTCCATGGCGCCGCGCCAGGCCGTACTCGGCGTCGAAGACGGCGCATTCTTTCATGGGGTGCGCAAGGTGTTTTCCGGCGTCTCGTTCCTGCTGGATGACGCCAAGACCGCCCTGGTGGGCGAGAACGGGGCCGGCAAATCGACCCTGCTGAAGTGTCTTTCGGGCGAGCTGGAGCTCAACCGCGGCAAGGTCATCCGCTCGCGCGGCCTTCGGGTCGGCTATCTGCCGCAGGAAGTTCCGGACGATCTGGCCTCTCTCACCGTTCGCCAGGTTCTCGAACTGTCCCTCGAACGCATCGGCGCCATCGGCGAGGACTGGCGGATCGATGTGCTTCTGGGCGAGATCGGCGTCGGCTACGAGGCGGCCGAGCAACCCTTCGGCGCCCTTTCCGGCGGCTGGCAGAGGCTGATCCTGATCGCCGGAGCGGCGCGGCTGGAGGCGCCGGATATCCTCATCTTGGACGAGCCGACCAATCATCTCGACATCGCCAATATCAACACCCTGGAGACCTGGCTCAACCGGGATTTCCGCCTGCCGATGCTGATCGTCTCCCACGACCGGGAGTTCCTAAACCGGGTCAGCACCCGCACCCTGTTCCTGCGGGAGGATGGGACCCACGCCTTCAAAACCCCCTTCGCTCAGGCGCGGGAGGAACTGCTGCGCCGGGACGCCGCCGCCGGGTTGCGGCGCAAGATCGAGGAGAAGGAGATCAAGCGCCTGGAGAAGGCGGCGGCGCGCTATCACGTCTGGGGCATGAAAAACGACAAGTTCCACCGCCGCCAGCGCGCGGTGGAGACGCGCATCGAGCATATCGAGGCGACCAAGACCCAGGTCTATTCCGCGCGCGAGCGGCGCCTGGAGCTGGCCGAGGGCGATATCGAGGCCAAGGTCGCCCTGCGCGTGGCGGGCCTGACGGTGAAGACGCCGGATCAGGCGCGCACCCTCATCACCATCGACCGGCTGGCGGTGGGCGCCGGCGAGCGCATCGCCCTCTTGGGCGTCAATGGCGCCGGCAAGTCGACCCTGCTGAACGTGCTGGCGGGGTCGTTCGAGGCGCGGGCCCAGCATTATGACGGCGCGGCGCCGGTGCGCTTCAACCCGGCCTGCCGCCTGGTCTACTTCGACCAGACGATGCGCGACCTGCCGCTGGCCGAAAGCCTGATCGACTATCTGATGGCGGCCGAGGGCGTCACCGACCGCGACGCCACCCGGGCGCTGGCCCAGGCCGGCTTCGCCCACGCCCGCATCCGCGAACCGATCCTCACCTTAAGCCACGGCGAGCGCTCGCGCCTGAGCTTCCTGAAGATGAAGCTGATGAAGCCCAATTTCTACCTGCTGGACGAGCCCACCAGCCACCTCGACATCGAGGGCCAGGAGGCCCTGGAGGCCCAGCTTGAGGAGACGGACGTCGCCTGCTTGTTCGTCTCCCACGACCGCTATTTCACCCGCACCGCCGCCACCCGCTTCCTGGAGATCCGCAAGGGCAGGCTCGTGGAGGTGGAAGACGCCGACGCGTTTTTCGACGCGCAGGTTTAGAGGCGCCACGCCCTCTTGAACCCGCGCACCTCTCGCTCCCTCACCCCCAAGCAACGTCATAGCCGGGCGCAAGTTCCGGCTACCCATACGCACTCTTCCGTGGGGTGGACGCGCGCGCGCACGTCCATGGCATACCGCTAGCCCAATGGATGGCCGGTACTGACGACCGGCCATGACGTTAGGGAGTGGGTACATGAACGCTGACTGGCCGATCCAGAACCCCTTGGACGCCGGCGGTCTGCCACAACCTGGCGGCCACAGGCGTCGGTGAATTCTCAGTGTTCTCCGTGGACTCCGTGGTTCGACTCCGACGTTGAATTCACCACAGAGTTCACGAAGGACACTGAGTTTGAAGGATGCACATCACCCCTCACTCCGCGCCGGCCGGAAACGCCGGGAGCTTGGCCACGTCCCGCTCGTCGTGCTGGATGATGGCCACGGCGCCGAGGTTCTTGGCCAAAGTCCGGAAGCGGTCCATGGAGGCGAGGGAGCGGGCGCGGTCGTCGTTGAAGGGGGGAACGCCGTTCGTCTCCAGGTTCTCGCGGAAGTGGGCGACATCGCCGGAGAGCAGCACCGGGCCGGTGTGGGCCAGGCGCACCATCAGGCCGTGATGGCCGGCGGTGTGGCCGGGCAGGTCGAGCATGGTCACCGTGCCGTCGCCGAAGATGTCGGCGTCGCCGCTCACCGCCTTCATCGCCCCGCCGCCGGTAAGCCAGTGGGCCAGGGGCGCGGCGTCCTCCGGATCGGCGCCCGTGCGCAGGAAATCCACGTCGCCCTTGCCGATCAGAAGGCGCGCGGCCGGAAAGTCGGCCGCCTGGCCGATGTGGTCGAAGTGGGCGTGGCTGATGGCGATGAGGGTAATCTGGGCCGGCTTCACGCCTATCTCGGCCAACTGGTCGACGATCGAGACGCTGTAGGCCTCGTTATCCGCCGGCCCTTCCTTGAGCGTCTTGCCCAGATCGGCCTTGGGCAGGCCCGTATCCCACAGCATATAGGTCTCGCCGTGGCGGATCAGATAGCAGCTGTCGGCCATGCGGATCGATCGGCCGGTGAAGGCCAGGGTGTCGGAATATTCGTTCATATCCGCCACCCACAGCGCGCCGCAGTCCAGCCGCCAAAGCTTCACCAGGGGGGGGGTTCACCGCGGCCGCCGACGCGGGCAGGCAGGCCAGGAGGAAGACGGCGAGGCAGGCGAGAAGGGGGCGCATGGACTTCGGCGGCGACGGCGCGGGCGCTTAGTCGGCCTGGGCGTCGAAGCACGCGAACTCATAGGCGATCGAGCCCTCCACCAGGGCCTCGTAGACGCCGCGCACCAGCGCCGGGGGCGCGCCGGCCTTGGCGGCCACTTCCAGGGCGTGGGCGATCACCGCGGCCTTGCGCGCCTCGTCGCGCACCGCCTCGCGCTCGGATTTGATACGCGCCGCCGCCTCCATGAACCGGGTCCGGGCGGCGATGAGCGCAACGATCTCCTCGTCCAGCGCGTCGACCCCCGCGCGGACCTCGCTCATGGTGGTGCAGTGCTCTGGCGCGATCATGGCTTCCGCTTAGCCGATCGGAAGGTTTTGTCGAGAGATCGGACCTGCCGCGTCGCTCAACGACGCCCGACATCGCGGGTCGATCACGTCTTCTCCGGCGCCAGCCCCTTCAGAAAGATGCGGGTCACGCGCCTGGCGTGGCCAGCGATCATCTCGTCGGTGAGCTCGGCCACCATGCCGGTGGCCAGGCGCAGGCTCCATTCGCCCTGAGCCATGGCCACGAACAGCGAGACGATCTCGAATGGATCGTCGTCGAAGGCGAGGAAGCCCTGATCGCGACAGCGCAGGATGTAGTCGACGAACCGTTGGCGTTCCTCGCCGATGGCGCGGCCCACCAGGCTCAGCGCCTCGCCGCCGTGCTCGCCCGCCCCCAGGGCGCGGCTGAGCGGCTCGACCGCCAGCATGAAGCGGATGGCGTCCTCGGCGATGATCGGCAGCACGTGGGCCGGGGAGGGGTCGGCCCGGGCGGCCTCGTAGGCGCGGCTGGTCATCCCCTCGATGCGACTTGTCAACAGGGTGTTGAACAGCGCCGCCTTGCTGTCGAACCAGGCGTAGAGGGTCTCCTTGGAGGCGCTAGCGCGCCCGGCGATCGCCGCCATGCTGGCCCCGGCGTATCCCCGCGCCGAGAATTCCTCGAAGGCGGCGTCGAGGATCTGGCCTCGCCGTTCGGCCCTTTCCGGTCTGGCCGCCTTCGCGCCCATCGCTTCCCTCGTCGCACCAGGGCCCATGGGGCCGATTGAGAGGGCTTGCATACACCACGATCCGGCGTTATCAAACCGTACCGAACGGTTCGGTTCGCTTCATTTAGGGAAAAAGATCATGGCCGGCGCCCTCGAATTGACACCCGGAAAGCGATCCGCGGAGGCCCATGGCCGAGGCGTCACGGTGGCGCTCGAGATGGGGGCCAACTTCCTCCTGCCCTACGCCGTCTATCGCCTCGCCGAGGGGCCTCTCGGCGCGACGCACGCTCTGATGGCCGCCTCGGCGCCGCCGATCCTGTGGTCGCTGGGTGTCTTCCTTCGCCAGCGCCGGATCGACGCCATCTCTCTGGTGGTGCTGGCGGGCCTGGCCCTCTCGCTGCTGGCCTTCGCCGGCGGCGGCGGAGTCAGGTTTCTGCAACTGCGGGAGAACCTGGCGGCCGGGGTGGTGGGCGTAGCCTTTCTCACCTCGGCGGCGATCGGCCGACCGCTGATCTACGCCCTCGCCCTGGCGCGCGTGAGGCGAGGCTCGGCCGAGGGCGCCCAGGCGTTCGCGGCGCTGGCCGCCGACGCCCGCTTGCGCCGGGCGATGACGATCGCGACCCTGGCCTGGGGGTTCGGCCTCGTGGCCGTGTGCGCGATCAACGCCGCCCTGGTGTTCGCCGTCTCCATCGACCGCTACCTGTTGCTCAGCGGCCCCATCGCCTACGGCGCCTTGGCGGCGCTCACCGCGTGGACGTTCTGGTATGTGCGCCGGGAAAAACGCTCGGCCGAGGCGCGGGCGGCGGAGGCCCGGTGAGCGCCCGCCATCCATGATCTCGCGACCCGCCATGGTCGTGCGCGCGCACCTCCACCGACGGCTCGCTGAGGCGCCCCGCTCAGGTCGCCGGCGCCAAGGTTCTCAGCCTAGTGCGACTACAGACGTATGCCCCACGGTGTCGCGCCGTGGACGAATGACAATCTCAACGTCGCAATCGAGCAGATTGAGAAAGCTCATCAATTTCTCGACCGAAAAATGATCGAGCCGATAGTTAACAAGCGCCGAGACTTTCGGCTGTGGGATGTGGAGGATGGCGGCTGCGTCGGTCTGCTTGATGCGGCCGGCCTTGATCAGCGCATTAACCTGCATGGCGAGACGCGTCTTGGTTTGACGGTCCGCTGCGTCGGGTAGGCCCAAATCGGCAAATACATTGCCCGCGCCTTTGGTGATGTCATTTTCCATGTTTGCCTGCCTTGGCCTTGGGGCCGGGTTGGTGGTTTTCCTCGTAGTGGTCGCGGGCCGTTTTGAGACGGGAGGTCACCCTGTCCTTGTCGATCCGGGCGGTCTTTCTCCCGACAGTCGACTTCTTCTGGAAAGCGTGAAGCACATAGATCACGCCTGCGAAACGCACCGTATAGAGCGCACGATAGGTGTCGCCATCGAAGCTCTCCACGATCTCGAACACGCCGGGGCCATCGCCCTTCCACGGCTTGGCGGAAGGGTGTTTTCCACCCAATTGAGCGACGCCTAGGGCGTAACCCATGTCGCTGACAACCTCCTTTGGGAAGGCAAGCAGATCGGCCTTTGAGGAGCCTACCCAATGGACAGGCCTCTCAGGCTGGGCCGAGGCTGGGTTCACCATGCCGAAGGAATATATCTATATTGGTATATTGATCAAGAGGAAGCGCCAGCTTCCCCCGCTTGTTTAGTTTGGTGGGCGTCGGGCGCCGAGGTTGAGGCGGAAATTGTCATGCGCCGCTGGCAAGGCCATGCTCAGCGCCGCCCTCATCCGCCTGGAGCCTGAGCCATGAAGACCCAAGTCCTTGTCGTCGGCGCCGGGCCGGTCGGCCTGACCATGGCCATCGAGCTGGCCCGCTATGGCGTGGCCGTGCGCATCGTCGACAAGGCCGCCCAGCGCACCGACAAGTCCAAGGCCCTGGTCATCTGGAGCCGCACCCTGGAGTTGATGGACCGGGCCGGCTGCACGCCGGCCCTGATCGCGGCCGGGGCCCCGGCGCTGGGAGCCAATATCTTCGCCGGCGGCAGGCCGCTGGCGCGCGTCACCTTCGAGGGCATCGAGAGCGCCTACGCCTTCGCCCTGATGATCCCGCAATCGGAGACCGAGCGGGTGCTGGAGACCCATCTGGAGCGCCTGGGGGTCCGCGTGGAGCGGAGCGTCGAGGCCACGGGCTTCACCCAGGGCCCGGACGATGTCGATATCACCTTGCGCAACGATCGCGGCGAAGCCGAAACCCTGACCGTCGACTGGCTGGTCGGCTGTGACGGCGCCCACTCCATGGTGCGTCACGGGCTGAACACCACGTTCGAGGGCGACACCGTGCCGGCCGACTTCCTGCTGGCCGATGTCCATCTGGCCGGCCAGCCGACGCCGCCCATGGAGCTGGCGATCTATTGGCATGCCGAGGGCCTGATCGCGATCTTTCCCATCACCCCCGGCCGCGCCCGGGTGATCGCCGATCTTGGCCCTTCGGCCAGTCCCACGCCGCCGACGCCCACGCTGGAGCAGATCCAGGCCATTCTTGATCGGCGCGGGCCGGGCGGGATCGCCGCCTCCGATCCGGTCTGGCTCTCGGGGTTTCGCATCAACGAGCGCAAGGTCGCCCACTATAGCCAGGGCCGGGTGTTCGTGGCCGGCGACGCCGCCCATGTGCACAGCCCGGCCGGCGGCCAGGGCATGAACACCGGCATGCAGGACGCCATCAACCTGGCCTGGAAGCTCGCCCTGACGTGCCGCGGCGAGGCCGGCCCCGCGCTGCTGGAGAGCTATGATCCCGAGCGCGGCGCCGTGGGCGAGAAGGTGATCGCCGACGCCCGGCGGATGATGCAGGTGGCCATGCTGCGCAATCCCGCCGCCCAGGCGGCGCGCAACTTCGCCGGCCATTTCCTGCTGGGCCTGCCGCCGGTGAACGAGGCCATGGCGCGCAATTTCTCGGAGATCACGATCGGCTATCCCCACTCGCCGCTGAACGGCCGCGATGCGCCGGGCATCGGCGGGCCGGCGCCGGGCGAGCGGCTGGCGCCCGTCAAAGGCCAGACGCCGGTGGGGGCGGGAGCGACGCCGCGCTTCGCCCTCTTCGCCGTACCGAGCGAGCCGGTGAACGCCCTGCTGGCGCGCCGCCCCGACCTGCTGGAACCCGCCCTCCGCCCGCCGGTGACCGAGATGGGCATGTGGCTGGTGCGGCCCGACGGCTATATCGCCTGCGTGGCGCGGGAGGGCGATGCGGCGGCGATCGAGCGTTATCTGGAGGGGCTGGCGGCCTGACCGCGGCGCGCCCGGGTCCGGGCCGGGCCGGGCCGGAGAAGGCCTGCCCGCCGCGCCGCGGCAAAAGAAATGAACGTGCCGCACTTATCTGTGATAAGCTGCGCCACCGTCGAGTGCGAGGCCCACCACTAGGGAGGGCGTGACCTCACTGTCGTCGCGCCGGGTATGGCCCTCAATCCGGGAGTCTCCGGCTCCCACGAAAGCCTCCCATGGCCGCCCAGCCGCCGCTCGTCCCCGACGTAACCAATAACCTCGCCCTGGCGATGGTCGCTTCCTCCGAGGCGCCGATCCTGCTTCTGGATGGCGACCTGAAGGTCATCGCCGCGAGCGCGTCCTTCTGCGGCTCGTTCAAGATCGACCCCGGCGCGGTTGTGGGTCTTCCCATCGGCGAGCTTGGCTCGGGTGAGTGGAACAGCCGCCAGTTGCGCTCCTTGCTGGGCGCCATCGCGTCGGGGAACGCCGATATCCCGACCTACGAGATGGGACTGTCGAGAGATGGGGATCCGCGGCGCCAGCTGGTGATCATGGCGCGCAAACTCGAATTCGGCGACGACGACAACGTCCGGCTTCTCGTGACCGTGAGCGATGTCACCGAGGCCCGGATCGCCGAGAAGCTCACCGAGGATCTGCTGCGGGAAAAGGACGTCCTGCTCCAGGAGGTGCAGCATCGGGTGGCCAACAGCCTGCAGATCATCGCCAGCGTGCTGATGCAGAGCGCTCGCAGGGTCCAATCCGAGGAAACCCGCATCCATTTGAACGACGCCCATAATCGCGTCATGTCCATCGCCACCCTGCAAAGACAGCTCGCGGCGACACGCCCGGGCGATGTGGAGCTGCGTCCCTATTTCACTCAGCTGTGCGAGAGCCTGGGCGCCTCGATGATCGCCGACCACGATCGGCAGAGAATCGAGGTGCATGGCGACGGCAGCGTGGTTCTGGCCGATGTCTCGGTGAGCCTGGGCCTGATCGTCACCGAACTGGTGATCAATGCGCTCAAGCACGCCTTCCCCGGCGGTCGCGACGGGACGATCACGGTCGACTACAACTCTCACGGGCCCAATTGGACCCTATCGGTCGGCGACGACGGCGTGGGCATGCCGGAAGCCGGCGTACTCGCCATCCCGGGCCTGGGGACGAGCATCGTCGAGTCGCTGGCGAGACAATTGCGGGCCCACGTTTCCGTCGCAAGCGCCAGACCCGGCACCACAGTCTTGGTCACCCACACCCAGATCGCCGCGGTGGACGCCGAGGACGCCGAGGCCCATGCGGTCTGATCGGATCAGGCGGCCCAGTGGCCGCCGTGTCGGGCGCTGCTCAACTCCGTCATGCGCCGAACCGCCGCCTCGATCGCTTCGTGACTGAAAGGCTTGGCGATGAAGTCGCTTCCGGCCGGCAGTTCGGAAAGCTCGGTCTCTAGCCGGCCCGACGCGATGATGATTTGCACCGGAGGCCAGCGATGGCGAACATGATGGGCCAGCCGGATGCCATCCATGGAGCCCGGCATGCGGATATCGGTCACCATCACTTCGATCTCGGGGTGAGAGTCCAAAAGCCTGATGGCCTCATCGGCGTCGCCCGCCTCCACCACCAACAGGCCCGCCTGGCTGACGATATAGGCGAGCTCGGTGCGCACGAGCACCTCGTTTTCCACGATCAGGGCGGTCGCGGGTGAAAGACGTTTATACTGAGCCATCGGGAGCCAACGCCCGTCGCCTCGGTAGGTTCCCGCGCCGACCTGAGGCCTCTAGGTAGTTTCCGAGGCTGTCTCCGCCGCGCCGCCTGACTACTCTCCCCTCAAGCGGCTGATCCAAGGGAACGGCTCCAACCCCGTCCAACAAGAATCATCGGCCGCGATGAGTGGCTGGGCCGATCGGCGCCCGATCGGAGACCGCCAGCCTTAGAGACTGGAGACGACGATGAACACCGACAGCATGCTGCAACAGGCCGTACAGGCGGAACTGGGATGGGAGCCCAGCGTGATCGCCGCCCATATCGGCGTGGCCGCCAAGGACGGCGTGGTGACCCTCACGGGCCACGTCGAGAACTACGCCGACAAGTTCGCGGCCGAAGCGGCCACACGCCGGGTAAAGGGCGTCAAGGCCGTCGCCGAGGAGATCGAGGTCAAGCTCCTGAACGACACCAAGCGGAGCGACCAAGACATCGCCGCCGCGGCCATCGACCGCCTGGCATGGAACGTTTCCATCCCGCGGGACGCCGTCAAGGTGAAGGTCGAGAAGGGATGGGTCACCCTGTCCGGTCAGGTCGACTGGCGCTTTCAGTATGAGGCCGCCCAGCAGGATGTCCGGCGCCTGTATGGCGTCACCGGCCTCTCCAACCTGATCACCATCAAGTCGAGGGTAAACGCGGCCAACATCAGCGACGACATCACCCACGCCCTGAACCGCTCCTGGTATTTCGATCCCCAGTCGATCCGGGTGAGCGCCGAGGCCGGCAAGGTTCGGCTGACCGGAACCGCGCGCTCGCCGCACGACAAGCGGACCGCGGCGATGGCCGCCTGGGCCGCCCCCGGCGTCACCTCGGTGGAGAACGACATCACCGTAAACTAAACTCGACCAGCCGTGCCCCGCCCGCCCGATTGAACCCGGACGGGCGGGTTCGTCGTTGGTCGACTCCATGGATGGAAGACTTTCATGCAGGCTATGGTTCTCAGCGCGCTTCGAACGCCCCTGGTCCTGACCGATCTCCCCGATCGCCAGCCCGGCGGCGGCGAGATCCGGGTGAAGATCGCCGCCTGCGGGGTGTGCCGCACCGACCTGCATGTGGTCGACGGCGATCTGCCAAACCCCCATTTGCCGATCATTCCCGGCCACGAGATCGTCGGGCGGATCGATGCGCTCGGGCCGGGCGTGGAGGGCCTTCGGCTGGGCGAGCGGGTCGGGATTCCGTGGCTTGGCCACACCGACGGCGTCTGCCCCTATTGCCTCGCCGGCCGCGAAAACCTGTGCGACCAGCCCCTGTTCACCGGCTTCACCCGCGACGGCGGCTACGCCACCGCGACCATCGCCGATGCGCGCTTCGCCTTTCCGCTGGGCGATGATGGCGAGGACGCGGCCCTGGCGCCCCTGCTGTGCGCCGGCCTGATCGGCTGGCGCTCGCTGGTCATCGCCGGCGAGGGCAAGCGGCTGGGCCTCTACGGCTTTGGCGCGGCGGCCCACATCCTGGCCCAGGTCGCCGTGTGGCAAGGCCGTCAGGTGTTCGCCTTCACCCGGCCAGGCGACACCAAGACCCAGGCCTTCGCCAGAAGCCTCGGCGCGCAATGGGCCGGAGGGTCGGATGAGCCGCCGCCGGCGCCGCTGGACGCCGCCATCATCTTCGCCACCGTCGGCGAACTCGTGCCGGCGGCGCTCCGGGCCGTGCGCAAGGGCGGCCGCGTGGTGTGCGCCGGCATCCACATGAGCGATATCCCAAGCTTTCCCTATTCGATCCTGTGGGAGGAACGCCAAGTGCTGTCGGTGGCCAACCTCACGCGCAAGGATGGGATCGACTTTCTGCGTCTCGCGCCCACCATCGGCATAGTCACCAAGACGACGCCGTATCCGCTGGCGGCCGCCAACGAAGCGCTCGCCGATCTGCGCGCCGGCCGCTTCGAGGGCGCGGCGGTGCTGACGGTTTGAGCGCGGAAGTCCGCGCCGACTAGGACGTCACGGCTGGCAGGACTTCGGGGGCCCTCAGCGGGCGAGCGACGCCGTTGGCGCCCTTGGCCTTGTCGGTCTTTTCCAAGATTTCTAGGAACGGCTTGATGATGTCGATGGGCATGGGGAAGACCACGGTGGAGTTCTGCTCGGCCCCGATCTCGGTGAGGGTCTGCAGATAGCGCAGCTGCATGGCGGCCGGGATGCTGCCCAGGATGCGGGCGGCGTTGACCAGGGTTTGCGAGGCCTGAAACTCGGCCTCGGCGTGGATGATCTTGGCCCGCCGGTCGCGCTCGGCCTCGGCCTGTTTGGCGATGGCGCGCACCATGTTTTCGGTAAGCTCGACGGTGCGGATCTCGACGTTGCTGACCTTGATACCCCAGGTCTCGGTCTGGGCGTCGAGGATGCTCTGGACGTCGGCGTTCAGCTTCTTGCGCTCGGAGAGCATTTCATCGAGCTCATGCTGGCCGAGCACGGCGCGCAGGGTGGTCTGGGCGAGCATGTTGGTGGCCGGAAGATAGGTCTGGACCTTGATGATCGCCCGCTCGGGATCGACCACATTGAAATAGAGCACCGCGTCGACCTTCATCGACACATTGTCCTTGGAGATCACATCCTGGGTCGGGATCTCGATCACCTGGGTGCGCAGATCCACCCGAACCATCTGCTGGACGAAGGGAATCAGCAGGACCAGGCCCGGGCCCTTGACGTGGTCGAAGCGGCCCAGGGTGAACACCACGGCGCGCTCGTATTCGCGCAGGATTTTCACCGCCGAGGTCAGCAGCAGCACGCCGACGAACAGACAGACGATGAGCAGCACCGAGACGGCGTAGAGGGATGAGGGGAACACAGCGTTGATCCTTGGGCGGCAAAGGCCGCCATGCATCATCCCCCCTCCAGCGCCGCGGCGGCAGCCTCGGAATCTACCTAGACGGCGATTTCGCCGAGGAGACCTTCAACGTCGCGCGGGCGTTGAATGACTTGGGGCCGACGGCGCGCCGGCGCCCGGCGCCAGATTTCCGATGAGCACGCCCGCGGCGATCACGGCCATGAACACCAGAAGCATCGTCTCGATCGCCTTGGGTCGTGGGGCGGTTGGCCGGCCGGCCTGGAGGGCGCGAGGTGGAACATCCTTGCCCGCCGACATCGGCAGAAGCGCGATGAGGCGAGCGGCCAGTGTCGCGCGCTCCGTCTGGAGGGGCGCATCGTCGATGACGTCGGCGAGCAGAGAGGACAGGCGCCGCGCCGCCCCGTCCGCCGGCATGCGCGCCAATTCTGCCGCCTCCGTCCAGGGATCGAGGTCCAGGCGCGCCAGGGCCGAAACGACGCTGAGCGGCATGTCGTTGCGGTCTTTGCAAACCGTGGCGAACAGGAAGTCGTTGAACGTGGCGCTAAGGTCCGAGGTCATCTTCAGGAATCCGAGGCGCCGATCCAGAGAAGCGCCTCGTCGGCGTGGCGCTTGTCGAAGGCCTTGACCTTTGGGTGCACGAACAGCTTGACCGCCCCGACCAGCCAGTTCTGCCACTCGTGGCCGGTGATCAAGGCGATACGATCGACCTTGGCCTCGTGGTCCTTGACGAAGGCGGCGTGGGTTTCGAAATCGGCCATGCTGTCCCATCCCTCCAGATGGGTGGCGTCGACCAGAAGCTTGATCTTGCCATAGCGCTTGATCAGCTCATCGACCTCGGGAGCGAGGGCTTCGAAGTCCTTGGCCTTGAGCTTCTTCGGCGCGATGAGCTTGAGCACATCGGGGGCGATGAATTCCGTCTTCATATCGGGTGTCTCCGGCGCGGCGCGATGGCAGCGTGCCCCGGAGTCTAGGGTCGCCGGACCCGCCGGCCCAGACTCGGAAACTACCTAGGGTGCGGAGCTTAAGGCCGCGGCGCCGACCGCCCTCCGACCCACCCGGATTCGTGAGTATTTTCCGAGGCTAGGCGCATGGCGACCCTCGGCCCAGGGTGGCGAGTGTCGCCTTGTCGCGGCTGACAACCGCACCCGCAGGGCCTCACGTCATGAAACGCATCGCCACCGCCGCCGCCCTGATGATCGCGGCGCTCGTTCCGGCGACCGCTAGCGCCGTGGATGTCAGCGCCGGTGACTTGGCGCCCTTGCCGCCCGGGACCAACCTGGCCTTCGTCTACGGCCTTTACAACGACAGCAACCAGTACGACCTCGTCGGAGGCGGGACGGTGGCCGGCGCGAGCCATCTTGAATCGGCGACCGCGATCGCGCGCTATGTGCACTACACCTCGATCTTCGGTCTAACCGTCGCGCCGCAGATTCTTGTGCCCTACGGCGCCCTGTACAACGGAGAATTGAATGGTCAGCCCATGGCCTCCGCTCACGGCCTGGGCGACATTATCCTGGCCGCGCCGGTCTGGCTGGTGAACAAGCCAAGCGCCACCCGCGCCACCTATGTCTCTCTCACGCCCTGGCTCTACCTGCCCACCGGCAGCTATGACCCTGTCACCGCTCTGAGCATGGGCGCGAACCGAACCGCCTTCGCCCTTCAGGGCGCTCTGATTCAGGGCGTCAGCAGCCGGGTGACCGTGGATCTGGTCGGCGACGTCACCTGGTATGGCGATAACACCGACAGCGGACTTGTCCACCAAACGCTCAGTCAAAGCGAAACCACCCAGATCCAGGCGATGGCGCAATATAAGATCAATCCCGCCAACGTCGTCTGGGTGGGTTGGTCGGGCATCTGGGGCGGCCAACAACATCTGGACGGCGTCGACACCGAGGTCGCGACGCAGACCCAACAGGTTCGCGTCGCCTGGCAGACCTACTTGATGAAGACCCTGCAGCTTGAAACTCTGGTCGGCCGGGATGTCTATTCCGAGGGCGGGTTCAAGGAAGCCGTTCGGGTGCAAGTGCGTTTGATGAAGATTTTCTAGGTCTTCACCCACCGATAATTCGTAATCCAACCGCCGAGTATTTTGCAAAACAAAGGAGATATCATGGCGCATCCGATCTGGACCGACTGGTACTTTGGCTGGGGATGGGTTCTCTGGTTCGGGTTCCTGATGCTGATCTTCTCCGGCGTCGGGAGCTGGGGTTACACCTATAATGTCCATCAAAAATACGCCGGCGGCTTGACCAAGGACGCCCTCGACATCCTCAATGAGCGCTACGCCCGGGGAGATATCGCCCGGGATGAATATTCCCAGTTGAAGGCGGATATTTCCCGCACCTGATCACGCCGGGGTCTGCAAGACCGCATCGGGCAGGCGCAACGCCAGCCGGAGCGTTTCGAGCCCCGCCGCGGCGGAGTCGTCGAGGCTTTTCATCTGTTGGGCAGAGCCGGCGAACAGGCCGCCGCGCTCGGGCTCCGGCACGGCGCGCACCGCGCGCTCCAGGTTGGCGTAGACCTCGGCCGCCGTGGCCAGGGCGCCGGGAAAGCGCGAGAACGCCACCATGGCCGGCGCATCGCCCAGGGACTGGATGGGAAAGGCGATGAGCATGTTTTCGGTGACCAGGAGATTGCGGCTGGCCGAGACCCGGGTCACCCGACCACGCCAAGCCTCGTCCGTCAGCCGAACATGCATCTCATGTATCTGCGTGGCGGCCAGGATGGCGAGATTAAGCGCCGCGGTCTTGGTGGATCGCACGGCGCGCTCCTCGCGAAGCCTGGCGTCGGCGGCCAGCCGCTCCTCGCGCCGGCGGGTCGCGCGGCCATCTCGGGCCGAGACCCACGCCGCGCCGATCACCGCCGCTATCGCGCCAATGGCCTCGACCCAGGCCGCGACCTGCGAGGAGAGACTTTCAGCGGGCGGGATAATGGTCTCCCCCCTGAAACCGGTCGCCTGTAGCGGCGGTGAGGGTTGTGGTCATCGGATCAGGGTAGGGGCGTCCCGGCGCGCGGTCACGCCTCGGAAACTACCTAGGGCGCGGTGACATTCGATGGGTTCGTCGAATGTCTGAATCGGGTTCCGGGCGCCCGACGCTTGGGGCGCTCATAGGGATATGCTAGGATATCCCGAGTGCCAGGAGGCCATGATGCCGGAAGTGAAAATCGGACGATGGGGCAAGAGCCTGGCGGTGCGCGTGCCGCTGGACGTGGCCAAGGCGGCCGGGCTCACCGAAGGCGAGCGGGTGGATATCGAGGCGCGGGGCGGCGAGATCGTCATCCTGCGGTCGGAGGCCAGGCGTCGCGCCCGCGAAGACGCCCTGGCGGCGGTGGCGGAGATCATCGCCGACCGGGGAAAATTTTCACTCGGAGGCCTTTCGGTTCGCGAGCTTCGTGACGAAGGCCGTCGCTGAGCATGGTGCTCGACGCGTCCATGGCGATCGCGTGGCTCTTTAAGGATGAACAGTCGCCGGCGGTAATGGAGATCATGAATCGCGCCGCCGTGGACGGCGTCATCGTGCCCGCCCTCTGGCGGCTGGAGATCGCCAGCGTTCTTCGGACGGCGGTTCGCCGACAAAGATGCGACCAGGCGTTTGCCGAGACCGGCTTGAGACGCTTGGCCAAGCTGCCGATCGAGCTCGACCTGGAGACCGACGCCCACGCCTGGGGCCGCACGCGGGCCCTATCCCAGGAGGAGGGTCTGACTCCCTACGACGCCGCCTATCTGGAGCTGGCCCTGCGACTGAGCCGACCCCTGGCGTCCAACGACGGCGATCTGATCGCGGCCGCCCGGCGGCGGGGCGTCGAGGTGCTGGTCGTTTAACCTGGCCCGCCGATATCAAGCCGCCAGCGCCTCGGCGCCGAGGGCCAGGAGCTCGGGCGTGGTGCGATTGGGGATATCGGCCGCCACGGTGCGCACGATCCGGCGGAAGGTCTCGTTGTGATGGGCCTTCAGATAGGCGCCCAGCTGCGCGGCCATGTTGCTCTCGCCCTTGCCGTGGCCGATGACCACGATGCGGCCGACGTCTGCCAGGGCGGCGGCGATCTCCTCAAAGAAGGCGTAGTCGGCCGCGCCCAGGCGCTGGTCTTCCAGGCGATGATCCTTTTGCGCCAGGGGGTGGAGGAAGTGGTGTTCCCCCCAATGGGCGATGGCGTGGCGGGCCGCGCCCTTCGCATCGACATCGATGTGATAGACCCGCGCCTCGGCGTGATCGATGACGACGACAAGGCCCGGCGCCGCATCGCCGCTCGCCGTCGCCGCCGGCGACGCCGACCAGCCGGCGCGCATCAGGAAATGGCCGAGGGCCGACACATCCTGAGCCGTGAGATCCTTGGCATGGGGCTTTCGGGTATGAAGCCTCTGGCCGGAGACGATGAAGACAAAGTCATCGTTGCGCCGCTCTTCCACCGAGCCGATGGCCCCGATCAGGGCGACCACTTCGCGCCATTCGAGATTGTGCGCCGCCGGGTGGCGGAATATCGCCTCCAAGGTGCGGCGTTCGGACTTGGAGAGGGCGTCGGCGGCGGTGAGGGTTGTGGTCATCCGATCAGGGTAGGGGCGCCCCGGGGCGCCGTCACGCTTCGGAAACTACCTAGGGGTCAAGATCCGACCTCTGGGGTTAGGTGGTTCCCACCCCGCTTAAGCGGGCGAACCTGGTGGCTTTCGGACACTGGACCGGGCTCCACTCTCGGCCATTGGCGACGTTTCCCTTGCCCCGTGCTTATAGGCGTCAGTAGGGTTCAGGCCGTGACGAGGGGCGCCGCCGCACCAGCATGTCAGATGTGTTCATCTCCTATAAGCGCGAGAACCTGGCGGCGGTGGGCCGGCTGGTGGAGGCGTTGCGGGCCGAGAGCGTGGACGTCTGGTGGGATCAGGACATTCCACCCAACGCGCCCTGGGAGGCGACCATAGAGCAGGAGCTCGCCGCCGCACGGCTCGTCATTGTGGCCTGGTCTCCGGTCTCGGTGGCCAGCGATAACGTCAAGGCCGAGGCGCGATGGGCTCGTACCCAGGGCCGGCTGCTGCAGGTGTTCGTGGAAGGGTGTGAGCCGCCGTTGTTCTTCGGTGAACGGCAGGGTGTGGACCTCAAGGGCTGGTCGGGCGGGGCGACAGACCCGGCGTTCCTAAACCTACTGCAGGCCGTCCGCATGGGCCTTACGTCGGCGGTGCACCCTGCGCCTGTCACGTCGCCAACCTCGGCGCCGGCTCCGGCGCTGCCCACCAAGCCCTCCATAGCCGTGATGCCGTTCGCCAATCTCTCCGGCGATCCGGAGCAGGAATATTTTGCCGACGGTATGGTCGAGGAGATCGCCACGGCGCTCTCGCGCTGCCGTTCGCTTTTCGTCATCGGCGCGGGCTCCGGGCTGTCGTTCAAAGGCAAGGGCGCCACTCCGCAGGAGGCCGCGAGGATTCTCGGGGTGCGCTATGTTCTGGAGGGCAGTGTGCGCAAAGCCGCCGGCCGCGTACGCATCGCGGTCAAGCTGACCGACGCCGTCGACGGCGGGCAAGTCTGGGCCGATCGCTTCGAAGACACCCTTGAGGACGTGTTCGCGCTCCAGGACAAGGTCGCCCTCAACGTCGCCGGAGTCATCGAGCCGGCCGTGCGCGAGGCCGACGTGCGCCGCGCCATCGCGCGGCCCACCGAGAACATCGGCAGCTACGATCTGGCCCTTCGAGCGATGGCGCGCTACCGGTCCTGGGGCAAGGATGACGTTCTGGCCGGACTCGAGATGCTCAACCGCGCCATCGCCATGGACCCTCACTATGGACTTGCGCTGGCGATGGCGGCCCTGTGCCATGGCTACATCGTGTTGTACTCGTGGTCGGATGACCCGGTAGGTCACCTTCGCGAGGCGAAAGCGCTAACCGAGCGGGCGCTGGCCGTCGCCGCGGACGATGCGGACGTGCTGGCGACTCTGGTGACTGGCGTCAGCTTGTTCGCCGGAATGCAGGAGGGCGCGGCGCTGGCCGACCGGGCCAAGGCGCTCAACCCAGGATCGTCACTGGCGTGGCTCACCTGCGGGGCCATGTCCGTGCTGGCCGGGGCGCCCCAACTGGGCATGGAGCAACTCCAACGATCGCTGCGCCTCGATCCGCGTTCCCAATGGGAGGCCGACCTGGTGGGCTGGCTTGGCGTCGCCCATGTGGCTCAATCCCGGTTCCAGGAAGCGGTCCCACTGCTGAGACAGTCCATCCAGCTGAGACCCCATTGGGGATTGGCCCGCGGGTTTCTGGCCGCCACGCTCGGCCAGCTGGGCGATCTGGGCGGCGCTCGCGCGACCCTCGACGAGGGTCGCGGGTTGGCGCCGATCGACTTATCAAACATGAGCGCCAGATGGCCTGATCCCGTTCTGAGGAAGATCTTCGATGATGGCCTGGCGAAGGCGCTCGACGGGAGCGGCCCGAGTGCGGCCCGCCGCCCGTGATCCGCACCCTCTCTGCCGACGATCTCGACTTCGGCGAGGACGCAAGCACGCTCGTCTATTCCGACACCCTGCGCTTCATCCTGCCGGTCCCGAGTTTGGCCGGCGGCGGCGAACCGTTTGCACCGCCCGCGGGTGAGATGAGGAATGAGTCGTTCACAGACCGCCGCGGCCGGCCGATCCAGGGGCGCGGGATCGTGTTCTTCAACCCCGACGACCGTTGCTGGCAGGTGGCCCACGGGGACGGAACGGCGGTCATCAATATCGGCCCGATGACCGAGGGTGAGGCCGCCGTGCTGATCGCCAAGATCAGTAGTCTCAGCCCCGATCCCGAGCGGCTGACGCTCGACGATCTGAAAGCCGTCATCGGCTACGCCGTTGACACGCTGAAGATGCGCGCCGTGTTCAGCTCCAGCCGCGCCTATGTCGCCGAGCGGATGATGCCGGTCGACGCCGCGGCGTCGCCGGGTTTGGGTCTACACAGGCGAAGGGCGCACGACTACTGCCGGGTCGTGTTCGTTCCCGGCGCTGGTCAGTTCCTGGGACCGGCGGCGACGCCGCAGGTGTTCAAAAACGGTGCGGTAATCGTTAAGCAGGGCGATGATATCCGACTGATCCAGGCCGACGTGTTCGCGGACCATTACCGCTTCCCGGACGGCCGCCCCGCCCGCGTGAGTGAACTGAAGATGCAGGACCTGGGCCGGTAGCTCATCGCGAGCGCCCGAAAAGGGGGCGCTCGGGTCCGCTTAGGGTCGTTCATCGCCGTCAGGCTGGCGCCGTGAAAGTCCGTTTTCCGGCGTGGCTCCAACTTCCGCCTCTGGCGCGAAGCCGAACTCCGTGGCTTGTCCTCCAATAAGCAGCCAGCATGTCCCACGCGTCAGCCGCCGCCCAACAAGGCCGCTGTATGTCGGGCGATCTCCTCGTCCTCGCGGGAGGGCAGGACCTGGACCTCCACGCGGAAACCGGGGTCGCTGATCGGATTGGCGGCGGCGCGGTTGCGGGCGGGATCGAGGCTGACGCCGATCCAGTTCAGGGGCTGGCAGATGGCGGCGCGCGCCTCCGCGTCGTTCTCGCCGATGCCGCCGGTGAAGACGATGAGGTCCACGCCCCCCAGGGCGGCGATCATCGCGGCGATCTGCTTGCCCACGGAATAGGCGAACATCTCGATGGCCAGGCGAGCGTCGGGGCTGGTGGGCGCGGCCTCGATCAGGCGGCGCATGGCGCCGCCGAGGCCGGAGACGCCAGCCATGCCGGAGTGGCGGTCGAGGAGGTCTTCAAGGCCGGCGGCGTCCAGGCCCTTCTCGCGCATGAGGTAGAGAAGGATCCCCGGATCGAGGTCGCCGCTGCGGGTTGCCATAATCACCCCGCCGGTCGGGGTCAGGCCCATGCTGGTGTCGATGGAGACGCCGTCCCTGACGGCGGTGACGCTGGCCCCGGCGCCCAGATGGGCGATGATCAGGCGGGCGGGGAGGGAGGGCCCCAGCTGGCGCACGATGGATTCGCACGAGAGGCCGTGAAAGCCGTAGCGCTGGACGCCCTCGGCTTCCAAGGCCCGGGGTATGGGGAGGACCCGCGCCACCGGCGGCATGGCGGCGTGAAAAGCGGTGTCGAAACAGGCCACGCGTGGCAGGCCCGGCAGGCGCCGGTCGGCGGCGCGGATCACGGCCAGGGCGGCGGGGATATGCAGGGGGGCGAAGGCGGCCGCGGCTTCCAACGTTTTCAGCACTCCGTCGTCGATCAGGCAGTGGGCGCGAAGTTTGGGGCCGCCATGCACCAGGCGGTGGCCGATGGCGTCCGGCGCCGGGGCCCCGTGATCGGCCAAAAGCCGGATGATGCGATCCACCGCCTCGCCCTGATCGGCCATGGCCGATGGCTCAAAGACCAGCGGCGTGCCCTTAGAGTCTTCCGCGCGGAACGTCCCCGCCGCCCCGCCGAAGTCCGCTTCGCCGGTGATGAGGGGCGCCGCCGCCGAAGGGCCCGCCGCGTAGAGGCCGAACTTTAGCGAGGAGGACCCGCTGTTCAGCGCCAGCACGGTCAGGCTCGCCCCGCCCGGCATGGGTCAGCCTTGGAGAGGCGCGGGCGGCGTCCAGCGCCAGTCACGGACCTCGGGCATGTCGTCGCCATGCTCGCTGATATAGAGCTTGTGGCGCTCCATGATCGTCCAATAACGCGCCGTCGCGTCCTCGACCTTGTCGGCGAACCTGGGGATCCGGCGGATGGCGTCCAGGGCCAGCTGGTAGCGATCGAGATGGTTCAGCACCACCATGTCGAAGGGGGTGGTGGTCGTCCCCTCCTCTTCGTAGCCGCGCACATGGATGTTGTCGTGATTGCGCCGCTTGTAGGTGAGTTTGTGAATGACGCCCGGATAGCCGTGGAAGGCGAAGATCACCGGCCGGTCGGTGGTGAACAGCTCGTCGAAGTCCTGGTCCTCCAGGCCGTGGGGGTGCTGGCTTTGCGGCTGCAGGGCCATCAGGTCGACCACATTGACCACGCGGATGCGGATATCGGGCAGATAGTCGCAAAGCAGGGTGACGGCGGCCAGGGCCTCCAGGGTCGGCACGTCGCCGGCGCAGGCCATGACCACATCGGGGTCATCCTCGCCGCGCCCCGCCCACGACCACGCCCCCGCCCCGGCGACGCAGTGGCGGACGGCGGCGTCGATATTCAGCCACTGCCACTCGGGCTGCTTGCCGGCGATGATCAGGTTGACGTAGCCGCGGCTGCGCAGGCAGTGGTCGGCGACCGAAAGCAGGGTGTTGGCGTCGGGCGGCAGATAGATGCGCACGACATCGGCCTTCTTGTTGGCCACATGGTCGATGAAGCCCGGATCCTGGTGGGAAAAGCCGTTGTGATCCTGACGCCAGACCAGGGAGGTCAGGAGGTAGTTCAGCGAGGCGATCGGCGCCCGCCAGGGGATGGCGCGGCTGACCTTCAGCCACTTGGCGTGCTGGTTGAACATCGAATCGATGATGTGGATGAAGGCCTCGTAGCAGGAGAAGAGGCCGTGCCGGCCGGTGAGCAGATAGCCCTCCAGCCAGCCCTCGCAGAGATGCTCGCTCAGCACCTCCATCACCCGGCCATCGACGCTGAGGTTGATGTCCACGGGCTCGACCGCCGCCATCCATGCCTTGCCCGAGACCTCATAGACCGCCTCCAGCCGATTGGAGGCGGTCTCGTCGGGGCCGAACAGGCGGAAATTGCGGCTGCCAAGGTTGAGCTTCATCACATCGCGCAGGAATTTGCCGAGGTTGCGAGTGGCCTCGGCCTTGACCGCGCCCGGCGCGGGAACCGCGATCGCGTGCTCCCGGAAATGGGGCATGGAGAGCGGGACGAGCAACTCGCCGCCATTGGCGTGGGGGTTGGATCCCATGCGGCGATGGCCGGTGGGGGCCAGGGCCGCGTACTCGGCCAGGAACTGGCCGCGATCGTCGAACAGCTCATGGGCCTTGTAGCTCTTCAGCCACGCCTCGAGCTGGGCCAGATGCTCGGGATTGTCGAAATGATCCAAGGGGACCTGATGGGCCCGCCAGGTGCCTTCCACCGGCAGGCCGTCGACGAACTTCGGGCCGGTCCAGCCCTTGGGCGTGCGAAAGACGATCATCGGCCAGAGCGGGCGCGGCGGGCTCGCGCCGGCGGAACGGGCGTCGGCCTGGATCTCGCCGATGCGCGCCAGGATTTCATCCAGCGCGCCGGCGAGTTGCTGATGGACGAGCAGCGGATCGTCGCCCTCGACGAACCAGGGCTGATAGCCATAGCCGATCATCAGGTCGGTCAGTTCCTGGCGGCTGATGCGGGCCAGGACCGTGGGATTGGCGATCTTGAAGCCGTTGAGATGCAGGATCGGCAGCACCGCGCCGTCGCGGGCCGGGTTGAGGAACTTGTTCGAGTGCCAGCTGGCGGCCAGGGCTCCGGTCTCCGCCTCGCCATCGCCGATCACGCAGGCGACGATGAGGTCGGGGTTGTCGAACGCCGCGCCATAGGCGTGGAGCAGGGAATAGCCCAGCTCGCCGCCCTCGTGGATCGAGCCGGGGGTGTCGGGCGAGACGTGGCTGGGAACGCCATAGGGCCAGGAGAACTGGCGGAAGAGCCGGTGCAGCCCGTTGCGGCTGCGCTCGATGGCCGGATAGCGCTCGGTGTAGGAGCCTTCCAGATAGGTCTGAGCCACCAGGGCCGGCCCGCCATGGCCTGGGCCGGTGACGAAGATCATGTTGAGGTCATGAGCCTTGATCAGCCGGTTCAGGTGCACATAGAGAAAATTGAGGCCGGGTGTGGTGCCCCAATGGCCGAGCAGGCGCGGCTTGATATGCTCGCGCCGCAGCGGCGCTTCGAGGAGCGGATTGTCCTTCAGATAGATCTGGCCGACGGCGAGGTAGTTGGACGCCCGCCAATAGGCGTGCATCCGTCTAAGGAGATCGGGCGAGAGGGGTTGGTCCATGGCGACGCCCCGGTGGGTCTCAGTGAGCGTTTCCATAAGGCGTCAACGCCCCTTTCGTTGCCATGAGCTCGCCGATCACGCCGGGCAGAAGGTCGGGCAGGTCCTCGGCCAGCAGGCCTGGCCCAAAGGCGTTGGCCGCGGCGCCGTGCAGCCAGACCGCGGCGGCGGCGGCCAGGAAAGGCGTCATGCCCTGGGCCAGCAGACCAAGAACAATGCCGCTCAACACGTCGCCTGAACCGGCGGTGGCGAGGCTGGCCGGCGCATTGGCGTTGATGATGGCGACGCCATTGGGGGCCGCGATCACGGTGTCGGCGCCCTTGAGCACCAGGATGGCGTCGCTCAGGCGCGCGGCGGCGCGGGCCCGGGTCAACTTATCGCCCCCATCGCTGAACAGGCGGCGAAATTCGCCCTCGTGCGGGGTCAGCACGCAAGGCCCCACGATCGCCGCCTCCAGCGTCGTCGGGTCGTCCGCGAAGGCGGTGAGGGCGTCGGCGTCGATCACCGTGGGACGGCTGGTGCGCAATAGCGAGAACACCCGGCGGCGTGTCTCTTCGCCGGTCCCGGCGCCCGGACCGATCAGGAAGGCCGTGAGGCGATGGTCCTCAAGCAGGTGGTCGAAGTCGCCCGCCTCGGCCAGGGGCGTGACCATGATGCTCAGCAGTGACGTCGCATAGATCGGCAAAGCGACCTCCGGAACCGCGATGGTGGTGAGCCCCGCGCCGACCCGGGCGGCGGCCCGGGCGGCCATGCGCGCGGCGCCGGTCATGGGATAGCCGCCGCTGATCAGGGCGTGGCCGCGGGTGTATTTATTGCCGGCGGCGCCGGGCCTTGGCAGATCGGCGCACCAGAGCGCCGGATCGTTCTCGAACGTATCGGGATCGACCTCGCCGACCACGCCGGGCGGGTGGCCGATATCGGCCACCACCACCTCGCCGCAGAGGGTGCGGCCGGGCAGCAGCAGATGGCCCGGCTTCTTGCGCAGATAGGTGACGGTGAGGGCGGCGGCGACGGCGCCCAAAGTCTCGCCGGTGTCGCCCATGACCCCGCTGGGAACATCGATCGCCACCATCGGCGCGCCGCGCCAGGCAACGGCGGCCAGGGTCTCGGCGGCCGGCCCTTCCAACGGGCGGGAGAGCCCCGAGCCGAACAGGGCGTCGATCACCAGGCCGGCGCCGTCTAGCACCTTTGGCGACAGCGCCTCGATCTGGCCGGGCCAGAGATCGGCGTGGTGGCGGGCGTCGCCCTTGAGATGCTCGCGCGCGCCCAGAAGGCCGACGCGGACGCTCCAGCCGGCCTGGGCGAGGCGCCGGGCGGCCACGAAGCCGTCGCCGCCGTTGGCCCCCGGTCCGCACAGCACCGCGACCTCGCCCTTGCCCCACCGAGCGCCGATGGCGTCGGCAACCGCGGCGCCGGCGCTGTCCATCACCTGCGCGCCGGTCACGCCGGCGACCGTGGCCAGGCGGTCGGCCTCGCCCATGCGGCGGACATCGAGCAGGGCCGATTTGAGGTTCATCACCCGGGCGTCATCTCCAGCATCCTTTCGGCGGCGGCGGCCTTGGCCAGGGAGTCGTCGAAATCCAGCACGACGCGGCCGGCGACCTTGCCGTCCTCCAGGCGATCGAAGATGTCATTGATCTTGGACAAGGGCGCCAGTTCGATATCGGCCTTGACCTTGCCCTCGGCGGCGAGGGCCAGGCATTCGGCCATATCCTCGCGCGTGCCGACGAAGGAGCCGCGAATGGTGATGCAATTGGCCACCACATCGAACAGGGGCACCGGGAAATCGCCGGGCGGCAGGCCCACCAGGACGCAGGTTCCGCGCTTGCGGGTCATGCCGACGCCTTGCTGGAAGGCGCTGAGCGACGGCGCGGTGATCAGCACGCCGTGGGCGCCGCCGCCGGTCTCCTTGCGCAGCGCCGCGGCCGGATCGCCGTCGCGGGCGTTGAACACCAGATCCGCGCCCATGGACTTGGCCAGGGCCAGCTTGTCGTCATCGACATCGATGGCGCAGATCTGGAAGCCCATGATCTTGGCGTATTGGATGGCCAGATGGCCCAGACCGCCGGCCCCGGAAATGGCCACCCAGTCACCGGCCTTGGCCTTGGTTTCCTTGAGGCCCTTGTAGGTGGTGATCCCCGCGCAGATCAGCGGCGCCGCCTCCGTGGCCGAGAGGCCGCCGGGGATATGGGCGACATAGTCCGGATCGGCCAGCACATATTCGGCGAAGCCGCCGTTCTTGGTGTAGCCGCCGAACTGCGCCTCGGCGCACACGGTCTCCCAGGCGCTGAGGCAATGCTCGCAGTGGCCGCAGGCCGAATAGAGCCAGGGCACGCCGACCCGATCGCCTTCCTTGACGATGGTGACGCCGGCGCCGACCTCAACCACGCGGCCGATGGCCTCGTGGCCCGGAATGAACGGCAGTTTGGGCTTGAGCGGCCAGTCGCCGTTGGCGGCGTGGAGATCGGTGTGGCAGACGCCGCACGCCTCGGTCTTGACCAGGATCTGGCCAGGGCCGGCCTCGGGCACGGCCCACTCCCTGAAAACCAGGGGCTTGGCGAATTTCTCGACGACCGCGGCGTGCATGGTGCGGGCCATGGGTATCTCCTCTTTCTTTATGATGGGGTGCGGCTAGGCGGCGGCCGCGGCGCCAAGGCCTCTGACGGCCTCGATCATCTGCACGAGCACGGCCTGGGCGTCGCCATAGACCATCTCGCAATTGGGCGAATAGAAGAGGGCGTTGACGATGCCCGAATAGCCCTTCCCCTGGCCACGCTTGACCACATAGACTTGGTGGGCCTTGTCGGCGTTGAGGATCGGCATGCCGAAGATCGGCGATGACTTGTCGGTGCGCGCCGCCGGGTTCACCACATCGTTGGCCCCGATCACCAGGGCCACGTCGGTGGTGGCGAAGTCGTCGTTGATGTCGTCCAGCTGGAAGATCATGTCGTAGGGCACGCCCGCCTCGGCCAGCAGCACATCCATCTGCCCTGGCATCCGCCCCGCGACGGGATGGATGGCGAATTTCACCGTGACCTTGGCGGCCAGCAGCAACTTGACGAACTCATAGAGCTTCTGCTGGGCGTGGGCGGCGGCCAGGCCATAGCCTGGCACGATGATCACGCTCGTCGCATAGCGCATCTTGATCGCCGCGTCGGAGGCGTCCACGGGCCGCTCGGTTCCCTTGATCGCGCCAGGCTTGGCCTTGGCGGGGGTTCCGAAATTGGTGAACAGCACATTGGCCACCGAGCGGTTCATCGCCTTGGCCATGAGCAGGGTCAGGAGCAGGCCGGCCGCGCCCACAACCATGCCGGCGATCATCAGGGCCGGGTTCTGCAGCACGAAGCCTTCGAGACCGACGGCCAGGCCGGTGAAGGCGTTGTAGATCGAGATCACCACCGGCATGTCCGCCCCGCCGATCGGCAAGGTCATCAGAACCCCGAAGGCCAGGGCGCAGCCGAAGAAGACCCAGATCAGGACCGGCGTCGCGATCGGCAAGGCGATCCCGCCGATCGTGGCGGCCACGATCAGGCCGCCCACGATCAGAGTCGCCAGCATCATCGCCGCATTGGCGAACTGCTGGCCCTTGACGCGCAGCGGCGCCTTGAGGACGCCGTCCAGCTTGGCCCAGGCGATCACGGACCCCGAGAACGAGACCGCGCCGATGAGGGCGCCCAGCAGGGTCACCGCCAGCTGCGTCGCGCCGTGGGTCCGGCTTCCGAACAGTTCCACCGCGGCGATGGACCCGGCGGCACCGCCGCCCATGCCGTTGTAGATGGCCACCATCTGCGGCATGGCCGTCATGGCGACCTTGCGTCCGACGAACCACGCCCCCGCCCCGCCCAGTCCAAGCGCGAGGACCGCCAGGCCGATATTGACCATCAGGTGCGGGCGCGCGGCCGCGTCGACATTGAAGATATAGAGAAAACTGGCCAGCACCGCCGCGATCATGCCGATCCCGGCCACGCGAATTCCTGACGCCGCCGTCGCCGGCGACGACATCCGCTTGAGCCCGAACATGAAGAGGAAGGCCGCGGCCAGGTCGGCGGCGCCGATAACGAGTGGAGAAACGACGGAAAACATTCGCTATCTCAGCTTTTCTTGTGGCGACGATGGCGATGGGCCCGGTGTTTCGGCCCCGCGCCATCGTTGCTGGATTTGAACATGGCCAGCATCCGGTCGGTGACCGCGTAGCCGCCGGCGGCGTTGCCGGCGCCGAGCAGAACCGCGACGAACCCGATCCCCTGTTCGAGGTGCGTGCTGGCGTTGAGCAGGGCGAACAGGCCGCCGACCACGACGATGCCGTGGACGAAGTTCGAGCCGCTCATCAGTGGGGTGTGCAGGATGGCCGGCACATTGCCGATGATCACCCAGCCGGCGAAGGCGGCCAGCATGAAGACATAGAGGGCGACGAAGCCCGTCATATCGATGGCAAAGGTCATGTCTCGCGCCTCCGGGTCATGGTCAGGCCGCCTTCGCGGGGGCTGTCGCGGCTTTGTTGCCGGTATCGGCGTCACACAGCTTGCCGTCGTGGGTGAGCGCCGTCTTGGCGATCACCTCGTCGGTCCAGTCGACGGTGATGATGTTGTCTTTCAGCATAAGGGCCAGAAGGTTGAAAACGTTCTTGGCGTAGAGCTCGCTGGCGTCGGTCCCCAGCAGCGAGGGCGCGTTCAGCGGCGCGACGATGGTCGCGGGGCCGACCACCACCGTCTCGCCCGGCCGGGTGTCCTCGCAGTTTCCCCCGCCCTCGGCCGAGAGATCGACGATCACGGCGCCGGCCTTCATGCCGGCGACCTGGGCCTTGCTGATCAGCTTCGGCGACGACTTGCCGGGGATCGCCGCGGTGGTGACGATCAGGTCGGCGCCCTGGATATGCTTGGTCAGGGCCGCATCGACCTTGGTCTTTTCCTCGGGCGTCAGGGCGCGCGCGTAGCCGCCCTTGCCGGTGGCGTCGACGCCGGTGTCGACGAAGGTCGCGCCCAGGGAGAGCGCCTGCTCCCGGGTTTCCGGCCGCACGTCATAACCCTCGACCACGGCGCCAAGCCGCTGGGCGGTGGCGATGGCCTCGAGGCCCGCGACGCCCAGGCCCATGACCAGGACCTTGGCCGGTCCGATCACCCCGGCGGCGGAGGTGATCTTCGGGAGCACCCGGGCCATGTGGGTCATACCGAGCGCCACGGCGTAATAGCCGGCCAGGGCCGACTGGCTGGAGAGCGCGTCCATGGCCTGCGCCCGCGAGATGCGCGGGATGCGCTCCATGGCGAAGCAGGTGATCTTCCGCTCAAGGAGCTTGTGTACGAGAGCCGGCTCGTTATGGGCGTAGATGAAGGAGATCAGGACCGCGCCGGGCTTCATCGCCTCCACCGCCGACAGCGCCGGCGGCTGAACGGCCAGGACCACGTCGGCGTCGGCCAAGAGCGGTTTGCGGTCGGACAGGAAGACCACATCGCCGAAGGCGTCATCGGCGAGCTTCACCGCCGCGCCGGCGCCGGTCTCCATATGAAGTCGGGCGCCGAGCTTGATCAGCTTCGCCGTCAGCGACGGAACCAGGGCCACGCGCCGCTCGCGCGGCTGGGTCTCCTTCAGGACGGCGACGTTGACGTACATGATCGCTCCGATGGGGGGCAGGGACGGCGGGACGTTTCACCTCGAAGGAAACGCCCCGCCGTTTGGGGTGGAGGGCCTTGTTGTCGAGTTGAGCCGGCTAGACCGGCGCTTCCATCACCGCGTGGCGCACCAGCTTCTTGTTCACGAATTCCTGGATGCCCATGTCGCCGAGCTCGCGGCCGTAGCCGGAGTCCTTGATGCCGCCGAAGGGCAGCTCCGCGTCGGACCAGTCGATGTTGTTGATGAACATCATTCCGGTTTCGACGTGGCTGGCCACCCGAAGGCCGCGGGCCACGTCCTTAGTCCATACCGAGCCGCCGAGGCCGAAATCGGAGTCATTGGCCAGGGCGATGGCCGCCGCCTCGTCCTTCACCTTGAAGAACATGGCCACCGGACCGAAGAATTCGTCGCGGAAGGCCGGGTTGCCGGGTTTCACCTCGGTAAGGATGGTCGGCTCCATGAAGGCGCCGGGCCGATCGATACGCTTGCCGCCCAGGCGCACCTTGGCGCCTCCGGCGACGGCGGCGTCCACCTGGGCCAAGAGCTGAACTAGGGCCGATTCCGAGGACAGCGGACCCAGGGTCGTCTTCGGATCCAGAGGATCGCCCGGCTTCAAGGCCGCCAAGCCCGCCTGGAACTTTTCCAGGAATTTGTCGGCCACCGCCTCGACGACGATGAAGCGCTTGGCCGCGCAACAGGTCTGGCCGCAGTTGTACATCCGCCCCCAGATCGCCCACTTTACCGTGTGCTCCAGGTCGGCGTCCTCGAGCACGATGAAGGCGTCGGCGCCGCCGAGCTCCATCGACGAGATCTTGACGTTGCGCCCGGCCCGGGCGGCGACGCTGCGTCCGGCCGCGACGCTGCCGGTCAGGGCCACGCCCTTGATACGCGGATCATCGATGACGGTGTCCGATTGATCGTGGGAAATCAGCAGATTGGTGTAGAGGCCCGCCGGCGCGCCGGCGTCGGTGAGGAGCTTTTCGAAGGCGATGGCGCATCCAGGCACGATGCCGGCGTGCTTGATCATCAGGGTGTTGCCGGCCATTAGATGCGGTCCGGCGACCCGCGCCAGCTGGTAATAGGGAAAGTTCCACGGCTCGACGCCGAAGATCACGCCGATCGGGCTGCTCTCCATATGGGCGGTCCCGACGGTGGGGTTGAGCTTCACCGGGGCCAGAAAACGCTCGGCGTTCTTGGCGTAGTAGGCCAGGATCCGTGAACTGAACTCCACCTCGCCGCGAGCCTCGCTGATGCGCTTGCCCATTTCCAGGGTCATGATCCGCGCGAATTCGTCGGCCCGCTCGTGCAGCAAGGCGGCGGCCTTGGCGATGATCACAGCCCGCTCCGCGTAGGTTTTGCGCCGCCAGGTCTCGTAGCAGGTCTGGGCGGTGGCGATCTTGGCCTCCAGCTGCGCGTCGGTGAGTTCCTCGAAGGTCTTCGCCGTCTTGCCGTCGAAGGGATTGACGCTCTGGTAGGCCGAGACCGTGAGGGTCTTGGCGTCGATGGGCTTGTTCATGGCTTTGTCTCTCTTGATCGCCCGATTAGGGGGCTGGTGGATGGAAAGTTCGTCCGTGGACGGTGGAAATGCTCTCGTGTAGGCTCAGGCCTCTATGATCACCTTGAGCGCTCGGGTCTCGGGCGCGCGGCCGAAGGTGTCGTAGGCGTCGAGAATCTGATCGAGCTTGAAGTGGTGGGTGATCAGCCTTTTGGGTTCGATCCGGCCCGACGCCAGGAGCTTCAGCAGCATCGGCGTGCTGGCGGTGTCCACCAGGCGCGTGGTCATGCTGATGTTGCGGTCCCACAGGCGCTCCAGATGCAGGGCCACCGGCACGCCGTGAACGCCGATGTTGGCGATGACGCCGCCAGGGGCGATGAGCTGCTCGCAAAGCTCGAAGGTGGCGGGAATCCCCACCGCCTCGATGGCGGTGTCGACGCCCTTGCCGCCGGTGAGCCTCATCACCGCCTCGGCCGCCTTGCCGTCGGCGCTGTTGATGGCGTCGGTGGCCCCGAACTTTTTCGCGACCTCCAGCCGGTTGTCGTCCAGATCGATCATGATGATCCGACCGGGGGAATAGAACTGGGCGGTGAGCAGGGCGGCGAGACCAATGGGTCCGGAACCGACGATGGCCACGGTGTTCCCCGGTTGGACCTTGCCGTTGAGAACGCCGCATTCGAAGCCGGTGGGCAGGATGTCGCTGAGCATGACCAGGGCCTCCTCGTCGGCGCCGGCGGGGATAGGATAGAGGCTGGTGTCGGCGAACGGCGTGCGGACGAACTGGGCCTGGGTCCCGTCAATGACATTGCCGAGAATCCAGCCGCCGGAGACGCAGTGCGAGAACATCTGGCGGCGGCAGTATTCGCATTTGCCGCAGGCGCTGACGCAGGAGATCAGCACCCTGTCGCCGACCTTGAAGGCGGTGACGGCCGGCCCGACCTTGTCGATCACGCCCACCCCCTCATGGCCGAGGATCCGGCCCGGCTGACAGGTGGGCACATCGCCCTTGAGGATATGCAGATCGGTGCCGCAGATCGTGGTCTTGGTGATCCTGACGATGGCGTCGGTGGGCGCGGTGATATCGGGCTTGGGCCGATCGATGAACGCCTTCTTGCCGGGCCCCTGATAGACCAGGGCCTTCATGGTCGAGGCCCTGGAGGCCTCGGCTGACGTGTCTTTGACGGGAAGATCCATGGCGGCCTCGTGCGGGTTTGCGGGGTTGATCGACGCGGAGCCTAGGCCCGCCGCACCCGCCGCCGACAGCCTCGGAAACTACCTAGGCGCCGGGGATCGAGCCGATGCGGAAGTTCGGAGTGTCTGCACAGCGGCTGCCCGCCCTATGCATTTTTGAATATCAAACCCACAGACCCTGGGAATGGTGAATAGGGCGCGCTTTTGACAGGATGACGGTCAGGATCGCATCGCAATCAGGATTGGATATTGGCCATGTCTGTTTCATCGCCATTCGCGACTTCCGTCGCTGCTGGGCGCCACCGGCGGTCGGTGTCGCCGCCCGCCGAGGGGGTTGTAACGGCCGCGCCGAAGGCGATCCTGCGGCTGGAAGGGGCCGCGGTGCTCGCCGCCGCTTCGGCGGCTTACGCACAGGTCGGAACGGGCTGGGTGTTGTTCGCGCTTCTGTTCCTGGTTCCCGACGTTTCGATGCTGGGCTACCTGATTGGCCGTCGGTTCGGCGCGGTGACCTATAATCTGGGCCACAGCTACATCTTACCGGTAACGCTGGGCGCCTTGGGAGTCGTGCTATCGCAGCCCCTTTCTGTGGCGCTCTCCCTGATCTGGGTGGCGCATATCGGCTTTGACCGGATGCTGGGCTACGGCCTTAAATACACAACCGCCTTCGGTCACACCCATCTGGGCGTTGTCGGAAAACTCAAGGGCAACCTGGTCACGCATAGTGCGTAATGCCGGGGGCTCATTGGCGCCCGAACGACAACTCGCCACCCAACTCTGAAATTCAGAAGGTCGGCCGGTCGGCGAGGCCGGGGCCGGTCCCGCGATCCGCGAATGGGTGTTCTGGAAGACCAGCAACAGGATATTCCGCCTGGGTCTGGGCGATACCGGTTTCATCGCCGCTGATGTTCTGCCGGCGGCGGCCTAATCGATCTGCCAGTCTATGTCGCGCGGACGTCGGGGGACAGGGCGTTCAGGACGCCGTCTACGCTTGCGCGGGTCGCTTTGCCCGGCAAACGAATGACGAAGTCGATGCGCCCCTTTGACGAGTATCTGCGCTCGCTGATGATCTCGAATTGCGCGTCGAGGAGTAAGAGCGGCGCTTCCGATGATGTCACGATGGCCAGTGCAAGCGTGAGCGTCCCTGGCGTTTCAAGCGGACCCAGCAATCTCGTCGGCCTGGAAGCTGTCCTCCATGCGCGCTAGCAAGGCCAGAGACTCCTGCATTCTCGCCTTCGACTCCCCGGCGGCTTCGGCCACTTCAACCTTCACCATCGCGGCGGTGTGAATGACATCCACCGCCTGGGAGTTGGTCAACCCCTTGTTCTCGACCAGCATGTGAATGAGGCTTTCGGTCAACAGCAGGGCGGCCTGCCCATGGGCGTCTGGTTCGATGACCGGCGCGGTAGAGGGGCGCTCAATTGAATCTTGCGTCATGGGTTCGCCTGTGAGGACCCAGGCGGGAGCGCGAACCTCTCTCAATCCTCGGCGCCTGGGGTCTATTCGCCGACGACGGTTCGATCCTAGAGCAGCCGTGAAGGAAGGGGCTAACCTGAGTCAGTGGCCGATGGAGCTAATTATCGTAGAAGCCGGCAACGGCTGTTTGGCGACATCGTTGATGACGAGAACGCCGCCGCTCAAGGTCGTGACCCCGCTGATGCGCAGCCTGACGACGACGTAGTCCTCGGCCATTTGGTTGCTGCGGACGACGCGCAATCAAGTGTTCGGATTATCGGACAACGGGTCTAGCCGGCGTTGATGCCCCGATGCAGGTAGTTGTCGTCGAAGCCGGCAATGGCTGCGAGTTTGGCGACATCGGCGATGGCGACAACGCCGCCGCTCAGCGTCATGACCCCGCTGATGCGCAGCTTGCGAAGGACCCGGTTGACGTGGATGGGCGTCAAACCCAGGGCGTCGCCGATAACGGTCTGGGTGAGCGGCAGCCCGAAAATGTCGCCCTCCGCCATGCCGATACTGCCCGCTCTAACGTGAAGTTCGCACATGAGATGGGCGACCCTCTCCACCCCATTGCGTCGGCCCATGCTGACCATCCAGGCGCGCAATGTGTCCTGGTCCACAAGCTGGTTCCACAAATAGGCCTCGGAGATGGCCGGACGGGTTTCGATCAGGGTCCGCAAGATCGCGCGCGGAACCAGCGCGATCTTCACCTTCGTCAGGGAGGAGATCGAGTGGCCCATGGCCGTGGACACGGAGGCATGCAAGTCGCAGGTGTCGCCTGGCATCAGGAACGCGGTGATCTGGCGCGTTCCTTCCGGCAGAAGTTTATATCGGCACGCCCAGCCCTCCAGGAACACGAAGTCGGGACCGGGCTTGTCGCCTTCGCGGATCAGATCCGTGCGGGCGGGGACGGTCCGCTGTGTCTGGCAGGCCGCCATCAGAAGACCCACGTCGCAAGCCGAAAGCGGCGCATGCTGGGACATCTTTGCGATGAGGGCGTTAGTGATCGGACTCAAGCCTCGGGACCGCCCGTCCGGGGTTCCCAATGGCGCCCAAGTTAAGCGCCCTTAACCCAGATTAGTTCCGGGGGCTTGCTGCGATGCGACAAGGCGGCCTGTTGGCCGTTTTGTGGATGGTGCGCATGGGTTCTCGAGGCAAGGCTTCGGACGTTGCTTTGACCGCCGCCATCGCAATTGGCCGGCCCCTGGTTTCGACGGCGCTGACGCTGATGAAGCGATCGCGTCGCGCGCCGGAACCGGCGCCGACGGGGCGATTCGCAGCCGTCTCGCGGGCGCTTCGACGGGCAATCACGGTGTCACCGCCACGGCGTCGACGAAAGTCTTCCATGCGGAGTCGAAATATTGCCGCCGATTTTCCTCCGTCGACAGGCTCGGAAGCTCGAGTAAGGCTTGGATCATGGGACCCTCATTGATGAGAGCCATCAATATCCGCGAGATATTCCGATCGATGTCCGTGCGGATGACGCCCGATTTCTGGGCGCGATGAACGTGTCGCGAAATTTGATCCTCTATATCCCGTATCATCCCTTGGACCTGATCTTGCAGGTCTGGAAACCGGCTTCGCTCCGCGACAAACAGGCGAAACGTCTCGACGGTTTCCGGCTCGATCATGAAATTGAACGACTGGCGCGCAAAATCATGAAGCACCTCGAGACCCTTATCGTCTTCCTGACAGGCCTTGATTTCATATGCCGCCAGCTGCTCAGCGGCTCTCGCAATGATATTTTTCATTACGAACTTGGTGAATATTTCCCTGAACAGGATTTCTTTACTCGCATAGCGGCGGTACAGGCTTTGTTTGCCGGCCCCCGCCGCGGCCACGATCTGGCCCATCGATGTGCCTTCGTAGCCTTGCTCGATGAAGAGTCTGGCCGCTGTCGCCATCAAATGTGCGTCCAGCTCCATCGACCCTTGCAGGTCTGGACGCCCTTTCTTCGGTTCTGGTCTAGCCACTCGATCAACGCCTCCGACGGTCCGGCGAGGCCTGTATGCCAGCATCGGTGGAAAACGCAAATTAAAGGATCGGAACGGGCTCGTTCACTATTGACGCTGCCGATTCGGCCGGTTATGTGAACGGTACGGTCTCGTTCATGGGCTTATGATGTCCGCCTCCAATGCCTACCAAATCTCCATGTCGAACCGCGCTTGTCTTGGCGGAGGACGGGACGATGGCGATTGGACCGTCTCGCGCGTTCCGCGAATGGCGCTTGGACCCCTTTCGGGTATGGCCCTCGCCTGCCTGGGCCTCACGGCCTGCGGCGGAAAGCCATCGGGACCGCCGCCCACGCCACCGCCGACCGTCAGCGTGGTGACGATCCAACCTCAATCGGTGAACCTGGAATCGGACCTGCCTGGCCGCACCACCTCGTTTCAGGTCTCGGATGTCCGGCCCCAGGTCAGCGGCATCATCAAGGCCCGCCTTTTCCAGGAAGGCGCCGATGTTCGCGCCGGTCAGCTGCTCTATCAGATCGATCCGGCGCCCTATCGCGCCAGCTACGATCAGGCCGTGGCGCAGCTGGCAAACGCCCGCGCGACGCTTGTGAGCGGGAAGCTGAAGGCCGAACGCTACGCCGATATGGTGAAGATCAATGCGGTCAGTCACCAGGACGCCGACGATGCGAGAGCCGTCGCCGACGAGGACCTGGCCAATGTTCAGCAGCAGAGCGCGTCGGTGGAAAGCGCGCGCATCAATCTGGCCTACACCCGCGTGCTGGCGCCGATCGCCGGGCGGATCGGCGTATCAAGCGTCACCCAGGGCGCGTTGGTGACCAACGGCCAGACCACCGCCCTGACGACGATCCAGAAGCTTGATCCGATCTATGTCGACGTGGCGCAGACCGCCGTCGAACTCCTTGCCCTCAAGGACGATATGGCGCGGGCTTCCGGCAAGGGAGACATCACGCCAAGCGCCGTGGTCCGCCTGCAACTGGGCGACGGCCGGGCCTATCCCTTGGAAGGACGGCTTCAGTTCACCGACGTGACCGTCGATCAGAATACCGGATCGGTCACCCTGCGAGCGATCTTTCCGAACCCCAAGGCCGTCCTGTTGCCGGGGATGTATGTTCGGGCCCTGGTGATCGAGGGCGTCGATCCGGCGGGCATCCTTGCGCCCCAGCAGGCGGTGACGCGCGACGAGAAGGGCCGGGCGACCGCCATGGTGGTGGACGGCCAGGGACGCGCCCAGCCGCGCGTCCTCACCCTCGCGGGGGCGGTGGGAAATCAGTGGCGGGTGACCGACGGTCTGAAACCCGGCGACCGTTTGATCGTCGTGGGCGGCGCCAACGCCAAGCCCGGCGCTCCGGTCAAGGTCGTTCCGGCGCCTGGGCCGACGGCCGCGCCCGCCTCCTGATGCGACCTTAGATGATCTCCCGCTTCTTCATCGAAAGGCCAATCTTCGCCTGGATGGTGGCCATCGGGGTCATGCTGGCCGGCGTGCTGTCGATCCTGAGCCTGCCCATCGCGCAATATCCCACGATCGCGCCGCCTGCGGTGTCGATCACGGCGACCTATCCGGGCGCGTCCGCCGCCACTCTGGAGAGTTCGGTGACCCAGGTCATCGAACAACAGCTCAAGGGCATCGACCATCTGCTCTACTTCTCGTCCACCGGGGCGTCGAACGGGGTGGTCACCATCACCGTCACCTTCGAGCCTGGAACCAATCCGGACATCGCCCAGGTCCAGGTCCAGAACAAGCTGACCCAGGCGACACCGCTGCTGCCCGCGGAGGTCCAGGCTCAGGGCCTCGTCGTGGCCAAGGCCTCGGCCGACTTCATCATGGTCGTCGCCCTTTACGACACCGACGGGCGGCACGACAGCACCGACCTCGGCGACTACCTGACCAGCACCATGGTGGACCCGATCTCGCGCCTCGAAGGGGTCGGCGACACACAGGTGTTCGGCGCCCAATACGCCATGCGCATCTGGCTCGATCCCTACAAGCTCAACAATTACAAGCTGATGCCGTCGGATGTCAGCGCCGCGGTGCTCGCGCAGAACGTCCAGGTGCCGGCCGGCGAGTTGGGCGCGCGGCCCGAGGGAGCGGGCCAGGAACTGGACGCCACGGTCAACGGCCAGTCCCGCCTGAAGACCGCCGACCAGTTCAAGGCGATCATTCTCAAGACCGCCAGCGACGGCTCCATTGTGCGGCTCGGGGACGTCGCCCGGGTCGAGATCGGCGGCGACACCTACACCCAGGTCTCGCGGCTGAACGGACGTCCCGCCGCCGGGCTCGCGGTCAAGCTGGCGTCCGGCGCCAACGCCCTGAAGACCGTCGCCCTCGTGAAGGCCCGGGTCGACCAGCTGGCCAAGCAATTCCCGTCCGGGATCGCCGTGGCCTATCCTGTCGACAACAGCAGCTTCATCAAGATCTCAATTTCGGACGTTGTGAGGACCTTGATCATCGCCATCGTCCTGGTCGTGGCGGTGATGTTCCTTTTCCTGCAGAACTGGCGCGCCACCCTCATTCCCGCGATCGCCGTTCCCGTGGTGCTGCTCGGCACCTTCGCCATGCTGTCCGTGGTTGGCTATTCGATCAACGTCCTCACCCTGTTCGCCATGGTCCTCGCCATCGGCCTGCTCGTCGATGACGCCATCGTCGTGGTCGAGAATGTCCAGCGGATCATGGACGAGGAAGGCCTCTCGCCAAAGGACGCGACCATCAAGTCCATGGACGAGATTACCGGCGCCTTGGTGGGGATTGGCACCGTCCTGTCGGCCGTGCTCTTGCCCATGGCCTTCTTCGGCGGATCCACCGGGGCGATCTATCGCCAGTTCTCGATCACCATCGTCTCCGCCGTGGTGCTTAGCGTCGCCGTCGCGCTGGTCCTCACCCCGGCGCTTTGCGCGACCTTGCTGAAGCCTTCGAAAAAACAGGACGCCAAGGCCCAGCCCGACGCGAAACCGCCCCAGGCCAAGACGCCCGAGGCCAAACCTGGCGCCGGCGGCCCCCTGGGCCGCTTCTTCTCCTGGTTCAACAAGATCTTCGACCGCAACGTCGAACGGTATGACGGCGCCCTGCGCCGGATCGTGAAGGCTCCTATCGCCGCGACCCTGGTCTATCTGGCGGTGTTTATCGTCATGGCCCTGCTGTTCGTTCACCTGCCCACCGGCTTTCTGCCCGATGAGGACCAGGGCGAGATCATCAATCTCATCAACCTGCCGCCGGGCGCCGTGCAAAGTCGAACCCAGGCTACAGCCAAGGTCGTCGAGGACTACTATCTCAATACGGAGAGGGCCAACGTCGATTACATCTTCACCGCCACCGGGTTCAGCTTCACCGGCTTCGGCCAGAACGTTGGCATCGCCTTCGTCAAGCTGAAGGACTGGAAGGTCCGCGGCGCCAAGAAGAACAGGGCGCCGGCCATCGTTGGGCGCGCGATGATGGCGTTTCAGAAGATTCCGGACGGGCAGGTCTTCGCCATTGTGCCCCCGGCCGTCCGGGAGCTTGGCAATGCCTCGGGCTTCGACCTCGAGCTGGAGGACCAAGCGGGGCTGGGACACGACGCGCTCGTCAAGGCGCAAGGTCAGCTTCTGGGGATGGCCGCGGCCGATCCCCTGCTCGCCGGGGTCCGCCCCAACGGTCAGGCCGACACGCCCCAGCTCGACCTCGACATCGATGAGGCCAAAGCCGGCGCGCTCGGCCTGTCTCTCGCCGACATCAACGCCACCGTCAGCGCCGCCGCGGGCGCGAGCTACATCAATGACTTCACGGACCGCGGCCGGGTGAAACACGTCTATATGCAGGCGGACACGCCCTTCCGCATGACTCCGGCGGACCTGGGGCGCTTCTACCTGCGCTCGTCCAGCGGGGAGATGGCGCCGCTCGCGGCCTTCTCCACCAGTCACTGGGAGATCGGGCCGTCCCAGTTGCAGCACTACAACGGCCTGCCGTCGCTGGAGATTCAGGGCGAGTCCGCGCCCGGCAAGAGTTCGGGCGCCGCGATGGACGAGGTTCAGAAACTCATCGGCAAGCTGCCCAAGGGGATCGGCTATGAATGGACCGGCCAGTCCTATCAGCAGAAGCTTTCCGGGGGCGAGGCGCCGATGCTCTACGGCCTTTCGATCCTCGTGGTCTTCATGTGCCTCGCGTGCCTGTACGAGAGCCTGACCATACCCGTCGCCATCTTGCTGGTTATCCCGTTGGGTGTCGTCGGCGCTCTCCTGGCCGCGACCCTGAGGGGCTTCTATAACGACGTCTATTTCCAGGTCGGTCTGCTCGTCACCATCGGGCTTTCGGCGAAGAACGCCATCCTGATCGTCGAATTCGCGGTCGACGCGCAGAAGACCGGCAAAACCCCGATTGAGGCGGCGATCGTCGCCTCCCGCCAGCGGCTGCGGCCGATCCTGATGACGTCCATCGCCTTCATCGCCGGGGTGGCGCCCCTGGCCATCGCCACCGGCGCCGGCGCCGGCGGCGACAACGATATCGGCACGGGCGTCATCGGCGGGATGTTCACCGCCACGGTTCTGGCCATCTTCCTGGTGCCGTTTTTCTTCGTCGCGGTCCGCGGCGGCTTGCGGAAGACGGCGCCAGACGACCGCGGCGCGGTCGCGCCGGTGGCGACATCATGATCCGCCCGACCCTGGCGCTCACCCTGGCCGCGGGGCTGCTGGCAAGCTGCATGCTGGAACCCAAATACCAGAGACCCGCATCGCCGGTCCCCGCGGCGTGGCCCACCGGCCCGTCCTACGGCGCGCCGACGGACGTCTCCATCACAGGCTGGCGCCAGGTGTTTCCCGACCCCAAGCTGCGCCTGGTGATCGAACAGGCCCTGGCCAACAGCCGGGACCTGCGGGTGGCGATCGCCCAGATCCAGGCCTCCAGATCGCAATACCGAATCCAACGCGCGGCGCTTCTGCCCACCATCGACGCCTCCGTTGGGGCGAGCACGGGCCGCACGTACACCGGCCTGCCGCCCTCGGTTGGCGCCGCCTACGCCAATGAGACAACCTATACGGCGAGCGTCTTCTCGACAGGCTACGAACTGGACCTGTTCGGCCATGTGCGCAGCCTGACCCGGCAAGCGCTGCAGACTTACCTCGCCACCGAGGAGGCGCGGCGCAGCGTACAGATCAGCCTCGTGGCGGAGGTCGCCACCGACTACCTCACGATTGCGTCCGACGCCTCGCAGCTTGACGTCTCCAAGGCGACGGTGATCAGCGCCGGGGCGAATTTCGACCTTGCGCGTCGCCGCCTCGCCGGCGGGATCGGCTCGCAGCTTGATGTCAGCGCCGCGCAGACCATCGTCGAAGAGGCCAAGGATGACGTAGCCCGCTACACGACCCTTGTCGCGCAAGACAAGAATGCCCTCGATCTCGTCGTTGGCGCTCCGGTCGACCCGGACAATCTTCCGACCGGGGTGGATGATCCCGCAACCCACCTCGGCGATGTGCCCGGATCCCTGAACTCCCGGATCCTGCTGCAGCGTCCGGACGTTCTGGAAGCCGAGCACACGCTGCGGGGCGCCAACGCCAATATAGGCGCGGCGCGGGCCGCCTTCTTCCCGTCGATCTCCCTGACCGGCTCGGGCGGATCGGAGAGTGCGTCGGTGAGCAACCTGTTCTCCGGGCGATCCGGAGTCTGGAATTTCTCCCCCACGGTCACCATCCCGATCTTCGCCGGCGGCGCCAATATCGCCAATCTGGGCTACGCGAAGGCGGAGGACCGGATCGACGTCGCCCAGTATGAAAAGGCCATCCAGACCGCATTTCGCGAGTCGGCCGATGCGCTCGCCCAGCGCGGGACGATCGCGGAGCGGCTTCGCGCCCAGAGGTCCCGGGTCGAAGCGGCCGCGGAAAGTCTTCGCCTCGCGCAAGCGCTCTACGCCCGCGGCTCCGACAGCTATCTTGATGTTCTGACCGCCGAACGGACCTTGTTCAGCGCACAGCAGTCCCTCATCTCGGTCTGGCTTATCCAAACCAGCAACGTGGTCACCCTCTACAAGGTGCTTGGGGGCAGCCTGCAGGATCGCGAAGGCGCCGGCTGAGCATACCGGCGGCTAACGGGGACGGGTGAGTTCACGACGCCGTCCGACCCGGCCTGCTCGGCTGACCGTGAAGTTAGGACGGTATCACTAATCTGGATCAGTTTCGTTTGCTGCACCCGCTCTCAGCGTGGCCATGACCACGGCGGTTGATCAACTGGCAACGCGGATCGCCTCCACCGCACATGAACAGTCGCTCTTAGAGCCTCGATCCGCGGCCCCTGAGTAGTTTCCGAACCTATCGGCGAGACGCCGGTCGTCTCTATGGGAGCCATGGGCGCATGCCGGGACACGCTTGCCGAGATCGTTCGCGCGCTGGGCTGGGGGCGGCTGGCGGCCGTCATTTTCGATGTCGACGGCGTTCTCATGGATTCGCCGCACGAGCGGGCGTGGCGCGAGGCCCTGGCGGGGTTCGCCAACGCCGACCGTTTCACCACCGCCTTCTACCAGGCCCATCTGGCGGGCAGACCGCGTTTGGCCGGGGCGCTGGCCTGCCTGACGGCTCTGGGCGTCCCCGGCGCGGCGGCGCGAGCGGCGGACTACGCCCGGGCCAAGCAAGCCAGACTGGAGGCCCTGATCGCGGCCGGAGAGGTTCACCCCTATCCAGACGCCCTGCGGCTGGTTGAATCTCTGTTGGCGGCCGGCTGGCCGATGGCGGCGGCGTCATCGTCCAAGAACGCCAACGCCATGATGGCGCCGATCCGCCTTGAGACCGGAAAGGCGCTGCTGGCGTGCTTCAGCGCCAATGTCTGCGGCCGCGATGTCGGCCAGGGCAAGCCGAACCCCGAGATCTTCCTGCTGGCCGCCGAGGCCTTGGGGGTCGCCCCCGATGGATGTGTCGTTTTCGAGGACGCGCCAGCCGGCGTCGAAGCGGGCCGGGCCGGCGGCATGACGACGGTGGGCGTCGCCCGGCATGGCGACGCCGCGCCGCTCTGGGCGGCGGGAGCGAACCTGGTTTTGGCGAGCCTGGATGAGATCGCCGACGTGGAGATGTTCGAGGGGCCGATGCGCCGGCGAGGCCGATGAGCGCGCCTCGGACAATGGACGAGGCGCTGACCCCGAGCGCGGACGCCGGCTGGGTCCTGGTCGGGGACGGGGCAGACGTCCTTCGCGAAAGCAGTCGCGAGTCGCGCTTTTCCATCAGCAATGGCTTTCTGGGCGTCAGGGGGGCGCAGGCGATCAACCTGGCGTCAAGCTGGGCGCCGCCGCCGCGCACCTATTTGGCGGGGCTGTTTGACGCGTCCGGCGCGGCGGGCTTCGCGCCCACCCTGGCCCCCGCGCCGAACTGGCTGCGCGTCGGGATTTCGGTTCGAGGCCTGTCCTCGGCCGGCCGGAGCCTCGAGGCGCCGCCCGAGCGGCTGACCCTCGATATGAGGCGCGGGGTGTTGCTGGGCGATTTTGGCCACGCGGCGGGCGAGGGCCTTCCTGGCCTTCGCGCGCGCGCCCTGCGCCTGGTCTCCCTCAGCGAGCGCGCGATCGGGCTGCAACTGATCGAGCTGGAGGCGTGGGCGGAAGAGGTCGAGATCACGCTCGAGGCCGGCTTCGCCGGGGTCAATCTCGGGCTCACGCTCGAGCGGATGGACGCCGATCTCGGGATCTGGCGCACCCAGCATTCAGGCCAGAGCGTCGCCATCGCGGCGGCGGCGGCCCTGAGGATCGACGGCGAGATCGTGACGCCGACGCGGCGTGGCGCCCTTCAATGGTCCTGGACCTGGCGCTCGGCGCCGGGCCAGGTTGCCTGCTTCGAGCGCCTGGTGGCGATCCAACGGGGCGAGGCTGGCGGCGTCGGCCCCGGCGCCGGCGCGCTGGCCACGCTCGGCGGCGCGCAACGCGTCGGGTGGCGCGGCGTTCTGGCCGGGCACGAGGCGGCCTGGAGCGATCGCTGGGCGCTCGGCGGCGTGGACGTCCGGGGCGACGGCGCCGCCCAGACGGCCCTGCGGTTCGCCGTCTATCACCTCACCGGCGCGCCCGATCCAACCTGCGATCGCGTCTCGATAGGCGCCCGGGCCCTGACCGGCGACGACTACGGCGGCCATGTGTTCTGGGACACCGAGATCTTTCTGCTGCCGTTCTACACCTACACTTGGCCGGCGGCGGCCCGCGCCCTGCTGATGTACCGGTTCCATACCCTCGGGGCCGCGCGCGCCAAGGCGGCGGCGCTGGGCTGGCGCGGCGCCCTCTATGCCTGGGAGTCGGCCGACACCGGCGCGGAAGCGACCCCGGATCAGGTTGTCGGACCCGATCGCCAGGTGATCGATGTCCTCTGCGGCAAGCAGGAGCAGCACATCAGCGCCGATATCGCCTATGCGGTCTGGCAATACTGGCAGGTGACCGGCGATGATCCGTTCCTGATCGAGGCCGGCGCCGAGATCCTGCTGGAAACGGCCCGGTTCTGGGTGAGCCGCGCGGCGCTGGAGGGCGACGGCCAGCGCCATATTCGCGGGGTCATCGGTCCGGACGAGTACCACATGACCATCGATGACAACGCCTTCACCAATGTCATGGCGCGGTGGAATCTTCGCCGCGCGATCGAGGTGGCCGCCGTGATGCGCGAACTCTGGCCGGCGGACTGGACGCGCCTGTCCGCGCGCCTCGGCCTGACCGAAGACGAACTGGGAGACTGGAAAGGCGTCGCCGACACTCTGGTTAGCGGCTTCGATCCCAAGACGGGACTCTACGAACAGTTCGAGGGATATTTCGCGCTGGAGGACATTGACCTGGCCGACTACGCCGGTCGATCGGTGCCCATGGATGTAGTGCTGGGCCGCGCGCGAACCCAGCAAAGCCAGGTGATCAAGCAGGCGGACGTGGTGGCGCTACTGGCCTTGCTGCCGGAGGAATTCCCGCCCGGCGCCGCGGCGACGAACTTTGACCACTACGCGCGCCGATGCGGCCATGGCAGCTCGCTGAGCCGCGCCCTCCATGGCTTGGCCGCCGCCCGGCTGGGCCGCGCGGAAGAAGCCCTCGGCTTCTTCCGGCAATCGGCGGGCATCGACCTGGCGGACGCCCACGTGGCCATCGCCGGCGGCGTGCACATCGCCGCCCTCGGCGGCGACTGGCAGATGGCGGTGCTGGGGTTTGGCGGACTTTCGCCGCTCCCGGGCGGCGTGGCGCTCAACCCCCGGTTGCCGGCAAGCTGGGAAAGCCTCGCCTTCGCCTTCCAGTGGCGCGGGCGCGGCCTGCGGATCAGGATCGACCAGGCCCAGGATGTCGTCGACGCCACGCTTTTGGCGGGAGAGCCGATGACCCTCACGGTGGCGGGGACGCCCCACGCGCTCGCAGCGGGCCTTACGATCCGCGTGGCCGCCGGCGCGCAGACGCCTTGCCCAGCCTCGATTATCGCCTGACGGGGTCCGGCGCGGCGGAACGTATCGACCGGCGAAACGTATGGTCAGGGCGGGGCGAGTATTCCAAGAGAGCATGACGCAGCCCAAGGCTTTGGCAGGCGCGCTCCCGAGAGGCGTTGAACCATGGTCCCGACCCTCCTGCGTGCGAGTGAAGACTTCGCGCGGCCGGCCAAATCTCCACCGGGCCGCGGATTTACCGTGCTTCGGATCGGCCAGCCGCCGCTCTGCAAAGTGGGCGCGCCTCGGGGCCCGGTCCTAAATCTGGCGTCCGATCGATCGACGATAGCCCAATTGCGCCATGACCTCGGCTCGGCGAGAGCCGAACTGGCGATCGCCCTGCGCGCCCTTGAATTCTCTAGCGAGCGGTGGCTCGCGGTCGCCCGCCAGACCTTGGCCGCTCGGAGCGAGACCGCCGCCAACGATCTGGCCGGCCTCACGCCTCGGCAACGACAAATCATGGAGCTGGTGCTCGACGGCCAGCCCAGCAAGAATATCGCCGCCGACCTCGGCGTCAGCCGAAGGACGATCGAAAATCACCGCGCCTCGATCATGCGGAAGATGCACTCCAAGTCGCTGCCGGCGCTGACACGGTGCGCCATCGCCGCGACCGGGCGGTGATCGACGTCATGCGGACCCCCTCGACCGACATCCCTGACAACATGCACGCAAAGCGGACCGTGGCGCCCGGCCACTCGCCAAGATCCAACGAATAGGGTGTGACCGCTGGCCTGGCCGCCCCGCCAGGCGGGCGAAGCGCCGCTAAGGCGTCAATTCAACTTGGAAACGGTTTCTCGGCGATGGGACCGCGCGACAGCGACTTGGCGAAGGCCACCATCATCAGGGCGTCCCCGCCGGCCTTCAAGGCCGAAGGCCCCACGTCGTGAAACAGATGATCTTGAAGGGCTTGCGGAATCGAGCCTTCGGGCGCGAGCGGGTTGGTGGAAATGGAGGCTTCGTAGGCGGCCAGGTCGGCCTCCGCGTCATCGGTGAGCAGGCCCGTCCTTTCCATCACCACGCAGCCGGCGACCGGGGCGCCGCCGGTCGGCTGGGTGCAGGTGAGGGTGACCCCATCCAGCACGTCGGCGCGCTGTCGCATCACCGCGTTGAATATGGCGAAGATGAAGACTCCGCTGCCGGGGTCGACGCCGAAGGCGAACAGCTGGGTCTGCACCGGCAGGGCCCAGCCCTCGAATCGCATGTCGATCACGCCCAGACGGAAACCGAGCAGGCCGTTGTCGCCCTTCCGGATCAGGATCCGGTCGTGCACGAACCGTCCGGGAAACTCGTTGGAAACCCGGGTCGACCGCCAGAACCCCTCATAGGCCGATCCCCTGAGCGCCGTGGTCGTCAGGGCTTCCTGAAGAACGCCGGCCGGCAGCCACCCGGCCGCCCCGGCGCTTGTACCCAGAAAGGCGGCGGGCGCGGTCTCCTCGACGCCGAGCTTGCCCGCCAGATCGGCAAGGCCGCACTCCCAGTCCAGCATGGTGAAGCCGGGGCTTCGGGACGAGATGATCGCGGTGAGTTTTGACAGATTATGGCCGGTCGGCGCGTTCGCGCCCTTGAGCCAGCGGCCGACGACCGACTTATCCAGCCCCATCTCCAGCGCCAGCTGACCTCGACTGATCGCCAGCGCCTTGAGGGCGAACTCCAGCTTGTCTGGAAAATCCTCGACCAAAACCCCCTCCAGCCCAAACGTGGTGAAGATGCATCGATTTGCGCCAGGGCGCCACGACTTGCATTGGCGCCGCCATCCGTGGGCTTGCTCATCGCTCCAACCATGCCGCGACTCTCACCACGGCGCCTCAAGATGCCGCTCGATGCGCCTAGCCGCGCGCCAGGGCCGGTGAAACCCTTGCATCGCCCCGACGCCAGCGCCGGCCCGGCTTTTCTGGTCGGTGACTGTCTACAATCCGGAGGACCGCGGCGAGATCCTCACCGACCAGGGCAAGGCCGCCCTGGGCTCTCTCGCCGACCTGAAGGACGCCAGCGGCTCCGAGGTGGCGCTCTATTTCGGTCCGAAGGCGCTCGCCGGCCAGGAGGGCCGATGGATCCAAACCCTGCCCGGCAAAGGCTGGTTCACCTATTTCCGCATCTACGGCCCGGAGGCGTCGGCTTTCGACGGAACCTGGAAGCCGGGGGACTTCGAGGTCGCCCCCTACTTCGAAAGCGCCGGAATCAGCGTCAGATAATAGGTGATCGCCGGCTGGAGGTTGGCCACGGGGATGCGTTCGTTGAGGCCGTGGGCGAAGTCGTCGGAGTCCTTGATGAAGAACGGGCTGGCGCCATAGCTCGGCACGCCATGGACGCGGAACCACATGCTGTCGCTGGCCCCCGACGATTGGGCGGGAAAGATCGGCACGCCCGGATAGACCTGGTGCAGGGATTTCTCCACCGCCGCGATGAAGTCCGGCCGCATCGGCGAGGGGTCGGTGGCCACCGATCCCACGGTGACGTCCTTGAAGGTCGCCGCCGGCTCATCGGCCACCCGCTGCAGCTCGGCCATGATGCTCGGCAGGCTGTGGCCGGGGAAGATGCGGCAGTTGATATTGGCCGTGGCCCGCTGGGGCAGGGCGTTGAGGGCATGGCCGCCGTTGATCATGGTGGCGACGCAGGTGGTGCCGATCAGGCCGATGGTGGAGGGGTTGGCCGAGAGGGTGGCGATCGCCTGCTTGTCGGTCGGGTCGGCGGCGAAGGCCAGCATGGCCGCGCCGGTCTTGGGATCCTGATATTTGGCTCCGCTCAGGAACGCGGCGCGGCTGATGTCGTTCAGCTCGGGCTTGAACTGATAATTGCCGATCCGGACGAGGGCCCCGGCGAGCTCATAGATCGCGTTTGCCTTGCGCGGCTCGGAGGAGTGGCCGCCGGGGTTGGTGACGGTGATTTCGTAGTCGGCATAGACCTTTTCGGCCCCCGACCACGAGAAGGTCTCCGGCTTGCCGGTGGCCTCGTCCAGGGTGCCCCCGCCGCCATCGATGTTGAGCACCAGATCGGCGTTCGCCAATTTCTCGCCGATGATGGCGCTGGTCTTCATCGTCGTCTCCTCGTCGCCGGAGAATTCGATGATGACGTCGCGGCGCGGCTTGTAGCCTTCGCGCCTAAGCTCGATCAGGGCGGCGATGGCGGTGGTGCCGTCGAGCTTCATGTCGCTGGCCCCGCGGCCGAACAGATAGCCGTTCTCCACCACCGGGGTGAAGGGATCGCGCTTCCAGTCCGCCGGATTGGCCGCCACCACATCCATGTGGCCGGAGATGACCAGGGGCTTGAGGCTGGGATCGGACCCCGGCCAGCGGGCGATCAGATAGGCGGTGTCGTCCACCGGGGTGATGGTCACATCGGCGTCGGCCCAGCCGCCGGCCACCAGGGCCGACTTGTAGAGCGCCGCGACTTTGGGCGTCTCATTGCCCGGCCCACGAACCGATTTGAGGGCGATGGCCTTTTCGCCCAGATCCAGCGCCTGGGCCTCCGCCTGGGGATGGCTCGCCGCCTGGGCGCAGGCGCCGCCCGCCAGAAGCGCCAGGACCGCGCTCGCCGTTATCGCCTTCATCATTGTGTCATCACTCCGCACCGATGGAGGCGCGTAGCGCGTTTCGCGGCGTGTGGAAACGGGGCGCCTCGGGATTCGCCCTCACGCCCAAGACATGCCCGATCAGGAGGCCATTCGCCGGCCCGCGCGAGCCTCGAGCAGCGCGGCGAAGTTGGCGGCCTCCCGGGTTTTGAACGCCGTCGCGGCGGCCTCTCCGTCGAGATCGAGGTCGGGGTCGAGGCCGGCGGCCAGCCGTTCGAGCTGCATGTTGTTCCAGCCCAACAGGTGGAACAGGCTGAGCGCATTTTCCGGCGACAGGGTCCGTTCGATCTTGCCGGAGAGAATCTTCCTCGGCGTCTCGGGATCGGCGATCATCGGGCGGCCCAGGCCGACCACATCCAATTCGCCATTTTCCAGAGCCTCGGCCATGCCGGCCACGGTGCGAAAACCGCCCGTGACCATCACCGGCATGCGCGCCGCCGCCTTCACCGCGCCGGCGAATTCCACGAAATAGGCCTCGCGCTTGCGCGTGCTCTGGGGAAGCTTGTCCTCGCCCTCGTCCTTCAAGGCGGCGCCGACCACTTTGGGCTGTTCGAGCGAGCCGCCGGAAAGCTCCAGGAGATCGAGGTTGGTGTCGTTGAGCATGCCCGTCAGGGCCACGCATTCAGCGTGGGTGAAGGCGCCTTTCTGGAAGTCCGAGGTGTTGAGCTTGATCGAAACCGGGAAAGTGGGCCCAACCGCCGCGCGCACGGCGGCCAGGGTTTCCAACAGGAACCGCGCACGGTTTTCCAAGGGTCCGCCCCACCGGTCGGCGCGGGTGTTGGAGTGGGGGCTGAGAAACTGGGCGATGAGATAGCCATGCGCCGCATGGAGCTGGACGCCGGTGAAACCGGCCGCCTTTACCGTCTTGGCGGTGAAGGCGAACTGGTCGATGGCGTCGGCGATCTGGGCTTCGCTCATCGCCCGAGGCGGGGCGAACTCATAGCCGATGCCACGCATCACATCGATCTCCACCGTCGAGGGGGCCAGGGGCGCGCCGTTGATCTTGGCGTCGACCTGACGGCCGGTGTGGCTGATCTGCGCCCAGAAATGCGCGCCGCCGGAGGTTCCGGCCGCCGCCAGGCGCCGCAGGGCCTCGAAGCCGGAGTGATCGCTGACCACGACATTCAGCGGCCGTTCCAGATGCCAGGGGTCGACCTGGATGTTGCCCGACAGCAGCAGCCCGGCGCCCGAGCCGGCCCAGCGTCGATAGAGGGTCTCGAGACCGGCGGTGGAATGGCCGGCGGCGTCGGCCACGCCCTCGCTCATGGCGGACTTGGCGATGCGGTTGGAAAGGACCGCGCCGCCGGGAAGGGTCAGTGGCGCGGCGAGTGAGGCGCGGGTCATGGGATGGGCTCCGATCGTATCTACGCCCCGAAGTTGTATTCTCTCCCAATCCGAGAGAACCTGTCGATCTGGCAAATCACCCTTTCTGACTGAGCAACAATGCTCGACGATCTCGACGAGATGAGAAGCTTTCAGCGCATCCTGGCGCTGGGCAGCCTGTCGGCCGCCGCCCGCGACCTGGGCGTCAGCCTGGCGGTGGTCAGCAAACGGCTGGCCTCGCTCGAACGGCGGGTGGGTCAACGCCTTATCCACCGCACCACCCGCCGCCTGTCGCCGACCGAGGAGGGGGCGGCGCTGCTGGCCAGGGTGGAGCGGGTGATGGAGGCGCTGGACGCCGCCGAGGCCTGGGTTTCGGAGGGCAGGGACGGGCCGGCGGGGACCTTGCGAGTCAGCGCGCCGATCTCGCTCGGGCGCCTGCACGTGGCGCCGGTTCTGGCGGGCCTGACCAGGGATCATCCCCGGCTGGAGGCGGAACTGCGGCTCGGCGATGGCCTCATCGATTTGATGGAAGCCAGGATCGATGTCGCCGTCCGCATCGGCCCGGCGCGGGACAGCCGCCAGGTGATGCGCAAGCTGGCCGACAGCCATCGCATCCTGGTCGCCTCGCCCGACTACTTGGACCGGCGCGGCAGGCCAGAGGCGCCAGGGGATCTGGCCGACCATGACGGACTTCGCTCGATGGGTTGGGCCCCGATCTGGCGGCTCGCCAACGCCGCCGGCGAAACGGTCGAAATCACGCCGCCCTGCCGCCTGCGCAGCGACAATGGCGAGGCGGTGCACGACTGGGCCCTGGCGGGCCTGGGCGTCATGCTCAAATCGGCCATCGACGTCGCCGCCGACCTGCGCGCCGGCCGGCTCGAGCGCGTGCTGCCCGGCTGGAGCATTCCCGACGCGCCGATCTACGCCCTGATCCCCTCGGCCCGGCATGTGGCCAGCAAGACGCGTCTGTTCGTGGATGCGCTGGCCGCGGCGCTGAAGGCGACCGGCGCCGCCGAGCCCCGCCTCGAACCACCCCAGCTCCATGCCGATCCTCCTTCGGCCGAACCGTCCGCGGCGGCGTCCATGAGGGATTCGCGCCAGAATCGGCGTCGAGCGCCACCGTGTTGAAAAGGCGCCACAAAGACACAAAGGACACAAAGAAACACGAAGGGCCCGTGCGACGGCGAAGCCGACAATCATTTCAGGGGCTGGCGGAATGTTGCGCCTTCGGCGCGGCGCAACGTCAGGCTTTGTGTCCTTTGTGCCTTTGTGGTGCGCTTCCCTTCTAGCGCGGCGCCCCACGCTTGAGCTCACCCGCCGCCGTGAAGATCGCGCCGATGAGGGTCACCGTCGCCGCGGCGATCAGGAGCATGGTGCGGATGGCGATCTTGTCGGGGCTGGGGCCGAGGTCGGGTCCGCGGATCCGGGCGATGATGCCGGCGATGCCCGACCCCGGAAACGAGATCATCGGGGTGTGGACCGGATAGGCGAACGAGGCCGCCATGGCTATGGCGCCGATCACCATCAGCCATAATCCCAGCGCGCGCATGGCGCCTCCTCCATTGAATCGCCTTGGCGGCGATCATAGCGCAATCGTCCGCCGGGCGCCGACCGCCGCCAGGAAGTCCTCGTCGTGGCTGACGACCGGCAAGGCGTCGTCATAACCGGCCAGGGCCTGTTCCACCCTCGCGATCGGGTCGAGATCGAGGTGATTGGCGGGTTCGTCGAGAATGATGAGCTGGGGGGAGGGTGAACCGGATCGCGGGTGGCTGCGTATAAAGGCCGCCGGTCGGGGGGTGTCCCTGGCGCCCGCCGCGGAGCTTCCAAAGTCGATGAAAAGCCGCCGGGTCGAGGTCAATGACAAGATGCAGACCGGCTATGTCTATGAACTGACGCAGCCCGTCGGCCGGAATTTCTCGGCTGAGTTCACGCCGGACCTGACGCCTAGCGAGATGCTGCATCTGGGCGTGTTCGGCGGGAAATATATGACGGACTGCGGGGCGGAATTCCCGAAGAGCTGGTTCGATGAGGCCAAGCTCTCGCCCCGCCGGGCCGACCCTTCCTTGAACTATTTCGGGGTGACGGCGAGCCAGCCGCTCTCGGTCTGGCGCGAGAAAGGGTGGCTCTCGCCCGAGGATCCGCGGGGCTGGTTCCAGTGGTATTGCCGCTACTATCTCGGCCGGCGGCTGCCGGAGGAGGACGCCCGGCAGATCAAGCGCTGGAAAGCCATGCGCCGCCACGTCCGCCAGATCGAGCGCAACTGCGCGCCGGGCGACATCTTCTGTCGCCGCCGGCAACGACAGGCCCTGCTGCACTGGGCCTACGACAGCCGGCTGATTTGACGCGAGCTAGGGCGGGCGTTCGCCGGGGCTAGTCGTCTCGGCGATCCAGGCCCGCTGGTCTTGAGCGCCGACGGCGCCGTCAACAGCCCCGTCCGGAAACCCGGAAGACTGACGCGACCTCAGGCCGAGAGGAGGGCTTTGGCCACGATCTCGGGCTCCCGAGCGATCACGCGCAGATAGGCGATGGCCGGTGAATCCGGCCGCCGACGCCCCTGCTCCCAGTCGCGCAGGGTGCCGATCGGCACATGGAACCTGGCCGCGAAGCCTGCCTGCGATAGGCCAAGCCGTCGTCGTACGGTCTTTACGATCGCCGCCGCGGTTTCTGTCTCCGTCAGGATCGGCGCGGCATCCATATCGCTCGCCACATGGGCGGTGATAGCCTCGTCGGTCTGGGCGTCGATGCCCGCCCAGTCGGCGTCCGCGATCGCCTTGGCGAGCCGATCAGGGGTGATCTTTACGATAGCCATAGCTTCTGCTCCCGCCGGTTAGCCTTGCGGACCGATATGATCCGGCAGGCGCCGCTACGCATGGTGTAGGTGCGGACGAAGAGGCGACCCCTGACGAGGCCGAATGCGTTCATCCGGGTTTCTCCATACGGAATGCGGTCGTCGACAATCTCACCTATGCGGTTCTCAAGCACCGCCGCGCCAAGGACCAAGGATACGCCATGCTTGGCGATATTGGCCTCGTCCTTGGCGTCGTCGAACTCGAAGTCCACGCTATCATATACGGCAATGCCGCACCTTTATCAAGGCGCGGCGCACGCGGCCCCTACCTTATCTGACGAAAGCAGTTCCTGATCTCGGTCACATAGAGCTCGGGCTGCTCCCAGGCGGCGAAATGGCCGCCGCGGTCCAGTTCGTTCCAGTGGATAATGTTGCTCATGTGCTTTTCCGCCCAGCGGCGCGAGGCGCGGAAGATCTCCTTGGGATAGATGCTCACCCCCACCGGCAACTCCAGCTTGGTCGAGCCGAACGAGCCGAAGCTCTCCCAATAGAGCCGGGCCGAGGAGGCCCCGGCTCCGGTCAGCCAATAGAGCATGATGTTGTCGAGCATCTCGTCCTGGGTGAGCGCGTCTTCCGGCGCGCCCTGGTTGTCGGTCCAGGCCCACATCTTCTCATAGATCCACGCCGCCTGGCCGGAGGGGGAGTCCACCAGGCCATAGCCCAGCGACTGGGGCCGGGTGGCCTGCTGCTTGGAATAGCCGGAGTCCTTGGCCTGGTAGTAGGCCAGGGCGGCCACGGCCGATTGCTCCTTGGGCGTCAGCGCCTGCTTCATATCGTCCGCATCCGGATAGACCAGCGGCATGTTGACGTGGATCGCCGCGCAGCCGGGCGGGCGGATGACGCCGATGGCGGTGGTGACCCCGGCGCCCCAGTCGCCGCCCTGCGCCACCCAGCGGTCGTAGCCCAGGCGGGCCATCAGCTGGATCCACGCGGTGGCGATCCTCGGCACCCCCCAGCCGGTCGCGGTCGGTTTGTCGGAAAAACCGTAGCCCGGCAGGGAAGGGGCGATGACGTGGAAGGCGTCCTTGGCGTCCCCGCCGTGCGCCGCCGGATCGGTCAGGGGCCCGATCACCTTCATGAACTCGATCACCGACCCCGGCCAGCCGTGGGTGAGCAAGAGGGGCAGGGCGTCCGGATTGGGCGAGCGGACATGCAGGAAGTGGATGCCGAGACCGTCTATCTCGGTCTTGAACTGGCCAAGGCCGTTGAGCTTCGCCTCGCAGGCGCGCCAGTCATAGCGGTGTCGCCAGTGGTCGCAGAGGGCCTGGACCTTGGCCAGGGGCGATCCCTGGCTCCAGTCGTCCACCGTCTCGCGCTCGGGCCAGCGGGTGTGGTCGAGGCGGCGATGCAGGTCGTCGAGATCGGCCTGGGGAATGGCCAGGTGGAAGGGGGTGACGGCGTCGCTCATCGCGGATGGGTCTCCATGGGCTCGGCCCGACTGTGGCGCCCTGACGCCAGGGGACGCAACCGGCGACCGCGTTTGCGCCGGCTACGGCTTGACGGGCGTGGCCTTGGGACCGGTCCAGGTCCAGCCGGTGATCTTCCAGCCGCCCGCGCCGTCGCTCAGGGTAAAGGTCATCCGGCCCAGCTCGCGCATGTCCACGCCGCCCTGTTTGAAGCGAAACACCGCCGGGGCGACCACATAGGCGCGATCGCCGGCAGCCTCGATACGGGTCGGCGGCGAGAGGGTCACGCCGGCGTCGGTGATGCCCGCCTTCTTGTCATAGGCGGCCAGGGCCGCGCCCATGGCCTCAAAGGCGCCAGGCCCGCGCCAGGCGTAGGGCGGAACCTCGTCGACGATGCTCACATCGCCCGCAAGGACGGCCGCCGCGGCCTTGGCGTCGCCCCTGCCGAGGCTGTCGATGTAGGCGTTGAGGGTGGCCGTGATCGCCGCGTTCGGCGTGGCCGCGAGCGCTGGCTCGGCCAGGGCGATCCAGGAGGCGACGGCCATGGCGAAAGCGCGCACGAAATCCTCCCGGTCCTTATCAAGCGCCACTGGATAGCGGATCGGCCAGGGGCGCAAGGCGCCTCTACAGCCCCCTGGGCGAAGAACGTCGTATAATGCATTTGTCGCTTGTCAGCGCGATTCAGGCGTGATTGTGTCTAAATTGGGTCGCGATGGCGCAAGCCCCATAGTCCCAGGAGGTGTCGGATGAAATTGAAACTGTTGATCGTGGGCGCGACGCTCGCACTGGCCGCGACGGGCGCACAAGCCGCCACGGTGGTGATTCCGGACCCAGCGCCCAACCTATATATCGGTTTCGGCCCAGGTGATGCGTCGGTTACTTACGGCGGCGTCGAGTTCAGCCAGCAGGCCGCGCTTAGCGACGGCAGTTTCTACAATGTCGGCTCGCTCTTCTCCGGCTCGCCGGCGGTTCTCTCGTCGCAGCAACAGACCGAGGGCGTGGCCAACATTCTCATCACCCTACCCGATTTTACCAAAAGCTTCTCGCTGGACTACGGCACTTTTGGCGGCAGCGACGTGACGTTCACGCTCTCCAACGGCGCGACCTTCACCCTTGGCAGCACCGGCAGCGGCTACACCACGCCGGATATCTTTTCGGAATTCGACGCGACGGCGTTCGACACCGTTCTTGTCACCTCAACCGATAGCGTCCTGAATATCAACGACATCACCTACGGCGTCCCCGAGCCCGCGACCTGGGCTTTGATGCTGGTCGGCTTCGGCGGCCTGGGCGCGGCCATGCGCTCACGCCGCGAAACCGTCCACGCCTGATCTTTTCCCATCGCTCTGATAAAGCGCCGCTGGTCGCAAGACCGGCGGCGTTTTTGCTTGTGACTTCGGCGTCGCCATCCCGCCCCGCCTTGCGCTATCCTTGGCCGAACAAGGCAAGAGGAGCGCGATGATGGCGGATGTGGCGGGCGTGAACGGCGCGGAAACCCGGCTGGACGTGGTGGTCGTCGGGGCCGGTTTCGCCGGGATGTATCTGCTGCACAAGCTGCGCGGCCTGGGCCTCTCGGCCAAGGCCTTCGAGGCGGCCGACGGCGTCGGCGGCACCTGGTACTGGAACCGCTATCCCGGCGCCCGGGTCGATATCGAGAGCCAGGAATATTCCTACGGCTTCTCCGAAGAGCTGGAGAAGGAATGGCGCTGGACCGAGCGCTACGCCGCCCAGCCCGAGCTTCTGCGCTACGCCAACCATGTCGCCGACCGGTTCGACCTTCGGCGCGACATCCAGTTCGAGACCCGGGTGACCTCGGCCCTCTTCGACGAGGCGACCAGCCTCTGGACCGTTCTCACCGATCGCGGCGACCGGGTCGTCGCCCGTTTCTGCGTCATGGCCACCGGCTGCCTCTCGGTGGCCAACACGCCCAACTTCCCCGGTCAGGAGACCTTCAAGGGACCGATCTACTCAACCTCGCGCTGGCCGCACGAGGGGGTGGATTTCACCGGCATGCGCGTGGGGGTGATCGGAACGGGCTCCTCGGCCATCCAGTCGATCCCCCAGATCGCCAAACAGGCGGCCCATCTCACCGTCTTCCAGCGCACGCCCAACTTCAGCGTGCCTGCTCAAAACGGCCCGATGGATCCCAAGATCGCCGAAGAATGGCTCGCCAACCGCGAGCAGCGCCGACGCGAGCAGAAATATTCCAGCGCCGGCTTTCTCTATTCGAACCCTTCCGAGCAATTGGCCGTGGAGACCAGCCCGGAGGAGCGCAAGCGCGTCTTCGAGGAGCGCTGGGCCCGGGGTGGCTTCGGCCTCGGCGCCGCCTTCGCCGATATTTCCATCAGCAAGGAAGCTAACGACACCGCGGTCGAGTTCGTGCACGGCAAGATCGCCGAGATCGTCAAGGATCCGCAGGTGGCCGACCTGCTGGCGCCCAAGACCTATCCGTTCGGCACCAAGCGCCTGTGCATCGATATCGATTACTATGAGACCTACAACCGCGAGAACGTCAGCCTCGTCGATATCCGCGCGGCGCCGATCCAGGCGATTACGCCGACAGGCCTGAAGACCGCGGCCACCGAATACCCGCTGGACGCCATCGTCTTCGCCATCGGCTTCGACGCCATGACCGGGGCGCTGGGGGCCATCGATATCCGCGGTCGCGGCGGCGTGGCGCTGAAGGACCAGTGGGCCGAGGGGCCACGCGCCTATCTGGGCCTGATGGTGGCCGGCTTTCCCAACCTCTTCACCGTCACCGGGCCCGGCAGCCCTTCGGTGCTCTCCAACATGCTGGTCTCCATCGAGCAGCACGTGGACTGGATCACCGACTGCATCGCCTGGCTGGGCGAGCGCCAGATGGCGGCCATCGAACCCACCGTCGAGGCCCAGGAGGCCTGGGTGGCCCACGTCAACGAGGTCGCCAGCTTCACCCTCTTTCCCCAGGCCAACTCCTGGTACATGGGGGCCAATGTGCCGGGCAAGCCACGCGTCTTCATGCCCTATATCGGCGGCGTCGGCGTCTATCGCGAGCGCTGCGACGAGGTGGCCGCCAAGGGCTATGAGGGTTTCGCGCTCCAGCCAGCCTGACGGAGGGCGCATGATCAACGAAGTCATCCACGGCGCCCATCGCCTGGACGCTTGGCTGCGCGAGAAGCTCGGCCGGCCCTACGGCGTCTTGTTGGGCGCGGGGCTGGTGCTGGGCATCATCGCCAGCGTCAAGACCCTGATCCATACGGCCGAGACCACCCCCGACGTGCTCAAGGTCGTCGCCGCGATCGCCTTCCAGGTCGCCCTGCTGATCAATCAGCTCGCCCAGTTCCACGAATTCCGCGAAGAGCGAAAGGCGCGCAAGGCGGCCAGACGAGGTTAGTTTATGGCCGCGCCAAAAAGGGCGCCGACGGCCGAGGTCACGCCCATGGCCAAGGCGCCCCAGAAGGTGACGCGGACCGCGCCGGTCACCACATTGGCGCCCCCGACCTTGGCCGCCAGGGCGCCGAGGGCCGCAAGACTGATCAGCGAGGCGCCGGCGACGATCGGCGCGATGATCGGCCGCGGGGCGATCAGGATTGTCAGCACCGGCACGGCGGCGCCAACCGCATAGCTGGCGGCCGAGGCCAGGGCGGCCTGGATGGGCTTGGCCATCGTCGTCTTGGAAAGACCCAGCTCATCGCGGGCGTGGGCGTCCAGCGCGTCATGGGCCATCAACTGGTCGGCGACCTGCCTCGCCAGGGCCGGTTCGAGGCCGCGCCCGACGTAGATGGCCGCCAGTTCGTCGTGCTCGGCCCTGTCTTGGGTTTTCAGCTCGGCGCGCTCGACCGCCAGATCGGCCTTTTCGGCGTCGGCCTGGGAGTGGACGGAAACGTATTCGCCCGCCGCCATCGACATCGCCCCGGCGACCAGGCCGGCCACCCCGGCGGTGAGCAGGGCGCCGTGGCTCCCATGAGCGGCGGCCACGCCCAGCACCAGGCTGGCGGTGGAGAGAATGCCGTCGTTGGCGCCCAGCACCGCGGCGCGAAGCCAACCGCCCTTGGCCGACCTGTGCTGTTCCCGCCGCTTCACCGATCCGCCTTGCCTGGCGCCGCCCCTATTTGGCGGGCTCCAGCTCGACGGTCACCGGCGTCCCCTTGGCGTCGAGGTTGGTGATGACCTCGGCGGTGAGGTCGTTGCCCATGTTGCCGCCCAGCACCGCCTCGCGGGAGATGAGCAGGCCGCAGGCGTGGGCGGTGTAAGCTTGGCCGATGAAGGGCGTCGCCTCGTGGAGCACGGCCTCCAGGGCCTTGGCGCGGGTGGCCTCGAGTTGGCGGGAGCGGTCGGCGGCCTTGGTCTGCAGGGCCTGGCCGCGCTGGTTCAGCGCCATGCCCTGGGCCTGATACTGCTGCGGCGGCAGGGTGGCGCGCTGGGCGTTGAGGGCCGCGCCCTTGCGCTCCAGCGACGCCTTCTCCGCTTCCAGGGAGTTCTGCACCTCCTGGGTCAGGGTCTTGACCCGGGTCATGGCCGCCACGCCGACCTTGGAGCGGCCGATCAGCTCCTGCTGGCTCAGGAGGCAGACGCCGGCGATCAGCGGGCCGTTCGTCAAAGAGCCCGCGGCCGAAGGCGGCGCCGGAGCGGAGGCCGCCGCCGGCGCCGGCGCCGGGGCAGGGGCAGGGGCAGGGGCAGGGGCTGGCGCGGCGTCGGCCGCCGAGGCGCCGTTCGCGCCGGTCAGGGCCATGGCCGTGAAGGCCCAGAGGGCCGGCTTCATCGAGTGTCTGGTCATTCCCATCCTTCGGGATCGTGGTTTTGGGGTTCGGCGCCGACAGCGCCGCTCGGCCCCGTCCTTACACGAATTCGCGGCCGATGGATCAAGGCCGGGGCAGGTTCTCGATCGCCACCTCCGGCAATGGGCCATCGGGAACAAAGCCGAACACCCGGCCATAGAACGAAAGTTCGGCCTCCTTGGCGGCGATCAGGGTCTCCGCCTTGCGAAAGCCGTGGCTCTCGCCGGGGAACTCCATATAGGCCACCGCCTGCTGGCGCTCGCGCAGGGCGTCGCGGATCATGTGGGCCTGGTTGGGCGGCACGATCGGGTCGTCCGCCCCCTGGAAGATGATCAGCGGGGTGCGGAAACCCTCCAGGTGGCTGAGCGGCGAGCGGGCCTCATAGACCGCCGCGGCCTCGGGATAGGGGCCGACCAGATTGTCGAGATAACGGCTCTCGAACTTGTGGGTGTCGCGGGCCAGGGCGGCCAGATCGGCGACGCCATAGAAGCTGGCCCCGGCGCCGAAGACGTCGCTCTGGCTGAGCGCCGCCAGCACCGTGAAGCCGCCGGCGCTGCCGCCATGGATCGCCACCCGCGCCGGATCGGCCAGGCCCTGGGCGGTGAGGTGGCGCACCGCGGCGATCACGTCCTCCACGTCGACGATCCCCCAGGCCCCGTTCAGCCGCTGGCGATAGGCTCGGCCCCAGCCGGAGGAGCCGCCGTAGTCCACATCGACGATGGCGAAGCCGCGCGTGGTCCAGAACTGGTTGGAGAGGCTGAAGGCGCTGGACGCCTGGCCCGTCGGACCGCCATGCGCCTGCACGATCAGCGGCGGCGCCTCGCCGGCCGGAGCGGTGAAATCGGCGTTGGTCGGCGGATAATAGAGGGCGTGGGTCTCCTGGCCGCCGGCCCCGGGGAAGGTGATCGGCCTGGCCAGGGAGATGTGGCCGGCCTCGAGGCTCGCCGGCGAGGGGCGGCGGATGACCTCGCTCTCGCCGGTGGCGATATCGACGGTGATCACGGCGGTGGTCTGGTCGCCCGAGCTGGCGAACATGGCCAGGCGGCGCCCGTCGAGGCCGTGGAGGGCGCTCAGGCCGCTGAAGGGGAGGGGGATTTCGCGCACGGTGCCGTCCGGGGCGATCAATAGCAGTTCGTCGTGATCCGGCCCATGCCGCCTGGCCAAGATCCGCCCATCCGCCAGGGGGACATAGTTGGATTGGCCGAACCCCCACAAGGGTCCGGCGAACTCGGCGGCGCTGGGCAGGATCGGCCGCGTCTCGCCGTCGGCCCAGGCGTGGAGGTTCCAGAAGCCGGTCCGGTCGGAAATGAAATAGAGCGTGCCGTCCGCCCCCCACTTCGGCTCCATGGCCGATTCGCCGACGCCGCCGATGACCGCCTGGGACGCGCCAAGGCCGTCGGCGGTGAGATCGGCCACCCGCAGGGTGGTGTCGTCCCATGGCATGTTGGGGTGGTTCCAGGCCATCCAGGCCAGGCGCCGGCCATCGGGGCTGACGCGCGGATAGGCGACGAAATCGCTGTCGCCGAACAGCGCCTCGCCGGCGTCGCCCGCCTGTCCGGAGAGGCGCACGACCGCGTTCTTCACATCGGCCGGATCGGTATGATCCTCCCGCACCCCGATCAGCCCGCCGCCCGGCGCGGCCACCAGATCGGCGTAGCGATAGCCCTCCGGCGTCAGGGGAGCCGGCGCCTCGGCGCCCTCGCCGCCGATCGGCTGGGCATGGAGCTTCTGGTCCGAGAATTTTGAAAAATATACTGTTTTGTCGATCACCACATAGGGCGCGCCGCCATATTCGTGCACGCGGGTGCGCACATTGTATCCTGCCGGCGTGAGCTGGCGCGCCTCGCCGTCGGCCTGGGTCATCAGCACCATCCGCCCGCCCTCGTCCGGCCGGCTTTCCAGCCAGAACAGGCGCCCGTCCGCCGTGCGCAAATCCGACACGCCGATCGCGCCGCGCGCCAGGCTCGCCGCCGAAATCGGCGAGGCCCAGGCTCCGTAGGGCGCGACTCGCCGCACGCCGCTCGCCGATCCTGAACCGTGCGCTGTCTCCATATCTGCTCCCGTCAGGCCAGCGCCGCGCGCCCGGGCGCCAGAAGTAAATGGCCGACGCTCCAGGGCTGGCCGGCGACCACAGACGCCGCGCCGCCGCTGGCGCCGAACCCGGCCATGGCGCCGATGAAGGGGACGAGGGGCGCCGGTCCATGCCACCAGGGCGAGACCGGCGGGCTCGGCGCGGGCGGCGTGGGCGAGGCCGCCGGCGCCTTGGCCGGATCGTGGATCAGGGTTCCGCCGTGGCCGTCGGTGACCGCGACGAAGGTGGAGGTGGTGTAGTTGCCCGTGAGCGTGATCTTGGCGGTGTGGGTCCCGTCGGTGACGGTGAGGACGCCCGATGTGGTGGTTCC
>Ga0181519_10000065_pt1 | contig 96478 bp, 92 predicted proteins | sample PEATcosm2014_Bin_26_FD_121102 | JGI IMG/M metagenome (GOLD analysis project Ga0181519, IMG submission 121102) | Peatland microbial communities from MTU Mesocosm Facility, Houghton, MI, USA - PEATcosm2014_Bin02_10_metaG | ecosystem: Environmental > Terrestrial > Soil > Wetlands > Peat | place...
AACGTGCAGTTGACGGTGGAGCTGATTACGCCGGTGGCTCTGGAAAAGGGATTGCGGTTTGCCATCCGCGAGGGCGGCCGCACGGTGGGCGCCGGCACGGTAAGCGAGATTATCAAGTAGCAGGGAATAGGGAATAGAGAGCAGGGGTTAGAGCGACAAAATACTAACCCCTAACCTCTAACCCCCGAAGGGAAGATCATGGTAGGACAGAGAATTCGCATCCGGTTGAAGGCATACGACTATCGCGTGCTGGACACCTCGACCGGCGAGATTGTGGAGACGGCCAAGCGCACCGGAGCAACGGTAGCCGGTCCGATTCCCTTGCCGACGATCAAGAACAAGTATTGTGTGTTGCGTTCGCCGCACGTTGACAAGAAGTCGCGCGAGGCCTTCGAGATTCGTACCCACAAGCGGTTGATCGACATTCTTGAACCGACGCAGCAGACGGTGGACGCGCTGATGAAGCTAGACTTGCCGGCCGGCGTCGATGTCGAGATCAAGGCCTTCGAGAAGTAGGCACCTGCGGTGCCGCCAATCGCGCCTCGCGGCGCAATGGCTGGTTGCGTAGGTGAAGTCAGGAACATTCGAACCCCGCGAAGGGGCCGGCAGTGCGATGAATTTCGCATCGCATGATGAGGAAAGGAAGTTATGGGCGTTGTTGGAATTTTAGGTAAAAAGATCGGCATGACGCAGGTCTTCGACGAAAAAGGCGATGTGCACCCAATTACGGTGCTGCAGGCTGGCCCTTGCGTAATTACGCAATTGAAGACGCTAGCCAACGATGGATACGAGGCCGCGCAGATTGGCCTGGTCGAGTTTGTCAAGGATAAGAATGTCACCAAGCCGCAGAAGGGGCACTTTGCCAAGACGGAAGCGCCCCCGGTGAAGGTGAACAAGGAAGTAGCTTTGGAGCTGGACGCCGATGGCGTTGTGGCTGCCAAGGCTGGCGACCGGGTACTGGTGGACATCTTCTCCGAGGCGCGTTTTGTAGATGTGATCGGCACCTCGAAAGGCAGGGGCTTTGCTGGCGTGGTGCGCCGTCACGGTTTCGGCGGTGGACCCAAGTCGCACGGACATATGTTCCAGGTGCAGGGATCGATTGGCGCATCGAGCTACCCGTCGCGCGTCTTTCCCGGCCAGCGTATGCCGGGCCACATGGGCGCCGAGCAGGTTACAGTGCGCAATCTGCGCATTCGCGGCATCGATCTGGAAGAGAATCTGCTGATGGTCGAGGGTGCTGTGCCTGGAAGCCGCGAAGGCTATCTGCTAATCTCCAAGGCCAAGATTCCTCCGCGTGAGCGCCGCGGTTTTGCCGGTTCGGGCACGGTTGATCCATTGAAGGCTTCAAAGAAGGCCGGCGGCAAGAGAAAGTAAGTTATTAGCTCTTGGCTAGTAGCTGGGATTTACGAGATTGGAAAATGGTTGCGTTACGGGATTGAGCTAAAAGCTAACGGCTAAAGGCTAATAGCTCGCAGGAAGAAGACGATGGCAAATGTGGATGTATTGAATTTGAACGGCGAGAAGGTGGGTACGCTGGAGCTGTCGGATGCGCTCTACGGGCCGGACCAGGTGAATGAGGCTCTGCTGTGGGAGGCGGTCAGGCACTACCGCGCCTCGCTGCGTCAGGGCACGCACAAGACCAAGAGCCGCACGGAAGTTGCCGGTTCGGGCAAAAAGCTGTGGAAGCAGAAGGGCACGGGCAGGGCGCGTATCGGCTCCGTTCGCTCTCCTTTGTGGCGTCATGGCTACACGGTCCACGGACCGCAGCCGCGCAGCTATGATTACGCCTTCCCGCGCAAGAAGCTGCTGGGGGCGCTGCGCTCGGCGCTGGCCGTCAAGCTGGCTGACGGCAAGCTGACGGTAGTCGATTCGCTGGAGATCAAGGATGCCAAGACCAAGCTCTACCGCGAGGCGCTCACCAAGCTGGACGTGACACGCACGGCCCTGCTGGTGGAAAACGGCAAGACGCTCTCTCCGGCGTTGGTGCTGGGTGCGCGCAATCTGAAGGGCGTGGAACTGGTGCTCAACAATGAGGTGCATCCTTATGATCTGTTGCGCTATGAGAGGGCCATCTTTTCGACGGCCGCCATTGAGCAGTTGACCGAGATGCTGGAGAAGAACGCATCGAAGCGCAAGCTTGCCGAGCAGACGGAGGTCGCGTAATGCCAACACTTTACACCGTAATTCGCCGCCCGCTGATTACTGAAAAGGGACTCAGCGTGAAAGAGACAGAAGGAACGCTGGTCTTTGAAGTGGCGCCCGATGCCTCGAAGACCGAGGTCAAACAAGCCGTCGAGGCTCTCTTCAAGGTGAAAGTCTCCGCTGTCCGTACCAGTAATGTTCTGGGCAAGGAGCGCCGCCGCGGCAAGTTTACCGGCTTCAAGCCGGATTGGAAGAAAGCTTACGTGCGGCTGAAGGCCGGCGAAAAGCTGCCTGAATACGTGAGCAATCTGTAATCGCAGCTCTTGGCTTTTAGTTCGGAAGTACGTGAGCAAAGCAAGAGTCAGAAAGTCAAGCAAGGAAGTTTGTTAAGCAGGATGAGCTGAAAGTTGTTAGCCAAAGGCTAAAAGCTGATAGTTCGTCAAGGACAACGACAATGGCAATCAAGACATACAGACCGATTACGCCGACGCTGCGCTTCAAGACCACGCAGGTGAATGACGACCTGACCACGGCCAAGCCGCACAAGCCACTTCTGGCGGTCAAGCAGCGCACAGGCGGACGCCGCAACCAAGGCGACCTGACGATGCGCCACCAGGGCGGCGGGCACAAGCAGATGCTGCGCCTGATTGATTTCAAGCGCGAGAAGTATGGTGTGCCGGGACGGGTGGCGACCATTGAATACGACCCGAACCGGTCTGCCAGAATTGCTTTGGTGCATTACGCGGACGGCGAGAAGCGTTACATTTTACAGCCGGTTGGCCTGAAGGTGGGCGCGACGATTTCATCGGGGCCTGATGCAGATATTCTTGTGGGCAATTCGCTTCCTCTCAAGAACATCCCTTCTGGAACGACGGTTCACGCCATCGAGCTGAGGCCCGGCAAAGGCGCGCAGATGGCGCGCTCGGCGGGAACGCAGGCGCAGTTGGTGGCCAAAGAGGGCGAGTACGCCCTTCTGAAACTGCCTTCGGGCGAGACGCGCAAGGTGCTGGTTGAGTGCATGGCGACGATTGGCCAGGTGGGCAACACGGATCACGAAAATGTCTCCATCGGCAAGGCTGGACGCAACCGCTGGAAGGGCATACGGCCTGCCAACCGCGGCGTTGTGATGAATCCGGTGGATCACCCGCACGGCGGCGGCGAGGGCAAGACTTCGGGCGGTCGTCATCCGGTGACCCCGTGGGGTCAGCCGACCAGGGGCTACAAGACGCGCAACAACAAGCGGACGGATGCGTTTATCGTCAGCCGGCGGGTGAAGTAGAAAAGCAGCTGACAGCTAACAGCTAAGGCTTTTAGCTAAAGGCGGCATGAAAACGGTTAAGGCATAAGCGGGCGGTCAGTTTGGTAAGCAGTAAGCTGACGGCTGAGAGATGAGAGCTGAGAGCTAGGAGCTGAGTTTTATGGCACGTTCGACAAAGAAGGGTCCGTTCGTGGATGCGCATCTGACGGTGAAGATTGATGTGCTCAATCAGGCCAATGACAAGAAAATCGTCAAGACCTGGTCGCGCCGCTCGACGATCTTTCCCGAGTTTGTGGGCCACACGATTGCGGTTCACAACGGCAAGAAGTTCGTTCCGGTGTATGTGACCGAGAACATGGTGGGTCACAAACTGGGCGAGTTTTCGCCCACGCGCATTTTCAAGGGGCACACCGGGGGCAGCAAGGCCGCCGAAGCTGGCGCCAAGCCGCGGTAATGCAGCTTCCAATCTCTAGCTCATGGCTTCCAGCTATGAGCCGGTAGAGTACGGAGCTTGATGTGTAACGAAACGGATTAAAAGCTAATGGCTAGAAGCCGATAGCTGATTTTGAGGAAGAAACAATGGCAGTCGAGACAAGGGAATATCGGGCCGAGGCCAGGTTTCAGCGCGTGTCGCCGCAAAAGGCGCGGCTGGTGTTGGACCTGATCAAAGGCCGGGGGGTGGAGGAAGCGCTCACAGTCGCGGCTTTCACCAAGAAGCGCATCGCCCCGGTGATCCACAAGCTGCTGACTTCAGCGGTCGATAACGCGAAGTACGTGGCGGGCGAGCAGGGTGTTGATCTAGACGTGGACAATCTCTACGTCAAGATGGCCCTGGCCAACGATGGACCGCGCATGAAGCGCATCCGCCCGGCGCCCATGGGCCGCGCCTTCCGCTATCAGCGCAGGCTGACCCACATCATTCTTTCGCTGGCCGAGCGCGAGGCGGCTGACGGCCTGGTGACGACAGTGGACGAACCGAAGACGGCGCCAACCGCAGTGGTAGAGGCGAGCCTTGCGGCACCGAAGACGGTCAAGAAAACAGGGAAAAAGGCCACGAAGTCGGCCTAGAGGGTTTTGAGGAAAAGCATATGGGACAGAAAGTCCATCCTTACGGGTTCCGGCTGGGAGTGAACAAGCCGTGGCGTTCGCGCTGGTTCTCTGAGCGCGATTATGACAAGCTCCTGATCGAGGACGTGAAGCTCAAGGCAGAGCTGCGCGAGAAGCTTAAGGCCGCCGGGGTCAGCTCGGTGGAGATCGAGCGCCCGGGCAACAAGTTGCGCTTTCTCATCCGCACGGCGCGGCCGGGCATTGTTATCGGCCGCAAGGGTGCGGAGATCGACAAGCTCAAGATTGAGCTGGGCAAACGCACCAACCGCGACGTCTTCATCGATATCATCGAGGTGAACAAGCCGGAGTTGGATGCCCAATTGGTCTCTGAAGCCATTGCGTTGCAACTGGAGAAGCGCGTCAGCTTCCGCCGCGCCATGAGAAAAAGCGTGGATTCGGCGCTACGCTTCGGCTGCAAGGGAATCAAGGTGAGGGTTTCGGGCCGGTTGAACGGCAACGAAATCGCCCGCTCGGAGTGGTACTTGCAAGGGCGTTTGCCGCTGCACACGCTGCGTGCCGACATTGATTACGGCTTCACCGAGGCGCACACGACCTATGGAGTCATCGGTGTGAAGACGTGGATCTATCGCGGCGACATTTACGAACAGAAGCGCCGTCAGCCAGCCGCGGTGGGCACGAGCGTGTTTTAAAAGCAGGGATGAGGGATTAGGGGTGAGGGATTAGTAATCCCGATCCTCGAAACTGAATTGCCTGGTTTGACAGAAGTCTGGCTGTGAAGGATTTGCAAGTTGGCCGGGATGCGGGTAGGAGCGGGATCGAATCTAATTCCCTAACCCCTAATCCCTAACCCCAGCTTTTCGAGGTTTTCGCTATGTTGATGCCAAAGAAGGTGAAGTTTCGCAAGCAACAGAAGGGCAAGCGCAGAGGCAAGGCTTGGCGCGGCTCTTCCATCTCGTTCGGTGAATACGGGCTGCGCGTACTGGAATGCGGCTATATCACTGACCGTCAGATTGAGGCCAGCCGTATCGCCATGACCCGTTTCATCAAGCGTGGCGGCAAGATATGGCTGCGTTTGTTCCCGGACAAGCCGATCACCAAGAAACCGGCCGAAGTCCGCATGGGATCGGGCAAGGGTGCGCTGGACCACTGGGTAGCAGTGGTGCGGCCGGGCAAGATTCTCTTCGAGATGGAAGGCGTGGACCCGGCGACGGCGCAGGAGGCTATGCGTTTGGCGTCCAATAAACTTCCGCTGAGGACGAAGTTCGTCATGCGGCCGGGAGCAGTGAGACCCGAAGCAGCAGCCAAGTAGAAATGCAGCTTTTAGTTGTTTGCCTCTAGCTTCTAGCTCTTCAGGTTGAATCGAAGGGTTAAGCACAAGCAAGACGAGGCTAGCAACTGGAAGCCAGGAGCTAAGGAAATGGAATTGGATAAGATTCGCAATTTGAGCGACGAGGAGTTGGCGCATCAGGTGAAGACCACTGGTGAGCAGCTCTTCCGGCTTCGCTTTCAGGTCTCGCTAGGGCAGAATGACGGAGTGAAGAAGCTCCGCCAGATGCGCAAGGAGATCGCACAGATCAAGACCGTGGCCCGCGAGCGCCAGTTGGGCATACGCGGAGCAGCCGCTGATGCCGACGCAGCTGCGGACAGCAAGAAGGGAGAGCCCTCTAAATGACGGCGACTCAAGAAGAGATGGTGCAGGCGCCGGCTTCCATTGGCGCACGGCGCAACGAGAAGGTTGGCCAGGTGGTTTCGACCAAGATGCAGAAGACCATTGTGGTCGAGGTCGAGATGCGGAAGGCTCATGCCAAATACAAGCGGATCGTGCGCTCGACAAAGAAGTTTTACGCACACGACGAGCAGAGTTCGGCTAGGCTGGGCGATGTGGTGCGCATCCGCGAAACGCGCCCGCTGAGCAAGCTGAAGCGTTGGAGTTTGGAAGAGATTGTCCGCCGTTCGGCGCTGGGCCAGTTGGAAGATGCCGCGGTCAAGACGGAAGTCAAAGCCGCCGAGTAGCGAGCCGCAAGCTTCTAGCTGTTTTGTGGGCAGAGCAAGTTGCTTTGGAAGATTGGAAAGCTGGGAGCCAGCAGCTTGAAGCTGGTTGAGGAGAAGAACCCATGGCAGTGCAAATGAGAACCATGCTCGCGGTTGCCGATAACTCCGGCGCGCGCAAGCTGCAAGTGATTCTGCCGCTGGGCGGCGGACTGGGCAAGAAGGCCGGGCTGGGAGACGTTGTGACCGCCGCGGTCAAGGAAGCCTCGCCCGACGGCACGGTGAAAAAGGGTAAGGTGGTCAAGGCGGTCATCGTTCGTACCCGCAAGGAGCATCGTCGGCGCGATGGAACGTACATTCGCTTCGACGAGAACGCGGCCGTAGTGATCAATGAGGTCAACGAGCCTGTGGGTACGCGTGTCTTCGGGCCGGTGGCTCGCGAGTTGCGCGAGAAGAAATACTTGAAGATCGTTTCGCTGGCTCCGGAAGTGGTGTAAAAGCAGTGAATAGTGGGCCGTTAACAGCTCGCAGTCGAAAACAACTGATAACTGTTAGCTGTTTTTTGGAGAGAAAATGCCAAGTTTGAAGATTCATCGCAACGATACGGTCAAGGTCCTCAGGGGCGCTGACCGTGGCAAGACGGGCCGTGTGCTGCGCGTCTTTTCCGATAACGGCACCGTCCTGGTTGAGCACGTGCGCGTAGTCAAGAAGACGGTTTCGAGCAAGCAGGGGCAGCGCACCAAGGGCGGCATCGCCGAGCAGGAATCGCCGATCGATGTCTCGAATGTGGTCCTGGTCTGCCCGAACTGCGGGCCCGCCAAGGTGGGATCGAAGAGCGAAGGCGACGTCAAGATGCGCATCTGCAAGAAGTGCGGGCAGACGCTGTTGACGAAGAAGTAACAGAACTTAATCCGAATAGGCCGAGAGGTGTTCGCGCTCCGCCTGGACGGCAAGTCCTTCCGTAACGGTACAAGGCTGAATCGCCAACCCGGGTCCGGAAGAGAGAGAGCTGAGAGCAATGACGGCAAGGTTGAAAGAGAAGTATCACAAGGAGATCAAGCAGGCTCTTAAAAAGGAGTTGGGGCTTGACAACGCCATGGCGGTGCCGGAGTTGAAGAAGATCGTGGTCAACATGGGCCTGGGCGAGGCGACGCAAAACACCAAGCTGCTGGATCCACTGGTGGCTGATCTGGCGGCGATTACCGGACAAAAGCCGGTGACCACCAAAGCGAAGAAGTCGATTGCTGCCTTCAAGGTCCGCGAAGGAATGTCGATTGGCGCCATGGTCACGCTGCGCAATGAGAAAGCCTACGAGTTTCTGGACCGGCTGATTTCCACGGCGCTGCCCAGGGTGAGGGATTTCCGCGGTGTTTCTACAAAAAGTTTCGACGGGCGCGGCAACTTTACGCTTGGCCTGCGCGACCAGTTGATCTTCCCCGAGATTGATTACTCCAAAGTGGAGAAGATGAAGGGCATGAATATCACCATCGTGACCACGGCCAAGGACGACAATGGAGCGCGAGCACTTTTGAAGCACTTCGGAATGCCTTTCCGCCAGGGCGCGTAAGAACGGCCGTCGCTTTCAGCCTTCAGTTCGGTTGAAATGAGGTCGGCGGTGATGAAAAACCAAGCGATCCTTGTTAGTAGGCAATGCGAGTGAACAAGGAGCTGAAAGCTGTTAGCTGCAATCAAGAGGGTTTATGGCAACCACTGCAAAAAGGGTGAAAGACGCGCGGAAGCCGAAGTTCAGCTGCCGCAAGCACAACCGGTGCCAGCTCTGCGGGCGGCCGCGAGGTTTCCTGCGCAAGTTTGGCGTCTGCCGCTTGTGCTTCCGCGCGCTGGCGCTCAAGGGCGAAATCCCCGGCGTCGTCAAGTCGAGCTGGTAGCAAGGCTGTGGAGAGTGAACAGTGGACTGTGCGTAGCATCCTGTCCCCGTCCACTGACCACTGTCCACTGACCACTGTTCACAGTAGTAGACATTCTCGCTGGTTCTCTCACATACCGGGAGCGAACGGGGAATGAAGGAGAAGGAATGAGTCTGACCGACCCAGTAGCCGATTTTCTGGCGCGAATCCGGAATGCGATCCGGGCGCGTCATCAGAAGCTGGATGTACCGGCTTCCAAGCTGAAGGCCGAGATTGCCCGCATCCTCAAAGAGGAGGGGTACATCTCGAACTACAAGACCCAGGAAGAGGAAGGCAGGAGCGTCCTCCGCGTGTACCTCAAGTACGCCGGCACGGAAGCTGCCATCCGCGATCTGGCGCGCATCTCTCGCCCCGGTTGCCGAGTCTACATCGGCCGCGACGAGATCAAGCGTGTGCAGGGAGGCTTGGGCATCTCAATAATGACCACGCCAAAAGGTGTGATGACCGGCCGTCAGGCGCGCCGCGAGGGCGTTGGCGGTGAGTTGTTGTGCGAAGTGTGGTAGGAGCAGCTAACAGCAGACAGCTTACAGCAAACAGTTAAGGAACCTGAAACTGTGAGCTGGTAGCTAATAATTGCAAGCTGTTTCACCGGCTGCAGTGGAACGAGGAGATGTAGGAGCTAGCAACTGTTTGTTGAAAGTTGTTAGCTGTGAGATGTCTCTCGGGACTCGCAAGCCAGATGAAGGATTGATTCGATGTCGCGTATTGGTAAGAAGCTGATTCCACTGCCCGCCGGCGTGAAATACAAGGTCGAGGGCAACACGGTTGTGGTTGAAGGGCCCAAGGGCAAGGTCTCGGCGCTGATCGCCGAGGGCATTTCGCTCGAGACCAAGGACGGCGTGCTGCACGTCAACCGCGAAAACGACCAGCAGGCCGCGATGCACGGGCTGACACGTTCGCTGGTGGCCAACGCGGTGCAGGGCGTCACTGCAGGCTGGAAGAAGGAATTGGACATCGTCGGCATCGGCTATCGCGCCGAGTTGAAGGGCAAGGGCACAGTGGTTTTTACGCTGGGCTACTCCCATCCGATTGAGTTTCCGCTGCCATCTGGCATCGATGTTGCTATCGACCCCAAGCAGCTTCATCTGACGATCACCGGCATTGACCGGCAGAAGGTGGGGCAGGTGGCGGCCGATATGCGTTCGTTGCGCAAGCCGGACCCGTACAAAAACAAGGGCGTGCGCTACTCCGACGAGAAGCTGAAGAAGAAGGCCGGCAAGACGGGCGCCAAGTAGGGATTAGGAATCAGGGATTAGGGATTAGTTAAAAGTAAAAGCGCGCAGAGCGCAGACTAACCCCTAACCCCTAACCATTAATTCAACCGAACGGGGCCGCGGGCGGCTCCGCTGATAGGTGAGAGAGATCATGATTACGCAGACCAAGAGAAATGCAATTCGCCAGCGCATTCACCAGCGCATTCGCCGCAAGCTGGCTGGCACCGGTGAACGGCCGCGGCTGAATGTCTATCGCTCGCTCAACCACATCTATGCGCAGGTGATCGACGATGTGAAGGGTGAGACGCTGGTTTCGGCCTCGACCATCAAGATGAAGACTGGCGGCAACGTGGCGGCGGCCAAGGAGATCGGCAAGACAGTGGCCGAGAAAGCTGTTGCGCAGGGCATCAAGAAGGTGGTCTTCGACCGCGGTGGATACCTCTACCACGGGCGCATCAAGGCGCTGGCCGACGCGGCCCGCGCGGCAGGCCTGGAGTTTTAGTAAAGCAGCTGACAGCTGTCAGCGAACAGCAAACAGTTTTGGGACTGTAAATAACTGTAAGCTGCAAGCTGTGAACTGTTAGCTAAAAAGAGACGAGAGAGCAATGACGATCTTGAAGAAGAAACTCGATGCCAACCAGTACAACCTGAAGGATCAGGTGGTGGCCATCAATCGCGTGACCAAAGTGGTCAAGGGCGGCAAAAATATGTCGTTTGCCGCGCTGGTGGTAGTGGGCGATCCCGCCGCTGGAGTGGTGGGTCACGGTTCGGGCAAGGCCAAGGAAGTTCCCCAGGCGATTCGCAAGGGAATTGAAGCGGCCAAGAAGAATCTGGTGCGGGTCAACCTGACTGAAACTTCGATTCCCCATCTGGTTCTCGGCCGTTTCGGCGCCGGACAGGTGCTGCTGAAGCCGGCCCCCGAAGGCACCGGCGTCATCGCCGGCGGCGCGGTGCGCGCGGTGATGACCTCGGCCGGTGTGCAGAACGTGCTTACCAAGAGTTTGGGTTCGCCCAACCCCCACAACGTCGTAAAGGCCACCTTCAATGCCCTGGTGCAGTTGCGCGACCGGGCCGATGTGGCTGCCATGCGCGGCAAGTCGGTGGAGGAGCTTTAGTTATGACTGAAACCAAGACAATTCGCATTCAATACTATCGCTCGCAGAACTCCACTCCCTTCAAGCAACGGCTTGTGGTCAAGGGACTGGGCTTCACGCGGCTCAACCAGATCGTCGAGCGCGTGGACAATGAGTCCATTCGCGGAATGGTCAAAGCTGTCCCGCACCTGGTGAGGATTCTCGAAGACGAACCGATAGCTACTAGCCTTTAGCCTCCGGTTAAAGGCGGGCAACTTCGAGATCAAAGCTAATAGCGAATAGCTGGCAGCTAGAAACTGCATTTACGCGAGTCGGCGGGGATCAACCCATCCGGCGTTACAGCGAGGAAAAAATGGCAACGAGAAATCTATCGAATTTACGCGCGCCCCGCAAAGCAAACACTGGGCGCAAGCGTGTCGGTCGCGGCATGGGATCCGGCATGGGCAAGACTTCGGCCCGCGGCCACAAGGGCCAGGGTCAGCGCACCGGCACCAGCATGATGCGCGGCTTTGAAGGCGGCCAGATGCCGCTGCACCGCCGCCTGCCCAAGCGCGGATTCACCAACATCTTCCGCACTGAGTACACGGTGGTAAATCTTGACCGGCTGGTAGAGCACCTTGAAGGTCTCAACCTAGCTGAGATCACCCTGGACGACTACAAGAAGCTGGGTCTGGCGTCCAGCAAGAAGGCGCTGATCAAGATTCTTGGCTCAGGCGAGCTGACTTCGGCTCTCACTATTCACGCACACAAGTTTTCCAAGTCGGCTGTCGAGAAGATCGAAAAGGCAGGCGGCAAGGTCGTTGTTCTGGGCGGCGATACGCCAAAGCCCAAGGGAAAGCTGGTCTCCAAGACCGCGAAGTAGCAACCTGCTGACTCGCTCAGTGTCGCAGCAAGGGATGAGCAGGCGGGACACTGAAGGCCCTGCGCAGGTAAGATGGTCAGTGGCAAAGAATCAAGTGGCGGCAAACGCCCTGAAGCGGATAACCAACAATGGCTGAAATGTTTGAGAAGTTCGCCAATATCTTTCGGATTCCCGATCTGCGCAAGCGGGTCCTGTTCATGCTGGGCATTCTGGCCGTTTACCGGCTGGGCGCGTGGATTCCCACGCCGGGCGTAGATACCAAGATGCTGGAACGTATGTTCGACCAGCAGGGCGGTTCCGCTCTGGGGCTGATGAATCTCTTCGGCGGCGGAAACCTGCGTCGCATGACGGTCTTCGCCCTGGGCATCATGCCCTACATCACGGCATCAATCATCTTTCAGTTGCTCACCGTGGTCTACGAGCCACTGGCGCGCATCCAGAAGGAAGGCGAGCTGGGACGGCGCAAGATCACCCAGTGGACCCGTTATATGACCATCATTCTGGGCGCCCTCCAGTCCATCGGCATCGCCTTCATGCTGACCAAGGGCGGCATGGTGCTTAATCCTGGTATCCGTTTCATCTTGTTGACAGTGCTGACGCTCACCGCCGGCACGGCCTTCATCATGTGGCTGGGCGAGCAGATTACCGATCGTGGCATCGGCAACGGCATGAGCTTGCTGATCTTTACAGGAATCATTGCCGGCCTACCGCGCGGCGTAATGGACTTGGTCCAGAAGGTTCAGACCAACCAGTGGGGATCGTTTACCATCGTCGCGATGCTAATTTTGATAGCGGGTATGTTTGCCGTGGTCGCTTTCATCGTTTTCGTCGAGCGAAGCGAACGGCGCATCCCCATCCAGAGTGCGCGGCGCATCGTGGGCCGACGCATGATGGGCGGCCAATCCAGCCATCTGCCTCTCAAGGTCAATTCCGGCGGCGTGATGCCGGTCATCTTTGCTGCCTCCATCCTCTCCGCTCCGCTGATGCTTAGCCAGGCCGAGTTTGTGCAGAACAATCGCTTTTTGCTGCCCATCGTACAGGCTCTTCAGCCCGGCTACCCGTGGTATGAAGCCCTTTACATCATGGCGATCATCTTCTTCGCCTATTTCTACGTTTCGATCATCATGAAGCCGGACGACATTGCCGACAACTTTCGAAAGTCGGGCTCGTTCATTCCGGGCATTCGCCCCGGCAAGCGCACCTCGGACTTCATTAATGACATCCTCACCCGTATCACGCTGGTCGGAGCACTCTATCTGATTATTATTTCCCTGGTTCCCACCTTCCTGATATCAGGCATTCGCTTCGATAAGGTGTGGCTCATTGGACGGTTCTTTGAGAGCCTGCCCGCCTGGACCACACACGGTTTGGGGGTCAACTTCTACTTTGGCGGCACCTCGTTGTTGATCGTCGTGGGTGTGGCCATGGATACCGTCAACCAGATCGAATCGCAGCTGATCATGCGTCACTATGATGGTTTTTCGCCGCGCTCCGGTCGCATTCGCGGAAGGAAAACCTGGTAATGTCTTTTTCTGAAGTTATAGCCGGTCAGGGCCGGAAAACTCATCCCGGCCCCATATTATTGTTGGGCGCGCCCGGAGTGGGCAAAGGCACACAAGCCAAGGAGTTGGTGAAAATCTGGGGGATTCCGCAGATCTCCACCGGCGACCTGTTGCGCGGAAATGTGGCTCAGGGCACCGAACTGGGGAAGACAGCTAAGGCGATCATGAGCCGCGGCGAGCTGGTTCCCGATTCGCTGGTTAATGAGATGGTTGCGGTGCGGCTCGTGCAGCCGGATACGGCCAGCGGATACATTCTGGACGGTTTCCCGCGCACCTTGGTGCAGGCTGACTGGCTGGATGACCGCTTGGCAACCCAGGCTTCGGGACTCCCAGTGGTTGCTGTGAGTATCCAGGTGGACTATAATCAGTTACTGCGCCGGATAACGGGGCGCAGGAATTGTCCTGTCTGCCAGTGCATTTATAACCTCTACGGCAAGCCGCCGCAAAAGGATGGCATTTGCGACGCGGACGGCGCCGCGCTGGTCCAGCGAGCCGACGATACGGAGAAGGTTTTCGAGGAGCGTATGCGCGCTTACTCGGCCCTGACCGCGCCGGTCGTGGAGCACTACCGGGCCGCGGAGCGATTTGCTGAAGTGGATGGAGACCGGCCGATTTTGGAAATTGCGGCCGGAATTGTTGCCGCGGTTGAGCGGTTGAGAAGCGAGTGAAACAGCTGACAGCTTGCATCTACCAGTTCTGTCAAAGCAGGAACTGTTAAATGTCTGTTTTTAGCTGTCATCTGAATTTGAAAGCTGGTTGAGTGACGGTTGTACTGAAGTCGTCCCAGGAGATTGAGAAGATGCGCCGCGCGGGCATTGTGGTCCGCGATGTGCTGGAGTTGGTGCGGGGGCTGATCAAGCCCGGCGTCACTACCCTTGATATCGAGAAAGCGGCCGAGGCGCGTACCAAAGAGTTGGGTGCCAAGCCGGCTTTCAAGGGCTATCACGGTTACCCTTGCGTGCTCTGCACCTCGATTGACAATGAGATTGTGCATGGCATTCCTTCGGCTAAACGAATCCTCAAGGAAGGCGAGATCGTTTCCGTCGATTTTGGGGCATTTGTAGACGGCTATTGCGGCGATTCGGCTATTACAGTGCCGGTGGGCAAGAAAATCGACCCAACAACGGCACGGCTGGTGAAGGCTACTGAAGCGTCGTTGTACGCCGCCATTGCGGTGGTTCGGCCGGGGGCGACCCTGGGCGATGTGGGCTCGGCCGTGCAGAAAGTGGTTGAGGCCGAGGGGTTCTCGGTGGTGCGGGATTATGTGGGCCACGGCATTGGCGTCCATATGCACGAAGATCCGCAGGTGCCGAATTATGGCGTGGCCGGCCGGGGCATGAAGTTGCGCGCCGGCATGGTGATCGCCATTGAACCGATGGTGAATGTGGGCGGACCGGATGTTGTGGTGCTGGACGATGGCTGGACGGCAGTCACGGCGGATGGAAGCATGAGCGCTCATTTTGAGCACTCGGTGGCGGTGACCGCCACTGGATCGAGAATTTTAACCGAGTAGCACGCTCGGGATTACCAGCCGGGGGCGCTCAAAAGCGCGCCGGCAGAAGCGGGATGCGGTTTGTCGAAAGAAGACATGATTGAGGTAATGGCGGTGGTCACTGATACCCTGCCAAATGCCATGTTCAAGGTCAAACTCGAGAACAATCACGAGGCACTGACCCATGTCTCGGGCAGGATGCGCAAGAACTTCATCAAGATCCTCCCGGGCGACCGCGTGGCCGTGGAACTGAGTCCTTACGACCTGAACCGCGGACGGATCGTTTATCGCTATAAGTAGCCTTTGGCTATTAGCTTTTAGCTATTAGCTTGTTCGTCGGAAGTTGAAGAGTTGGGAAGCGCAAAAACCGGGCTAACGGCTTAGAGCTAATAGCTTTCAGGAAGGGCAGCAACAGATGAAAGTTCGTGCATCAGTAAAGAAGATTTGCGTGAAATGCAAGGTCATCACCCGCCACGGTGTGGTCAGGGTGATCTGCGAGAACGCAAAGCACAAGCAGCGCCAGGGCTAGTTTTCAGCCTGGTAAACCGCGGAAGGCGCCGGGAAGGCAGACAACGAACAGTAAAATACAAACTGTAAGCTGTCTGCTGAAAAGAGGCTAGTTAGCCTGATTCAAGGCTTGCGATGAACCTCAGGATGCACTTCCGTTTTACCCGTGCGGACCGGCGCTAGGACGGGGGCACACAACCGAAGGCTCAAAGGAATCTCAATGGCACGTATTGCTGGCGTCGATCTGCCCCGCGACAAGCAGGCACGTATCGCGCTCACATACATCTTTGGCGTCGGGAATCCTCGCGCGCTCAAGATTCTGGCGAAGGCGAATGTTGACGCTTTCAAGAAAATCCAGGATCTGGGCGAGGACGAGGTCAACCGCATCCGCCAGGTGATCGAGGACGAGGGTAACGTCGAAGGCGACCTGCGCAAGGACGTCCAGATGCACATCAAGCGCCTCATCGACATTCAAAGCTATCGTGGCACGCGCCACCGCCGGGGGTTGCCGGTGAACGGCCAGCGTACCCATACCAACGCCCGCACCCGCAAGGGCCCGCGCAAGGGCACAGTTGCCGGCAAGAAGAAAGCGACGGGTAAAACCTAATGGCGAAAGCAGAGCAGAAGGCAGGCAAGACCGGCGCAGGCAAGGCCGGGAAGAACAAGAAGTTCAAGAAGCGCGAGCGAAAGAATGTTCCGTTTGGCATCGCGTATGTGCAGGCTACGTTCAACAACACCATCGTCACCATCACCGACCCGGTGGGCAATACGCTGAGTTGGAAGAGCTCTGGTTCGCTGGGCTTTCGCGGCTCGCGCAAGGGTACGCCCTTCGCGGCGCAGCAGGCTGCCACGAACGCGGCCAGCATGGCTCGCGATCACGGCCTGCGTGCGGTCGACGTGCGGGTCTCCGGCCCAGGCTCGGGCCGCGAGTCAGCTATTCGCGCCTTGGCTGCCGCTGGAGTTGAGGTGCGTACCATCCGCGATGTGACGCCGGTGCCGCACAACGGCTGCCGTCCGCCCAAGCGGCGCAGAGTGTAACTGCAGTGAACAGAGGACAGTGATCAGTAATCAGCCCTGGGCTTTTACTGATCACAGTTCACTTATCACTGACCACTGAACCCGGGCCGGGAAGAAACGCCGCCACAAGTTGCGTGTAAACCGGCCGTCATCCGAAGTCAGGAGAAGAAATGGCACGTTATACCGGAGCAGTCTGCCGCCTCTGCCGTCGCGAGGCTACCAAACTTTTTTTGAAGGGCGCCAAATGCGCCTCTGACCGTTGCCCGCTGGAAAAGCGCAACTTCCCACCGGGCCAGCATGGCAAGGACCGCAAGGCCAAGATCGTCGGCTACGGCCTGCAACTGCACGAAAAACAGAAGGCCAAGCGTATGTACTTCACGCTGGAGAGTCAGTTCCGCGCCTACTACGAGAAGGCCAACCAGGCCGCAGGCGTTACCGGCGAACTGCTGATCCAACAGTTGGAGCGCCGACTGGACAACGTCGCCTTCCGCCTGGGTTTTGCCATGAGCCGCCGCCAGGCTCGCCAGGTGGTTCGCCACGGCCACGTCGAGGTCAACGGGCGCAAGGTCAACATTCCATCCTACCAGGTGAACGCGGGCGATGAAATCAAGGTCCGCGACGCCGCCAAGAAGCTGGTCATCATCGAGCAGGGGGCGCAGTACGCCGCGCAGAATCCCGTGCCCACGTGGCTTGAGGCCAACTTCGAGAACCTTTCGGGCCGTGTGCTCCATCTGCCCAAGCGCGTGGACGTGAACCTGCCCATCAATGAGCAGTTGATCGTCGAGTTGTACTCAAAGTAAGCTGATAGCTAACAGCAGGCAGCTTACAGTTAACGGTGACAGGCTCTTTACTGTTGGCTGCAAGCTGTCTACTGTAAGTTGTATTTCAAACTGAAGGAGAACTTGCGCGGCCGCCGCAAAATGCATCGCGACGCACAGCCCGCGCGGGAAAAGAGAAAACGATATGCTTTGGAGAGGATTTCAGAAGCCGAAGCGTTTGGCCGTTGATGCCGAGACGCTTACCAACACCTACGGAAAGTTCAGCGCCCAGCCCTTTGAGCGCGGCTTTGGCACCACCATCGGCAACGCCCTGCGCCGCACTTTGTTGAGTTCGATTGAAGGAGCCGCGGTCACAGCGGTTCGCATCGAAGGCGTGCTGCACGAGTTTCAGTCCATCAGTGGCGTGGTTGAGGATGCGACAGATATTATCTTGAACCTCAAGCAGGTACCCTTCAAGTTGACGGGCGATGGTCCAAAAGCGCTCTATCTGCGCGCCGACCAGCCTGGCGTCGTCACCAGTGGCATGATTGAAGCCGACGGCGACGTCGAAATCCTGGACAAGAACATCTACATCGCCACCCTCTCTGAAGGCGGTAAGCTCGACATGGAGATGCGCCTCAAGAGAGGCCGCGGATATATCTCCGCCGACAAGAACTTCGACGCCGATCTGGGCATTGGCTTCATCCCGGTGGACTCGGTCCACTCGCCGGTGCGCCGCGTTAACTACGTGGTGGAAGCCGCTCGTCTCGGCCAGATTACCGACTACGACAAGCTGGGCTTGGAAGTGTGGACCAACGGGGCCGTGCTGCCCGCCGACGCTGTCGGCCTGGCCGCCAAGCTGCTCAAAGACCACATGAATATATTCATCAACTTCGAAGAGGAGTTGGAGACCGAGGGGCGCGGCGATGAAGGCCGCATGATGCTGCGCAACGACCACCTCAACCGCTCGGTCGAAGAGCTGGAGTTGTCGGTCCGCAGTTACAACTGCCTCAAGAACGCCAATATTCAATCCATCGGCGAGCTGGTACAGAAGACCGAAGCCGAGATGCTCAAGACCAAGAACTTCGGCCGCAAGAGCCTCAACGAGATCAAGGAAATCCTCGCCCAGATGGGCCTTTCGCTGGGCATGAGAATCGATGAGCTGGGCAACGCCGTTCCCGGACCCACCAGCATTTCGCCCGCCGCCGCCCTGGCCGCCAACTACAGCCACTATGACGATGAGGACGATCCGTTGGATTCGGTTGACCTGCAATTGCCCACCGAGACAGAAAATTTTTAAACAGTGAACAGTGGACAATGAACAGTAAATAAGCCCGACCGGGTTCTTACTGTTCACTGACCACTGACAACTGACCACTGATTCGAAAGAGAGTTTCATCATGCGCCATCGCAATGCAGGAAACAAGCTCGGACGCAACACCAGTCACCGTCGCGCCTTGTTGCGCAACCTGACCACGTCCGTTATCGTGGAAGACCGCGTCGAGACCACCCTGGCCAAGGCCAAGGCAGTCCGTCCGCTGGTTGAAAAGATGATCACCCTGGGCAAAAAGGGCGATCTGCACTCGCGCCGCCAGGCCCTCAGCTATCTGATGACTGACAAGTCAGTCACCCGGCTCTTTGAGACCGTCGCGCCACGCTACACCGACCGTCAGGGCGGCTATCTGCGCATCGTTCACGCCGGCTTCCGCCAGGGCGATGGCGGTGAAAAGGCCTTCATCGAACTGCTGGGCGCCGAAAAGCAGCTTGATGCCAAGCGCCAAAAGCGCGACGAGATCAAGGCCAAAAAGCGCGCCGATCTGGAAAAGCAGTTGGAAGAGTCCAAGACCGAAGAACTCAAGGAACTCAAGGAAAAGGAAGAGGCCGCGTAACCGCAGTCTCCCTGTTGGCTTTCCTCCTTCCAGCCGAAGGATGCACGGGCGTCTCCTCTCGCGGGAGGCGCCCGTGCTTGTTTGCAACTATGTATAGATAGGAATCCTGCCGGCGCCACATAGAATATTACCTATTAATCCAAAGATTCTTCCCAACTCCCTGAACCTTTTTGCCCTCAAGCGCGAATATCAAGGTGGAGACGCACGTTGGCCGACGACCAAGAGCGATGGAAGAAGATCACGCAGGGAGACGCGGCGGCCTACGATGCCTTCTATCGTGAGACCGCGCCCCGGCTGCGGCTCTTCTTGCGGCAGCTCGTCGGCAGCATCGAGGCGGCGGAAGACGTAGCGCAGGAGAGTTACACCCAAATCTGGCGTCGCCCCCATGGTTTTCAGCCCGAACGCGGCTCGCTGCAAGCCTACCTATACGGAGTGGCCAGAAAGCGCGCGGCTGAGTGGTGGCGCAGGCAGAGTCCGGCAGCCGAGGCCGCGCCGGAGTCGTCGGAGCCTTGCCGGACGGAGAGCGCTTTCGAGATGGGAGATGCATTGCAGCGCATACCGGAGGAGCAACGCGCATTGCTTTGGCTGCGCGAGGTCGAGGGGCAATCGTACCAGAAACTGGCTGAGATTCTGGAGATACCCATTGGAACAGTCAGGTCGCGCCTCTTTGCGGCGCGGGAGGCTCTGCGCCAGCTCTGGCGGCAGGGCGCGAGGAGGGCCGAATGAATTGCAACGAAACAGCGGAGTTTGTCTCCGCTCTGTGCGATGGAGAAACGATTCCTCGTGCGGCAGCAACCCATATCGGCGATTGCTCAGCCTGCCAGGCGACGCTGAATGAGTACATCGGATTGGGCGCGGAGCTGCGCCGCATCGCCAGCCTGGAGTTGGTCGAAGAGACCAAGCCGCTGGCCTGGGCCGAGAAGCAGCAAACGAAACAAACACTGTGGCAGAAAGGATGGGAGACGATGAGAATTCCGAAGTTTGCATTTGTGCTGTTGGTGGCCGGAATTGTGGCGCTGGCATCGAGCCTGGCGATGGTGAAGGTGCACGCGCACTCGCAGGGAACGGTGATGCTGCTCAAAGTGCAGAGTGACTCAGGCGACAAAACTATATGTGCTCTCTCGACGGTTGACCGAAACTATGCGGAATGTAGTCACGGTTTTACCTCCGTTGATAATAAATCAGTTGGCTACAATATCTATCTTCTAGGCCGCGAAGGGGATCGCGTCGAGCTGGGCGTACGGACCACAGTAAATTCGGACATCGAACATGCACCGCAGAAGCAATATTGGTTTGAACCGGGAGAGACATTGAAGGTAGATGTTGCCGGAGTTGCGCCGCTTTCTGTTACGGGAGATTGGACGGACCATATGCTGACGATATTCGAAAAAAGTGAGCACAGTGATCTTGATCCTGGCCTGGATAAACTGCGCATCGTATCGCCAATTCTGTTGCGCGGAAAAGAAGTTGTGGGGGATTTGGAAGGGTTTGGCGCGGAGACAACCCCTGGCGAGATCGGCTTCTACCTTCCGGGTCAAGGGCTGTATGAAATCTCTATTTTGCCGCAGGAGGGCGCAGTTGAAGGTCATGCCAAAGGCAACAGAATTGACTTCAATATGGACGGTCAATCCTATGCGTTCGTCACTGGAATGCCGATTACCCGCAGCGAAAAGATTTGGATTCTACATACCCCAAATTACAAGCCGAAAGAGGGCGACCCAATCTTTTTTGCTAATGGCAAGTTGAGTCATCCGCTGGTCAACGCGAACCAACCGAAGTGACGCGAGCAGGCATTTCTTTCCTCTGAGTCCCTTCGATTCGATGCCGGAGTTATCGCCGAAATTTTGTTTGCATATTATTTCCCGCAAACGCGTACTCTGATCTCAGGTCGGGCGAAAGCTCCCGGTCTGTTCTGTCAACTATCCGCCCGGTTTATACCAGGCGCCCCCCCTCCCCCTCCCCCCCTCCTAATTCGTCATTTCTTCGCCCTATTTTCTTGCATATAATTTCGTGTTTCTGTTGTCCAATTCAAAAACCCCGCGTCTTTATTGAGCTTTTCTCTCTCCTCTCTCACTATCTGTCAAATGCCCATAGCGAAGATACGGCGATTCGCCAGAGCAAATCAGAGTAAATTGTGCACTTTTTTGCGGATATAAAGGTTCTTTGTTAAGGAAAATGCCGTTTTTCGCTGGATACCTCATCCATCGCGTTCTTTGTGGTGCTGGGAGAACATGATTCTCTGCGAGCGAATAGCGAGCGGCTGCCTGGACGGCTAGTCCCCGCAGGCGCCAGCAACGCCGCCGCAAGGCTTAAAATGCAAATATGCCAGTTTATCGGTCACGAACCTCGACGCATGGACGCAATATGGCCGGAGCGCGCAGTCTTTGGCGCGCTACCGGAATGCAGGACGGCGACTTCGGCAAGCCCATCATCGCTATCGCTAACTCCTTTACCCAGTTTGTGCCCGGTCACGTTCACCTGAAAGACCTCGGCCAGCTTGTTGCGCGTGAGATTGAGCGCGCGGGCGGCGTGGCCAAGGAGTTCAACACCATCGCCATCGACGACGGCATCGCCATGGGCCACGACGGAATGCTCTACAGCCTGCCCTCGCGCGACCTGATCGCCGACTCGGTCGAGTACATGGTCAATGCCCATTGCGCCGATGAGCTGGTCTGCATCTCCAACTGCGACAAGATTACGCCGGGAATGTTGATGGCCTCGCTGCGGCTGAATATTCCCGTGGTCTTTGTCTCCGGCGGGCCGATGGAGGCCGGCAAGGTGAAGCTGGGTAATATCGTCAAGGCCGTGGACCTGATTGACGCGATGATTGTCGCTGGAGATCCCCACGTCAGCGACGCCGACGTGGATGAGTATGAGCGCTCCGCCTGCCCAACCTGCGGCTCCTGTTCGGGAATGTTCACTGCCAACTCGATGAACTGCCTGACCGAGGCTCTGGGCCTTGCGCTTCCCGGCAATGGAACCGTGCTGGCCACGCACTCCGACCGCAAGGAGATCTTCCTTCGGGCGGGCAGAACCATCGTCGAATTGGCCAAGCGTTACTACGAGCAGGATGACTCGACGGCGCTGCCGCGCAGTATTGCGACCTTCGAGGCCTTTGAGAATGCCATGACCTTAGACATCGCCATGGGAGGGTCAACGAATACTGTTTTGCATCTGCTGGCCGCCGCGCAGGAGGGCGAGGTGCCCTTCACGATGGCCGATATTGATCGCCTCTCGCGCCGTGTGCCGCATCTGTGTAAAGTCGCGCCATCCTCGCCGGATGTCCATCTGGAAGACGTACATCGCGCCGGCGGCATCTTCGCCATTTTAGCGGAACTAGATCGGGCGGGGCTGTTGCATCGTCAGACGCACACCGTCCACACAGCCACGCTGGGCGAAGCGATTGACAAGCTGGACGTGAAGCGCGCGCCGACTGCGGCGATCACAGAGTTTTATCGCGCCGCTCCCGGCGGAGTGCGCACGACCGAAGCTTTTAGTCAGAGCAACCGTTATGCCGAACTGGACCTCGATCGCGAGAGTGGAGTGATTCGCGACGCGGCGCACGCCTTCAGCAAGGACGGCGGCCTTGCGGTTCTCTTTGGCAATATCGCCGAAGACGGCTGCATTGTGAAGACGGCCGGCGTTGATCCCTCGCGACTCACCTTTACCGGTCCGGCGCGCATCTTCGAGAGCCAGGATTCAGCCGCCGAGGCGATTTTGGGCGACAGAATCCTCCCCGGCGATGTGGTGCTGATCCGCTACGAAGGGCCGCGCGGCGGTCCGGGAATGCAGGAGATGCTCTATCCCACCAGCTATCTCAAATCCAAGGGATTGGGCAAAAGTTGCGCACTCATCACCGATGGCCGTTTCTCCGGCGGGTCCTCTGGACTTTGCATTGGGCATATCTCTCCGGAAGCGGCCGAGGGCGGTTCGCTGGCGCTGGTGGAAGAGGGCGACATCATCGAGATTGACATTCCCAAGCGCTTGCTGCGCGTCAATCTCTCCGACTCGGAGCTGGCCGGTCGCCGCAAAGCCGTCGAGGCCAAAGGCGCTGCCGCTTGGAAGCCTGACAAGCGTAAGCGGAAGGTCTCCAAAGCGCTCGAAGCATACGCCGCATTGGCCACTAGCGCGGCTCGCGGCGCGGTGCGCGACGTGAGCCGCATTCAGTAGTCACCACCTGCGATGTGGCCAGAGGCTCCCCATTCGCTTGCTTGACAGGGAACAGTTCGCTGAGATCTGGTTCACTGGTTATAGCAAAAGCAAAAAAAGCACTAAATGGGCGCAGTCGCAGATCGCAAGCCAAAACGGGCCTCGGCGGCGGCTGCACAGGTGCGTCGGCGGTCACATTCCATCGAATTGGACCGATTTATAATCAGATCGAATTGTCAAACCATTCTTGCGCCAAGGCCTCTCGATGCGGTGAATCGGCTGTCGGCGAAAAACTGGCAGGCTTCGCTAAAAAGGGCTGCCAAAGGAACCTTCCTGAGCCAAAATGCTTTATGGAAGTTGATGAAACGCAAGCTGTTAACCAAAACCCGAACAAAGGAGCGCAACTCCCAATGCATACACATGAAGTTGAACAGATGTGCGTAGTCGCCAAGGGGCCGAATCACGGTCCGGCGCCTATACCACAAGAAGGCCGTTGGACCAAGGTCAAGGAAGTGACCGATATCTCGGGCCTGACCCACGGTGTGGGTTGGTGTGCTCCTCAACAGGGAGCCTGCAAGCTCACGCTGAACGTCAAGAACGGGATCATCGAGGAAGCGCTGGTGGAGACAATCGGCTGCACCGGAATGACCCATTCGGCCGCGATGGCCGCTGAGATTCTTCCCGGCAAAACCATCCTTGAAGCCTTGAATACCGATCTGGTTTGCGATGCGATTAATGTGGCGATGCGCGAACTCTTTCTGCAAATCGTTTATGGCCGCACCCAGACAGCCTTTTCAGAGAACGGGCTGCCTATCGGCGCCGGCCTTGAAGATTTGGGCAAAGGCTTGTGCAGCGTGACCGGAACCATGTACGGCACCAGCGAAAAGGGCGCGCGCTATCTGCAATTGGCCGAAGGGTATGTGACCGAACTCGCACTCGACGCCGATGGCGAGATTATCGGTTACAAGTTCGTTCGTCTCGGCCCCATGATGGACTCGATTGCCAAGGGAGTGGATGCACAGACCGCGCTGACCAAGGCAACCGGCACCTATGGCCGCTTTGCCGACGCTGTGAAAACCATCAACCCTCGCAAGGAATAAAGGAGAAGATCATGGCTTTGTTTGAAGGATACGAAAGAAGGATTGCGCAGATCGACTCCTTTCTTGCCGCCAACGGAATTGAATCGCTGGAAGCGGCCGAGAAAATCTGCCTGGGCAAGAATGTCGATGTTCGCAAGATTGTGAAGTCAATCCAGAACATTTCATTTGAAAATGCGGGCTGGGCCTATCTGATTGGCGCGGCTGTAGCCATCAAGAAGAATCAGAAGGTCGCCGCGGAGATTGCCGAGACCCTGGGCACGGGCCTACAGGCTTTCTGTATTCCAGGCTCGGTTGCTGACGATCGTAAAGTTGGCATCGGCCATGGCAATCTGGCCGCGATGCTGCTGCGCGAAGAGACCGGCTGCTTTGCATTTTGCGCAGGACACGAGTCCTTTGCCGCCGCTGAAGGCGCCATTGGACTGGCCCGCTCCGCAAACAATGCGCGTAAAACTCCCTTGCGCGTTATTCTCAACGGTTTGGGCAAGGATGCGGCTATGATTATTTCGCGCGTCAACGGCTTTACCTATGTGCAGACAGAGTTCGATTATGCGACAGGCAAGCTGAACGTCGTCCGCGAGAAGGCCTACTCAAAAGGCGAACGTGCGGCTGTCCGCTGCTATGGTGCCGACGATGTGCGGGAAGGCGTTGCCATCATGCACCTGGAGCGGGTCGATGTGGCCATTACCGGCAACTCGACCAACCCCACCCGGTTCCAGCATCCGGTGATGGCCATCTACAAGAAGGAGCGGTTGCTTGATGGGAAGAAGTTCTTCTCTGTTGCTTCCGGCGGCGGCACGGGCAGAACGCTGCATCCCGATAACATGGCTGCTGGTCCGGCTTCCTACGGCATGACCGACACCATGGGACGGATGCACTCGGATGCGCAGTTTGCCGGCTCGTCCTCAGTCCCCGCGCACGTGGAGATGATGGGCTTGATCGGCATGGGCAACAACCCCATGGTCGGCGCATCGGTTGCTGTTGCCGTCGCGGTTGAAGAGGCGATGAAGGCGTAGCTGTTAATTGCTGCTGCGCTCAGCCTTTGCGGTCCATCTGCAAGTCGGCGTCCTTCTCACCAATTGCTGGACGAGGACGCCGACAGCTTTTCAATTCGGATTTACGCGTTTGCGATAGTCGCTCTTGCGGCGTCCAATCTGCCTGCGTTACAGGTTGAACGGGTGGATTCCGCCTTTACAACACGAGTGGGATAGATCATCCGAAAGCGTAGTTTTGGGAGGGTCGCCAGCCCGTCGAAACTGGCCCTTATCAAAGTGCCTCATCTGCCGAAAATTGCCTGAGTTCGTTGACGACGCGCCCCAATTCTTCAACAATCCGGTTCGTTCCAGAGGCATTGAATACCCTCAAGAGTTCATCGAAATACCTTAGCTGGTCCAGCCGGCCCCGTTTGAACCGTTCCCAAATCCGTGGCCCTATCTCCCGATAGTCTTCAAGAATTGCTCTTGCGTTGTGGAGCTTGTCGGCTGCCGAGATAAGTTGGACGTCAGCCGGTTCTTCGCGAAGTCTCAGGATATATGCCTGCTTGCGTTCCAGCCACGATTGCTTATTGCCGGGGGTTTCGGTAAGACTGTCGGATAGCCCCTCCACCATGCGCGCCACATTCGGGCCAAAATTGTACTCGATGTCCTTGAGCCGCGGCACTCCTCCGTGATCTTCGGCGGCGTCATGAAGAAGGGCTGCGATCACCATCTCTTCGGTGACTGGGAATCCGGTGTGTCCCGCTTCACCCATCACCAGAGATGCAACCCCAAGAAGATGCGACATATACGGAATATCGGTTCCCTTGCGCCGTTCAATGTGGATGGTACGCGCATAGTCGATTGCACTCGTAAACCTGTTGCTCAGGTGGAGTATTTCGCTCTCAATATCGTTCATATTCCTGCTTCCCGCGCTTTGACTCCAGCGCGCCCGATTCAAGAATTTCGCGGATTTCTCAGCGAGGGAGATTCCTCGCTGATTCCTTCCACTGTCGCCACGATCTTCTTCTGCTTCCGATAGACATTGGCAACCGCCATCGTCCAGAAAGGAACCAGATCAACTCCCGGCACGAGCTTGGCCGCAAACGAGGGCAGAAACTCCCAATGCCAGCCGAGAAGCCAAACCAGCACGGCTCCGATGCAGGAATCGAGAATGTCATCGGCAGGCGATGCAGCCCCCTCAACAAATAGAGGGAAGACGACGACCTGGAGCAAGTCCGCGATGATCGCCAGGATCATCGCGGCGCGAAGGCGTGGTCCTGCCGAGATGGTGATGATGCTTGCTGTTTTCAATTCTGTTCTCAACCCGCCTATTTTACGATGAATGCATTGCCTTGTGCACCCTCCGAAGAGGCCCAATGGATTATGGCTCTGCTCTCGGTCCAGATACTATGATTGCTTGAGGTCAAACAGGTTTTGAGGCGCAAGTCCCAAGGAGGATTATGGCCAGCTCACGCAGAGATTTTCTCACTTATACTTCGCTCGGTATGGTGGCCGCGGCAATGCAGGCTGAAGCCCAGGTGCCCGCGGAGTTGCCGCCGGGCGCGCCCGTAGCCTTCGGAACCAGCCCCGCAGTTGGGCCGGAGGTCTCGCCTGCAACCTTTACGGAAGCAGAAAAGCTGATGCAATTGGAGATGACTCCGATGGATCGCACTACCGCGGCCAGCAATTGGCGGATGCAGATGGCGCCGCTCCTGGAGCGCCGTACCGGGCCAAGAAAAATTGCGCTGGAAGCGACGCTTGCGCCAGCTACGCAGTGGAATCCGAGCTTGCCGGGGATTGTGAAGGCCCCGCAGGGAGGCAATCATTTCATTCGCAGCATGGATGCGCGAGCGGAATTGCCTGCCAGTGACGACGCGATTGCCTTTGCTCCCGTCTGGCAGCTTTCCCGTTGGATTGAGAGCAGAAAACTAACCTCGACCCGGCTGACTGAGATCTATCTGCATCGGCTGGAGCGCTTCAATGCGCAGCTCCGTTGCGTTATCACGCTCACGCGGGAGCATGCCTTGGCCCAAGCCCATCAAGCAGATGCGGAGATTGCGGCAGGCCGGTATCGCGGTCCGCTCCATGGCATTCCGTGGGGCGCGAAGGATCTGCTGGATACGGCGGGAATTCCCACGACCTATGGGGCCGAGCCTTACCGGAACCGCGTGCCGGAAACAAATTCAACTGTCGTGGAGCGGCTCAACGCCGCCGGTGCGGTGCTGGTGGCCAAGCTGAGCCTGGGCGCTCTGGCGCTGAACGATATTTGGTTTGGCGGGCAGACGATGAATCCCTGGCTGCTGGAGGAAGGCTCGTCTGGTTCGAGCGCGGGGCCGGGCGCAGCCGTGGCCGCCGGACTGGTGGGCTTTGCCATCGGCAGCGAAACCGGGGGCAGCATTGTAAGTCCGTCGATGCGTTGCGGGGTGACTGGATTGCGCCCCACCTTTGGCCGTGTGCCGCGCACCGGCGCGATGACGCTCTGCTGGTCGCTGGACAAGCTGGGGCCGATGGCGCGGTGCGTGGAAGATACTGCGCTGGTACTGAAGGCGATCTCCGGGCCGGATGGACGCGATTTAGCCGGCGTGCCCAGCGAACTGGCCTTTGATGCCGCGGCCGATGTAAAAGGCTTGCGCGTGGGCTATTTTCCCGGCTGGATGAAGGAGGCTCCGGCAACGGATGTTGACCGGGCTGCGCTCGAAGCGGTGAAAAAACTCGGCATGATGCCGGTCGAAGTATCCCTTCCTGACTGGCCTTATGACTCGCTCTACGTGATTCTCTTTGCCGAGGCCGCAGCGGCCTTTGAAGAGCTGACGCTGAGCCACCAGATCGATGAGTTGAAGATGCAGGTTGCCGATGCATGGCCCAATTGCTTCCGCCAGGCGCGTTTTCTTTCGGCGGTGGACCTCGTGCAGGCGGACCGCTTGCGGCGCAAGGTGGCCGAGGAGATGGCGCGGGTGCTTTCCGAAGTGGATTTACTGCTGGTGCCATCGTTGCGGGACGAGATGCTGGTGATTACCAACTGCACGGGGCACCCATCGCTGACCCTTCGAGCTGGATTTGTCGAAGTCTCGGAGGCGCGCAGCGACTGGGCCCCGGACCCGCAACATCCGCTGCCCCGGTTCTCGCCACCGCGTCGTGTGCCTCATGGAGTCACGCTGATAGGCCAGCTTTTTGACGAAGGCCGGTTGGCGGAGGTGGGTCTGGCACTGGAAAAACACTTCGCAGTCGCGGGCGAGCGTCCGCCGGGATTCTAGGGCAAATCGAGGCTTCGAGGGAGCTGCCACTTGTGCCGGAAGGGGAGGTCGTGCACCGGCAGGGCTGCCTTTGCCGGTGCTGTAATTTGAACGGATGGGCGTGCCATGAGCGTATGCGCGAGCTATTACCATCCCTGCAATCCATCATCGGGAGAGATGCTCTAGAATGAAGGCGGTTCTGAAATGGAGAAGACCATGGTCTTTATAAATCAGCAATGGAGAGGGTTACGCACGGCGCGCCTTTACCTCTTTGCGCCTTCCCTCCTGCTTGTATGCCTGACCGGTTTGGTCAGCGGTCCGGCTTGCGCTCAGTCCAGCACCCATTTGCCGGAGTATCAATTCCGCGAAAGTACAAGTACCGGCGGCGAGACTCTGAAATATGTGGTCTATGTACCGAAGAATTTGGAGGCGGGACGTAAATACCCTCTGGCCGTCTACCTTCATGGCAGTTGCGACGAGTGCATCACTCACGAAAGGATTCTGAAAGAAAGCGGCCTCCAATGGTGGCACGAATACGACCGGGACGTGCAGCAGGAGCCTACCTTCCTGCTTGCACCCGCGGGAGGCACCGGCGGTTGGACCAGCGTTGCGCGCCGCCAGGCGGTCTTCGAGCTTATCGATGGGCTGATCAAGGAATTTCCCGTCGACCTGCAGCGCATCTACCTGATGGGTTTCTCCATGGGCGGGGCGGGAACATGGAATTATCTACAGCAGCGGCCCGGTTTTTTCGCCGCCGCAAACCCTGAGGCAGTCACCGGACGGGCTATCGATCCGGAAGTGCTCAAGAACACTCCGATCTGGGCCACAATCGGCATCAACGATGATGCCAACCGGCTGGAGCAGCTCTCGACCGTTGTGGCGAGGATTCGCCTGGCCAACGGAGATCCGCAAGGAGCCGCGACTTGGGATACGGGTGTGAATCCGCGGCTGACGATCTTTGCCAACACCGACCATGGCGGCGTGCAGGAGAAGACGCAGCAGATTCCCGGGTTGAGGGAATGGTTCTACGCGCAATCGAACAACGGTAATATTCCTCCCAACGTGCGCTTTGTACGGCCGCTGCCGCTCGATCAGGAGTACACAGCTCCCGTGGCGGCACTGGTGAAGGCGGAGGATCCTGACGGCAAGATCGACCGGGTGGAGTTTTCCATCGGCGACAAGGTCCTATTCGTTGCCCGCCAGCAGCCTTACGAATACACCTTCGCCGACCTGGCTCCGGGGACCCACACTCTGGCTGCTCGCGCGGTGGACAACGGGGGAAAGTCCCGCACGGCAGAGGTTACGATCCACGTGGGTGCCTCCAAGAAGCAATAAATTGGTCGTGATTTGTCGCGTTTTTGGGCAGCCCGCCAAAGTGGAGCCGCTGAAGAGCTTCGCAGAGCTTGTGCGCACCAAACAGGAAGAGATGGGCACATATTCAGGATCATGATTCAAACAAACGATTTGCCTGTGAGCAAATAGACATTGCTGAAAACCGGCGGTTCAATCCTCAGGAGGTCAGCATGGTTCTTTTTCGTGAGAGTTTTTGAGATACACTGTCCTGAGTCCAAAATGACTGTATGCGTCTCGGCTCAATTTGGAGGCGCATTCGGGTTCTAGCCGAATCAGTCTGGGAGAGGAGCACTTTATGTTCATACGAAGGCCTTCACAATCGGCACTTTCCACGCGTTTCCTTTTACCTTGGCTTCTCTTTTTGTTCTTGGCCACCCTCCTGCCTGCGGCATGGGCACAGGGCAGCGATCTCTCTTCGTCCTATCAGTGGAAGCCGGTGCGGATCGGCGGCGGCGGCTGGGTCGTCGGCATGACGGTGCACCCATTGGACCCGACAATTCGCTATGCGCGCACCGATGTGGGCAGCGCCTACCGCTGGGACAACACCAACCAGGTGTGGGCGCCAATGCGGGTCAGCAACACCGACGGCAGCGGCATTCACTCCACGGCGGAGACCTCTTCGCCGAGCGGTTATGGCACGAACAGTATCGTTGTTGATCCCAGCAACACGAGTGTCGTCTACATGGTCTTTCCGACCGAGCACAGCACCGACATTCTGACGCCGACCAACTATGTGGAGATCTACAAAAGCACCGACGGCGGGTTGAATTTCTATCCCGGAAATATGCAGGCTGCCCAGATTCTGGGCGATCCTAACGGCACCAACCGCATGTATGGCGAGCGGCTGGCCGTCGATCCCGCCAACACCACGGTGCTTTACTACGGCAGCCAGTCGCAAGGGCTCTTTCGTTCGCTCGACGGCGGACAGACGTGGACGCAGTTTGCCGCCGCGACAGGCCTGCCCACAAATATCGAATTCATCAACATTCTTTTTGCCAAAGCGCCGGGCACAACCACAGTCAATGGCACGGCGGTCAGCAAAACCATCTACGCCATCAGCATCAACAACACCGTCAACGGCGTAAGCGACGCGGGCGGAGATGTTTATCGGAGCCAGGACGGCGGGCAGACGTGGACCGATATCTCCACCGGAGTCAAAGACTCGGCCAGCGGCCTGTCCCTGAGCCATCAGGCGCTGAATACCAATATCGACGCGAATGACAATCTGTATGTGGCCGAAAACTTTGCGACGGATAGCTGGAACCGGGCTTACTGGCGCTATGCGGCAGGACAGTGGACACGGGTTTCATTGCTGAACTCAGGCGGCACTGCATGGATCAATCAAGCGGTGGTGAGCGTTGTATCCGACCCCACCAATGCGCAGCGGCTCTACGCTCTGGCCGCGGACACCAGCCTGGCGCGCTCGGACAACGGCGGCGCGACGTGGATCAATCTGGGCGCGCCGAAGTACGCCAACACCCTTGGCTGGCTGCCGCAAACCGTCGGCATGAACGGTGGAGATTGGCACAGCAACGGCGGCCTGAAGGTGGACTCACAGGGCAATTTGTGGACTCCCACCGGCCAGGAGGGTCCATTGACCATCGCCGCTGCGGCGGCGCAGAGCGCGACCGCCGCCAATCCGCCGGCGTGGACGATCGTCACTACCGGGATCGAAGAGCTTTGCCCGCAGGACATCGTGATTCCGCCGGGCAGCAACGACACCATCATCGCCTCAGCCGAGGATACAACCGGTTTCTACATTCCCAATCCAGACAACTTCAGCGACGTGCAGATTCCGCTGCAGCAGGAGACTATCTCTCAGGGCACAGCGTTGGACTACGCGCCCGACGCGCCGTCGTATGTTGTCGTCACCACCAGCAACGTCTACTCCAATGGCACAAATTACTCGGGCTATTCGACCGACGGCGGCAAAACCTGGCAGCGCTTCGGGTCGGTTCTGAAGTATGCCTGCGGCGCCTCCACCTGCGATGTGCCGGCCGGATTGATTGCCGTCAGCCCGCGCGGCGGACGCACCCTGGGCAGCGATCATCTGGTGATGCTGCCGCCGTACAATCTGGCGCCGGAGTACTCGCAGGACGGCGGCGCCACCTGGCATGTGACCCAGTCCTTCCCGCTCAACACCGATGGCATGACCATGGAGAGCACGTTCACCAGCCTTTCTTCGCCCATGCTGCCCCTGCACCTGCTGCGCGCCGATCCCTTTACAGCCGACAAGTTCTATCTGAGATTCTCCATCGCGCCCGCCTCCCTTTATATCTCTACCGATGGCGGCCAGACATGGCAGCCGCAGGCCAATGCCGGTCTCACCGGCGAGGCGTGGACGAGCCAACTGATGGTCAACAGCAAAGTGAAGAACGATCTCTGGTACGCCTCCGGCTTTCAGGGATCGACACAACTCGGCCTCTTCCACTCGACCGATGGCGGCCAAAGCTTTCAGCAGGTCAGCGGGATAGCCCATGCAAATACCGTGGCTGTGGGCGCGGGCAGCGGCCAGGCGAATGATGCGGCCTACACGGTCTATTTCTACGGCCAACTGAGCAGCGATCCGGAGTGGGGCGTTTTTCGCTCCACCAATGGCGGAGCCAGCTGGGATCGCATTGCCTACTATCCGACGGGAATCTACGCGACTCCAGTCACTATGGCGGCAAGCCAGGACACCTTCGGCAAGGTCTATCTCGGCCTGAGCGGAGACTCGTTTGTCTACGGGCAGATCATCTCCAACACGCCGACGGTACCCGGCGCGCCTTCGCTCTTGACGGCTACCGCGGCTTCTACCAGCGAGATCGACCTGAGCTGGCTGGCGCCGTCGGGCACAATAACTGGCTACAGCGTCTATCGCGGCACGGCGGCGGGTGCTGAATCAACCACTGCACTGGCGACTGGCCTGACGGCTACCGGCTACGCCGACAAGGGGCTAGCGCAGGGCACGACTTACTACTACAAAGTCGCCGCCAGCAACGCCACCGGCATGGGACCGAACTCGGCCGAGGCCAGCGCAACCACGCTCGCGCCCACCATGGCGCTGGCCATGGCCAGCGGAGCTTCAAGCAGTGCAACCGTTCAGCCGGGGCAGAGCGCCAGCTTTCAACTGGCGCTCTCCACTTCCAGCTACTCCGGAACAGTGACGATCAGTTGCACGGGAGCGCCCGCAAACGCGACCTGCACCGTGCCCGCGCCGCTGGCGATTACGCCGGCGACAACTTCAACTCCGGTGGCGATAACAGTACAGACCTCAGCAACCAGTGCGACTCTTTTGCGGCACAACTTTACCGGAGTTCTTTCGCTGGCGGGCCTGCTGATGCTGCCCTTGCTACGGCGGCGCAGGAAGTATCTCGGCATGCTGATCATTTCGGCGGCGCTTCTGACGGGCGTTCTCAGCGGTTGCGGCGGAGGCAGCGCAAGCGGAAATAATTCCGGCGGTGGCTCTCCCACATACGCAACGCTGACCGTCACAGCAAGCGGCTCCGGGGTTGCTACGGCAACACAGACACTTTATCTAACGATTCAGTAGTTCATAACTCGCGGCGGATGCGGGGCTTGAGTTTGCGAGCCGCTTAAAGATGCTTGTGCGGCGTCGCATACTTGGCCCCGTTTTTGCTGGACCGCCTTAAACATGAAACGTCTAGAGGGGGAAAGATCTTTTTTATAAAAAAGTCTTTTCGGCTGTCCCTTCCGGTCTCTTGACGGTGGACCTGATTTGCGATGAGGATGATTGAATGAGTGGCCTAACCGAGCGTGTTGAGCAACTGACCCAGCGCAATTTAGCAGTCGACGCCTACCGTGGCCTGGTCATGCTGTTGATGATGGGCGAGGCGCTTCGTCTCGGGCAGATAGCCCGCTGTTTCCCCGCGAATCCCATCTGGCAATTCCTTGGCTACAACCAAACGCACGTTGAGTGGGCAGGCATGAGCCTGCATGACACCATCCAGCCCGGCTTCACCTTCCTGGTTGGCGTCGCGCTTCCCTACTCGCTGCTTAGCCGCCGGCGCAAGGGCGAGAGCTTCCGCCGGATGCTGCTTCACACGCTCTGGCGCAGCCTTCTTCTCGTGGCCCTCGGCATCTTTCTCCGCTCCACTAACAGCCCCATGACCAACTTCACTTTTGAGGACACCCTCACCCAGATCGGTCTCGGCTACACCTTTGCCTTTCTGCTGGCCTTCGCGCGTCCCCGCTGGCAGTGGATCGCCCTTGGCTCTATCCTCATTTGTTACTGGCTAGCCTGGGCTCTTTATCCCGCGCCCGGCGCCGCCTTCGACTGGGGCGCCGTCGGCGTGCCTCCCGAGTGGCACCGCCATCTGTTCACCGGCTTTGCCGCCCACTGGAACAAGAACAGCAACCTGGGCCAGGCCTTCGACCTCTGGTTTCTCAATCTCTTTCCCCGTCCCAGCCGTTTTCTTTACAACGGCGGCGGTTATCTTACACTGAGCTTCGTTCCCACGCTCGGCACCATGCTTCTAGGCCTCGCTGCCGGCCGCTGGTTCCTGGAAGCGTCCCCGCAAATTCCCCTGCGGCGTTTCCTCATCGCCGCCGCCGCGCTCATCGCCGCCGGCCTGCTCCTCCATTTCACCGGCGTCTGCCCCATCGTCAAGCGCATCTGGACGCCCGCCTGGACTCTCTTCAGCGGCGGCGTCTGTTTCCTCTTCCTCGCCGCCTTTTGTTGGATCATCGAGATCCGCAAGCATCGTGGCCTGGCCTTTCCCCTGGCCATTGTCGGCATGAACTCCATCGCCGCCTATCTGATCGCGAATCTCTGCGAAGATTTCATTCAGAACAGCTTTCGTATTCACTTCGGCATGGGTGTCCTCAACATCTTCGGTACGGCCGTCGAGCCTACTGTCCTCGGTGCCCTCACTCTCGTCACTTACTGGCTCATCCTATATTGGATGTACCGAAGAAAGCTCTTCTTGCGCATATAGGGCCAGTGGAGCGACTTTCCAATCACGATGAAATCGACTGCGCCAACCGGTCCATTTTTTCTTCCTGCTGCTCGATGGATTCGACCAGCTTGAACTGTGCCCGGCAGCGGTCAAGGTTGTGTCCGTCGCGATGCACCTTGAAATAAGTATCGCCCGCCAAATAGTCGGTAAGAAACCGAAGGCCTATCTCGAACGTGATCAATTTCCCCGAAAAGGCAAGGAATTGTTTCTCCGCCTGGGTCAAGAAGCTGCCAGTTGAGGCGAGGTAGCCTCGCACCAGTGCCTCGAACATGGGAAACTGCATGGTCACTTTGGAAAGATCGCGTTCGTCTTCCATCACCGGGCTGGTGACCGTGCGAACCATGTCCCCGAAGTCGTAAAGCGCCAATCCCGGCATGACGGTGTCGAGGTCGATGACGCAAATGCCCTCGCCCGTGGCGTTATCAAAGAGGACATTGTTGAACTTGGTGTCGTTGTGCGTGACCCGCTCCGGCAGCTTCGCATCCAGCAGCAGGCTGGTGATGGATCGGCGCGCAAGGGCGAATTCGATCTCTGGCTTCGCCTGGATGGCGCGGCCAACCACGTCCGAGGCGATTGCCTGCTCCAGCGTCAGCAATCGCTTCGGCGTGTGGTGAAAATCCACGATGGTATCGTGCAATCGCGGGGCGGGCAAGTCGGCGAGCAGTTTCTGGAAATGCCCAAACGCCTTTGCAGCCTGAAATGCCTGCTCGGTGGATTCGACGGTATCGTAAGTGTTGGCATTCTCAATAAAGCGATAAGCGCGCCAATAGCAGCCCTCCTCATCCACGTGCCATGCTCGCCCATCGCGCGCCGGAATCAAGGTGAGCGCACGCCGGCCGCAGTCCGGCTCGCTGGAGACCTGCGCGGCCAGATGTGAGGTCACGCGCTGGATGTTTTCCATCAGCGCAGCCGGATTCTTGAAGACGTTGTGATTGATGCGCTGCAAGATGGTGCGCAGTTGCGCGCCTGACTGATCAAAGACGGCGCAATAGGTGTCGTTGATGTGGCCGTTGCCGCAGGGCGCGGCACTGAGGAACTCACCGCGCAGTTGAAATTGACCCGCTACTGCGGCGATATTGTGCTCTTTGCTCATTGCCAAAGCCTCTTTGGATAGCAGCCGTCCTGGATGAGCCGGCCAATATTTTCAACGACGCGCGGGTGATCTTCGCGGTAGGTGACGCCAAACCATGAATTCCTCGTAGGCAAAACCATCACTCGCGCCTGCCCGGTCAAAACCAATTCATTGACGGCGCTGGTAATGTAAAATTCCGCCTGCAAGTTCGAGCCATTCAGTTCAAGGAAACTCTGAAACAATTCTCGCAGTTGCCCAAATATCCTGGGAGTAAATCCCCACATATTCATCGAAACAACCTCGTCCCTGGTAAGCCTGATTACTTGCCCAGCCGCGTCCGTGTTGGTGGCGGAGTCGCCATCGCGCTCAATTCCCGTCCATTCCTCAACGCCTTGCAGAAGGCCGCTGCCATTGACCTGGCAAACCCCGCGGGCCACCGCTCCAAAATCAGAGAGCGTGTGGCGCAGAGCAAATCCTACCATCGCGTACTCCGCAGAAGCGTATTGGAGATGCTCCGCCAGCATGCGAAAGCCCTCTTTGCCGTAAAAGTCGTCTGCATTGATGACCGCAAAAGGCTCGTCAATGGCGCTCGATCCCATCAGGATTGCGTGCGCCGTGCCCCACGGCCTAGTCCTGCCGAAAGGCAGGGAAAAACCCGGCGGAAGGCTATCGAGCTCCTGAAAGACGTATTCCACCGCGATGCGTTTTTCATAACGCGCGCCGACGACTCGTTTGAACGGCTGCTCAATCTCTTTGCGGATCACGAACACAAGTTTGCCAAAGCCCGCATGGAGGGCGTCGTAAATCGAGTAGTCCATGATGGTTTCTCCACCAGGCCCAACCGGATCAATTTGCTTCAAGCCGCCGTAACGATTGCCCATGCCGGCGGCCAGAACGAGCAGCGTTGGGGATGTCATCAATTTCGTCCAATCCGGTGAAGATTTTCGCCTCTTCTGGAGGCTTTTTTCAAAGTTGCTTATCGCGGCGTTACATCCAGTGTGAGCACCTGGAATGGCTGAAGCACGATGCGTTGCGGATCACCGGCGTGCAGATTGAGGGTAGCTTGCGCCTGATCCGCCGCCCACGGACCGTGCGCGCTATAACTCCGCGGCGAATGTTCCGGCAGCTCAAATGTCCGGTTCACATCGAGAGCAAACTCCTGCGCCTTATCCGACGGATTGCGCAGCACCACGATGCCCTTCCGCAGCGTCCATGAAGCCCAGCCGTAGACCTCCAGCTTGCCGGGATCGCCGCCGATCCAATGCGTGTCTTTCAAGACCTCGGCGTTGGTCCGTGACCACTTTGCTGCCTCAGCGAGATCGTCCCAATTGGCCTTGGTCAGCAGCGAGGGCGTAATGTACATCTCCTGCAGTTGTGTGCCGGAGCCGAAATACGTGCGAATCTCGTCGCTCAGGTCGCCCTCGGGATCGTCGCGGAGATGCTCGGGCGTGGCCGCGTAGAGGATACCGTGCAGCATGAGTGAATTGAGCGGGAAGAGCGGCCCGCACTGGACGACATTGCTATAGGTGTGCGCATCGCGGTAGGTGATCCATTTTTGACGCCAGCTTCCCACGCCGGCAAAGTTATGGTCGTCGCCTCCGCGCCAGATGGAGTCCGCGTAGCGCGTCCAGAACGGAGAGGGCCAAGTGCCCGTTGTCAGATTGATGAAGATGTTGGGGTCTTGCCGGCGCAGGCGCTCGATGAGATGAATGGCCGCCGAAAAGTCACTGTCAAAAAGACTGCCGGGGAAGACCTGATCGACATTGCCAGTTCCGTCGATCTTGAACTGGTTCACTCCATCTTTTAAAACCATATCCAGCATCTTCTGCTGGAAGAGTTCGTAGTACTTGGGGCCGGAAAGCGCAAAACCGCCTTTGACAATCTCCATGCCGGCCTGCCTTCCTGCAGCGATGCGCTCGTCCTTCTCCTTGCCATACCCGCCCCACGGAGAGAACCAGACGCCGATGCCAAAGCCATATTGCTTGGCCGCGCCGCGGAGGTTGGTAAAGCCGCCGGGAAAGCCGGAATCGAAGCTCCAGAGCAGGTGCGTATCATCCCAGCCGTCGTCCAGCAAAAAGGAGTCCATGGTGACGCCACGCTTGCGGACCAACTCTTCCCCGAAGGCGTGAATGCGGTCCAGAGCCTGCGCCTCGGTAAAGCGTCCGCCCTCGCCCAAGTCATACCAGGTGTTGTAATGCAGAAAGGTGCGGTAGGGATGCGCGCGTTCGTTTTCCACATAGGCTAGAAAATCGCGCCGCAGTTGGCCGGCGGCGGTCACGCCAATCACCGAGGAATAAGAGATGGATTGCCCGGCGGCAAGAGGCAGTGTGCGGGTCAGAATCGCCGTTGCCCGCCCATTATTGACCGCGCTCACCGACAGCGGAAACTCGAAGCCGAAGAAGAAATCGCCCGCCACGATCGGCGAACCTTTTACCCGCCCCACCACGCGCGCGCCAGGAGCTTGAAAGTCGAAGAGCCGCACCTCGGCAATATCCAAAGGCTGCCCAAGGGCCTGCAACGTGATCTCCTGACGCAGATAATTCGTGCCATCGCGCACCACCGTGCACCAATGGACAGCAAACGAGTTGTCGTGCGCGCTGAGGTCGGCGCAAAGCTCATGCCCCGCAATCTGCTCCGCCCGTCTTGATGCCGACGGGATGGGCGTCACCGCCTGCTCCACGGGCGCCGCGTCCAGCTTCAACTGCGAGGCTGCTATTACGCGTCCATCGCGCAGCAAAAGGGAAAACGGGTCGCCCGGCTGCAACTTCAGGTGAGTCTTCAGGTTTTCGACTTCCGTAACCTTGATGGCGGTCTTTGCCACTTGAAAGCGAGCCGTGAGACGCTCTCCGCGCAGTTCATATCTTCCCGAGGCGCTGCGATCGGCGGGACTCGCGGAAGCTGCCAGAGTTGCGAAAATAAGAAATGTGAAGGCCAAAGTCTTGGCCGCAGATTGCCGCGCCGCCGATAATTTCATTTTGGCTGAACTCCTTTTCAGTACGTTCTGGAGCATCTTGCATCCATGGAGCGAGATGCGAACGGGGACCAGCGCTATCATATCGCTAAAAACTGATTCTCGGGCAAGCTGCTTCGCAGGCCAAGAGAACGGCACCGCACGTTCACTTTTTACTCAGGCTCGTATGGGAATGAGATTCTCTGATTAGGCAAGTGTACACCGAAAAAAAGCCACCTATAGAGATGGGTAACTGGCGTGTGTGATTTGTCCGCGAACAACTATCGCGCAGCACAATCCGCGGCTCTTGGCGCAATGCCTTGAGAGTAGGTCCAGAGGAAATCGACCTGCACTCAGCAAATGCCACTGAGGCGGATTGAAAGGAAAATCAGCACAGAGATACCTTCACGGCACTGATTCAGGTTCGGCACCCTGAATAGTTTGCTTGTATGTGAAGATTAAATGTGGCAAGTGGCCTGTTTTTGCGCCGCTGCTTTTAGTGGCCAGATTTCTCTCTCCGACCACACCAGCAGGGACTTTCATCAGCGTCAGGTTGCAGTCATGAAAGGCCCTGCGGTGCAGCGAACGATCTTATCGCATACTTCCTCTTCCACAGACAAAAGATCTGTTGGCTGATGGTGTGCTTGCGGTAGACTTCGACCACTTTCTCGCCTGCCTCGGCTTCCTTAGCACACGCTGAATCTCCTCTTCGCTGTGGACCCATTTGCCCGTATTCGTGTTTCCCTCTGCCTCTTCAGAAAACCATGGCAGCTGCGACCTCTCAACTTTCAACCCATTCCAAGGTTTGGAAATTGGGTCACCGAACCAGCTTCTATCTTGACGGCTGGTCCTGGTTAGCATATGTGTCATCGGAGTTGAATGGAGACGCCGGCAGTCCTTCCCGATTGAATAGAGTCATCGGAGAACTTGCGGACCATGCATATCGCACATAGATCGGATTTGCCACACTCGAACTGCTGGCAACAACCGTGCTGCCTTCCACCTGCGCCGTAGCTGCAAAGAACTTGTGATCGGCTCTTGCAACCTCAAAGCCCAACAATTTGCCGTCACGCGCGTTCAATCCGTCTGCATGATCGAACCACACGCGGATTGCCCCCGGCTCCAAACTAGTTTGCCGATACGCAGGCCCGCTGTATTCAATCGGTTCCTGATAAGCCAATGCCCTGGCTGCCAACACGAGCCGCGCGCCTATGGTCTGCTTATCTGGCGGATGAACATTTTCCGCCACGCCCACATCGGCCGAGACGACCATGGCAACATTGTTGATAGACAGTGATCGCCGCTGTGTTTCACGCAGCACTGACCATGGGGATGGGGCCGGCGGATTGATTTTGGAGATTTGCACATAGAGAAATGGAAAATCGCCCTGCCGCCATGCCTCTCGCCAATCCGCGATCATCGCGGGAAACGATCTGGCATACAGGGCAGCGCGTTCAGGAGAGGCATTCGATTCGCCCTGGTACCAGATAGCTCCCTTGATACGGAGAGGGGTCAGCGGCGCAATCATCGCGTTAAAAAGTCCGGAGGGCAGCCACCCCGTTTGCACACCAAGATGCCAGGGTGCGGGCTTCCCGGACTTCTTTGCTTCGGCCTGTTCTTTTTCAATCACACGCAATTCATTTGCGTAATCGCGTGTCTCCTGGTCATAGAGAGCGAGCAGAGGCATCAATGCGGGGTCTGAAGTCAATGTTTGATGGCTTGTCCACGATTCCACCGGAGTACCGCCCCACGCGGAAACAATGATGCCGATCGGCACATGTTCAACCGACTGCAAGTCGCGCGCAAAAAAATAGGCGACGGCGGAAAGCCGCCCGGCATTCTCTGGAGAGCATACCTGCCAGGGAATCTGGACCTTCGTGTCGTCCAGGGGATAGTCTGAGGATGCTTCTGCCAGCGTGATGAAACGTAACTCCGGGTGGTTGGCCGCCGCAATCTCTTTTACCGCATCCTTGATGGGAAGATCGGGTCCGAAGCCGTCCAAGGGCATCTCCATATTCGACTGCCCGGAAGCAATCCAAATATCGCCAACCAGAATGTCGTTGAGCGTCACTGTATTGGTTCCACGAACCGTCAGTGCAAACGGGCCGCCGGCCTCGCCCGGTGGCAGATCAACCTCCCATCGCCCAATGTCATCGGCTGTCGCTGATCTGGTCTGGCCACGAAACTCGACCGTCACCTGCTCCGCGTCATTGGCCCAACCCCAGATATGGACTGGTGCCCTCCGCTGCAAGACCATGTGGTCCGCAAGGACCTTGGGCAGCTTTACCTCTGCACTCGCCGAACCATTAATGAATAATGGCAGTAACAGCAGGAACCCAATACCCACGCCAATTCTCAATCGACCCATCTTTCCTCCAATCACTCTTTCCTTTCTTGCTTAACTTCTAGCAATCATACACGTAGACTTAGCATCTAACTGCCCCATTGAAAATTCGCCCGGCTGGAAACTGAAGACCCGCAAGCTCATCGCAACGCAGTCTTCAAAGCTGCGCTGCAGCTACGTCAACAAGTGAAACTTGGAGACAGGCTTGTTTGGCAGGACCGTGAAGGCTCTCAAGACCTGGGCAAACCATGGGCTTGTATGCCTTGTCACTCCGGGTCCAACCGGACACCGAGGATGGTATCTCGACGGCGTATTTCGCGCCACCTTCACAGGCGAACCAATAGCAATCACACGGGATTTGCGGATGAGTGAATTATCAAATTAATAATTATAGCTAACCAATTTAGAATGTGGTGGCCAGAGACGGGATTGAACCGCCGACGCCGGCCTTTTCAGGGCCGCGCTCTACCACTGAGCTATCTGGCCTCAGTGCAAACTGTGTGTTGCAATGATCTGTGCGGAATCCTGCATCGCCGGAGGGGGCAGGTGAGTTCACGAACAATCGGTCGCAACGATTGTTGCCAGTATACCAACTCTTCGCTATCCGCGCCAACCGGGGCCGGCAAACCGTCATGCTGGGCAATCCCCTTCGCCAACGTGCGATTATCCCGTGCTTTTCGCGCCGCCTATTGCTGCTCTACACTGAAAGGCATTATGCGCCGCCATGTCTGTCTGCTTGCCAGTTTCGTCTTCGCCGCCGTCATTGCTTCCGCCGAGCCACCTACGCCGTCGGTCCGTGCGGACCAAGCTTATCAAGCAGCTGCGCGCAGGGGGCCGTTGGCTCTGCGCGTCTTTTTGAGCCAGTTTCCCAAGGGCGCCGATCTGCACGTCCACCTTTCCGGCGCGGTCTATGCCGAAACCTTCATCCGCGATGCGGGCGAGGACGATCTCTGCGTGGACCCGGCAGCTCTCAGCTTCAGCCAGCCTCCTTGCACACCTCCGCTTGTGGCGGCCGCGCGGGTCACTTCCAACCAGGATCTCTACGACCGCCTGATTAACGCTTTCTCAATGCGCAACTTTGTGCCCAGCGCTGGCTTCAGCGGCCACGATCAGTTCTTCTCCACCTTCAGCCGCTTCGGCGGGCTGAGCAACCGGCACATTGGCGAGTGGGTGGACGAGGTGGCCAGCCGCGCCGCCGCACAGAATCAGCAATATCTGGAGCTGATGGAGACGCCGGAATTCGCCCACGCTGCCGCGCTGGCCCACGCAAAACCCTTGGAGCAAGACGCGTCTCCACAGGCCTTTACCCAATATCGCCAAGGTTTGCTCAACCACGGCTTGCGCGACGAGGTCTCTACGGATCGCGAAGAGGCGCGTACGGCTGAGGCGCAGCGCCGCCAGAGGGAGCATTGCGGAAGCCCGCAAGCCGCGCCCGCCTGCCAGGTCGAAGTGCGTTTCATCTACCAGGTTCTGCGCGGGTTTTCTCCTGAACAGGTCTTTGCGCAGACGCTGCTGGGCTTTGAGACGATTCAGGCGAGTATGGATGCTCATGAAGCGGGCTTCGTGGGCATCAATTTCGTCATGCCCGAGGACGGCTTCCTCTCCATGCGCGATTACACCTTGCAGATGAAGATGCTTGACTATCTGCATTCGGTCTATCCCAAGGTTCCCATCAGCCTGCACGCCGGCGAATTGGCTCCGGGCCTTGTGCCGCCAGAGGGGCTGCGCTTTCACATTCGCCAAGCCGTAGAGCTGGGTCACGCGCTGCGCATCGGCCACGGAGTAGACGTAGCCTATGAGGATGATGCCCCCGGTCTGCTGAAGGAGATGGCCGCGAAGCACGTCATGGTGGAGATCAACCTCAGCTCCAACGAGGGAATCCTCGGAGTCAAAGGCGAGCGCCATCCCTTCCCGCTCTACCGCGCTAACCACGTGCCGGTTGCGCTATCGACGGACGATGAAGGTGTGAGCCGCATCGACATCACCGGCGAATACCTGCGCGCGGCCCTTGACTACCACCTTAGCTACGCCGACCTCAAGCAGTTGGTCCGTACCGGTCTGGAGCACAGTTTCCTGCCCGGCGCGAGTCTCTGGGCCGCGCCCGACGAGTTCACCACCCCCGCCGCGCCCTGCAAAACGCAACCCCTCGGCGCCGACAAGCTTACTGCTGCCTGCAAGGCCTTCCTCGACGGCAGCCAGAAGGCCACCCAGCAGTGGGAGCTGGAACGGCGTTTCAGAGCCTTTGAGGCGGAGTGGTAGGGCTTCTTCTCAGATCAAAGAGGATTCATAGCGGCTGTAACATAGGGCGGGTCACAACTTCTGCGCGGTCAATATTTTAAGGGGATATGGTGCGGAAGAGGGGACTTGAACCCCTATGCCTTTTGGGCGCCAGCACCTCAAGCTGGTGCGTCTGCCAATTTCGCCACCTCCGCACACGGGAGGAACTCGATAAGTATAGCAAATTCGCTATTGCCGCGGAATCGATTCCACTGGCGTTGTCAGTGCAATCGCACTTGAATTGTTGAAGGTCAACCTGAGTGCGGTATAGGCCGGGATGAGGGCGAATCGACAGAAAACACCCTCTGAAATCGACGAAAAACGGGTCTTTTTGATCAAAAAGACGTCATTTTGGGGCTAAAAAGAGGGCAAAAACGGTGGTTTGCAGTTACTGATTGGTTAACAAGCTAAAAATGTAAATCATTGAAAAATATGCAAGTTATATGAAGTCAATGGTTAATAAAATGGCTTCCACAGGGTGAGGGGGGTGGGGGTAAAGCAGGGAAGAGGGAACAGGAAACAAGGAAGAGGGAACAGAGAGCAGGGATTGTTGAGCAGTGAACATGAGTTTATTGTGCGCCCGGGAATCGTAATTATATGCAAACTTTCTGTAATGGGAGCCAGAGGCTCGCCGGCATAGCCGGGGGTTCTCACCCTTCGAATCGCCATGCGCTGGGAGAGCAACGAAAGCAAATGCAGTAAGATGGAGAGTAGATTGCCTCGTGAATCAGCCAGTTGCATGGGCTGAACGGCGCAAAACCCCGCTTATGACAAATTCCGCATCCAGTTCATCCCGCTATTACCTGACTACGCCCATCTATTACGTGAACGCGCGGCCTCATCTGGGCCACGCCTACTCGACCATTGTTTGCGACGCAATTGCGCGGCGCAAGCGGGCGCTGGGCATCGAAACATGGTTTCTGACCGGTACCGACGAACACGGGCAGAAGATTGAAAGGTCCGCAGAAAAAGCAGGCTGCCGCCCGCAGGACTTCGCCACCGCGATTTCAGGCGAGTTCAGCGGCCTGTGGAAGCAACTGGGACTGACCAACGACGACTTCATCCGCACCACGGAGGAGCGCCACAAGCGCGGTACGCAGCGCCTCTTCGCTGAGTTGCGCGACAAAGGATTCATTTATAAAGGTGCCTACACCGGCCAATACTGCGTCAGCGATGAGCTATATGTCGATGGCCCTCCGGGCACCGTCTGCCCCGACTGCGGCCGCGTGACCGAGACGGTGAGCGAGGAGAATTATTTCTTCAAGCTCTCAGCCTTTGAGCGCAAGCTGCTGGAGTTCTATGAGGACAACCCCAACTTTATGGGGCCGGAATCGACGCGGCGCGAGGTCGTCTCGTTTGTGCGTGGCGGATTGCGCGATCTGTCGGTGAGCCGCACCAGCTTTTCCTGGGGTATTCCCGTTCCCGGCGACGAGAAGCACGTCATCTATGTCTGGCTGGACGCGCTGGCCAACTACATCACCGCGTTGGGCTATGGTTCCGACGATCCAGCGGAGAGCGCGCGCTTTGAGAAGTTCTGGCCGGCAGATCTGCATCTGATCGGCAAGGAGATCAGCCGCTTTCACTGCGTCTACTGGCCCGCGTTCTTGATGGCCGCCGGCATTCCGCTGCCCCGCTCGGTGCAGGCCAACGGCTGGCTGCTCTTTGACCAGGGAAAGATGTCCAAGTCGCGCGGCAACATTGTCCGCGCCGAGACCGTTTGCACGGTTTTAGGTTCTGATGCTCTGCGGTACTTCTTACTGCGCGAGATTCCTTTCGGCCAGGACGGCAGTTTCTCCTTCGACGCTCTAGTGCAGCGCTACAACAGCGACCTCGCCAACGGCTACGGCAACCTGGTCAGCCGCGTAGTCAACATGGTGCACAAGTACTTTAGCGGCATTGTGCCTAACGCTGGCGCGGAGACGGCTGCCGAGGCCGCGCTGCGCGAGAGTGCGGTGAGCGCCATCGCCGCCTTTGGGCCAGCATTCGATGAACTGAATTTTTCTGAAGCCCTGAAAGCGCTTTGGACGTTAGTAGCTGAGACCGACGGCTACCTGACCGCCAACGCGCCCTGGAAACGGCCCACTGATCGTCCAGAAGCTGAGCACGTGGCGCTTCAAGCGCGAGTGCTGGCGACAGCCGCCGAGGCCATTCGAATCATCACCGCGCTTGTTTATCCGATTCTCCCGGAGTCGGCCGCAAAGGTTTGGCGGCAGCTTGGGCAGGGCGAGATTCAGAGCGCGGCGAAGCAGGGCTTTTTAAAAGAACTCGCGTGGGGCGGCTTGCAGGCTGGAACCGCGTTTGGCGAACCGGCGCCGCTCTTTCCCCGCGCGGAAAAGGATGCCGTGGAACGGATGCAGACAATCGAAGATCAAAACAGCAAGACCGTCATCGAAGCCGCCACCAGTGGTGGGGCCAATAGCAACTTCGCCGAAAAAACGGCTACTCTTCCTTCCGCTAAGACTACAACTTCTCTTTTGCCAACCCCGATCGCGCCACAAGAAAAGTATTTGAAACGGCACGACAACAGTCGTGCCATGAATGCGACACAAAATGCCGGGGTTATAGCCCCTGAGATGCGCTCATTGGATCACACATCTTCGATACCCGCTTCACCTTCAACCGCGCCAGCCTCCGCGCCACCTGCAAATTCCACCGCTGCCGCCGTTCAACCGCCTGCCCCACCGCAGGTGGCGGCGGAGCCGCAGTTGGCCCCACTACAGGTGCCCTCTGAGCAGCAGCACATTTCCATCGACGACTTCATCAAGGTCGATCTGCGCGTGGCGCAAATCCTCGTCGCAGAGCGCATTCCCAAGGCCGACAAACTGCTGCGCCTTGAAGTCGATCTCGGCTACGAAAAGCGCCAGATTCTGGCCGGCATCGCGCAGTACTACGAGCCGGAAAAGCTTGTTGGCCGCAAGATCATCATCGTCGCCAACCTAGCTCCCCGCAAGATGCGCGGCCTGGAGTCGAATGGAATGTTGCTGGCCGCGTCCTTGGAAGGCGGCGCTCCAGTCCTCGCCGGCTTCCTCGAAGATGTTCCGCTCGGCGCACGGCTGAAATAACCACAAACGGCGGGGCAGACGCCTTCGGCTCGCTGGAAGACAAGGCCAATCGTGCAATGAACTCACTGGAGACCCGCTTTGCTCATTGATTCTCATGCCCACTTGGACAGTCCGCGCTACGGCGACGACCGTGAGGCGATGCTTCGGCGGGCGAATGAGGCGGGCGTCGGCGCGGTGCTGGCCATCGGCATTGGCGAGCAGGCGGCGGGGATGGATGGGGCGCTCAATATCTGCCGCGAGTTCAACGGGCGAGACGGCATTCCGAAGCTCTTTGCCAGCGCCGGCGTCTATCCTCACAACACGCCGGAGATCGACGATGTGATTCTCACCCAGCTCGACCGGTTGCTCTCCGAGCCGGAGGTCATAGCCTGTGGCGAGATCGGCCTGGACTACTACCACGAAGGCGCGGCGCATCCAACGCAACGCGCGGGGCTGATTCGCCAGCTCGAGGTCGCGGCGGCGCGCAAGCGGCCGATCCTCATCCACTGTAGGCCGAAGGATGGTGCTGTGGATGCCTGGGACGATCTCTTCGAGATCCTCGACGCGCATTGGCAGCCGACCGGCCTGGGCGGCATCATGCACTGCTTCGGCGGCAACTACGAGCAGGCGAGACGCTCGCTCGATCTGGGCTTTCTAATCTCATTCGCCGGAACCCTGACCTTTCCCAAAGCCCAACCACTGCGCGACGTAGCCCAACGCCTCCCGCTCGACGGTCTGCTGGTTGAGACCGATGCGCCCTGGCTGGCTCCCGCGCCCAACCGGGGCAAGCGCAATGAGCCTGCCTGGGTAGCGTTCGCCGCCCAAACGCTGGCCGAACTCCACCACCTCACCGAGCAAGAAATCGCCGCGGCCACCACGAAAAACTTTCATCGGCTGTTTCATCCCGGCCCGGACGTGGGAAACTGATTAGAGGCATTGTGTGCAGGCATTGCATGCAGCAGCCTTTCAAAGTTTGAGGAAATGGATAATGGCTCAGGAAAACTCATTCGACATTGTCAGTAAAGTGGAGATTCAAGAGGTTCGCAACGCCATCGATCAGGCGCTCAAGGAGATTCGCCAGCGTTTTGACCTGAAGGACTCCCACTCCGAGGTCCGGCTCGCCGAGGGAGACAAGGAAATTCAGTTGGCCTCCGATGGCGAATACCATCTGGAGGCGGTCAAGGAGATTCTTGGCCAAAAGCTGATCAAGCGCGGCGTTTCACTGAAGAATCTGGAGTACGGCAAGCTGGAGCCGGCGCTGGGCAAGAGCGTCCGCCAGAAGATCACCTTGCAGCAGGGCATCCCCATCGAAAAGGCCAAGGAGATCGTCAAACTCGTCAAGGACTCGAAGAAGAAGGCGCAGGCCAGCATCCAGGGCGACACAGTGAGAATATCGAGCAAAGACCGCGACGAATTGCAGGCGATCATCGCTCTGCTGCGCGGCAAGGATTTCGGCGTCGAGCTGACGTTTACGAATTATCGTACGAACTGAGCGGTCGGGTTTTAGTATGGGTGCCAAAAGACGATGAAACTCGTACGATCTGACTCACCGGAAGTAGTACGCAGCATAGCCTCGGCTGACGTTCGGGCTACCTGGCATTTTCCCGCACTTGTTTTTGTGAGCATTGTAAGTGTATTGGGCCTGTTGATCGCCCTCGCCGTTAGCCTCATTGTTTCGATTCGGGCAGCGGTCTGGTTCGGCATTCCGTTTTTTCTAGCATTGATTGGTTATATGGTTTGGCGCGCAATATCCTCTCGCAAGTGGTGGATGATATCGGTTTGTGCTGAGCGGATTTATATTCGGCTGTTTGCATGGCTTCCCGGTGCCCCGTGTGACGCCAAGGATCCAGATATTCTCGTGCTCGAAGCTTCAGAAATCGCTTCGATGTCGATTCGAACTCTTGAAGTGTTTTTGTATGGGCCAAAGCCAAAATTTGTTGAATGGCTGGTGATCGAACCTGCTCAGGCTGTCGCCGAGGACGTTTCCAAACACATCCGTCCATTACTGTTACCTTTTGATCCAGATAAGGCGGAGTATGTGGCCAATGACGGGGGCCGCTTCATTATTGGATGGAAATGGTGGCGTCCTGCTCTGCGTTTATTCCTCCAGCAAGTCGTACAGGAATGTCCATCCATCGACATAGCCAATGAAGAGCGTTCTGAGTTGGATTTGAACGGGGTTTGGCATTGTCCTAGGGGTGGACCGGATGCACAACAGCGTCGGATGCTGGTCCAAGCGACACGCCTTGGATTTGGTTGCGAATGCGCACAGCGGATAAGTCAGTATAATCACATGTCGTTCCGAAAGGCTGGGGCATATCTAGCGGAGATTATGCGAGAGGAAGCCGAAGCAGGGACGCCGCTGTTTGATAACCTGCTGTGGGGCAGCCTTTCCAAAAGTACTACAAGGAAAGCGTAGCAGGTCCACTTACACTGTAAGAGAAAGCACGGGAATCGGAGCATTTTGAGCACACTGGCGAGAGCGACGGTAAAAGAGGTCTTCGATCTGCTGCGGGACGATCTCGTGGCCATTGAGCAGGAGTTGGGGCGCGACTCGGCCTCCGCCGTCAGCACTATCACGGAGATCGCCGAATATCTGCGCGAGGGCGGCGGCAAGCGCATTCGGCCCACGCTGCTGCTGCTCTCCGCGCACACCCTCGGCTACTCGGGACCGGCGGCCATTCGGTTGGGCGCGGTAGTTGAGATGGTCCACACGGCTACATTGGTCCACGACGACATCATCGATGGCGCAGATGTGCGGCGCGGTCGCCCCTCCACCAACACCACATGGGGCAACGAAAAATGCGTGCTGGCCGGCGACTGGCTTTATATGCAGGCCTTCCGCGTGGCGCTCAAGGAAAAGAATCTGCGCATCCTCGATCTGCTGATCGAGCTGACTCAGCAGATGGTTGAGGGCGAGCTGCTGCAGATTCAAAAGCAGGGCCGCGCCGTCAGCGAGGCCGAGTACTACGACCTGATCTATCGCAAGACCGCTTGCCTCTTTTCCGTTTCCATGCGCCTGGGCGCGGTGCTGGCCAGCGCCTCCGAGGCGCAGGAGGCGAGCCTTGCCGCCTATGGACGCGCCGTCGGCCTGGCTTTTCAGATTGTCGACGACGTGCTCGATCTGACAGCCAGCGAAGAGGTGCTGGGCAAGCCCGTGGCCAGCGATTTGCGCGAGGGCAAGGCCACGCTGGCCGTCATCCACTCCATCGACCACGGCACCGCCGCCGACCGCAAGGCCATTCAGCGGGTGCTGGACGACCGCAGCTTCGAGAACGTCAGCCGCGAGCGCATTCAGCAGATTCTGGCGCGCAATGGCTCCATCGAGTACGCCATGAGTGTGGCCGACCGCTACGCCGAGCAGAGCCGCCAGGCGCTGGCCTCCACTCCCGACTCGGAGTACAAACGCTCATTGCTCTGGGTGCCGGACTATGTGGTAGCGCGGGAGAAGTAGCGTGGATGCGCGGTGTTGTTCAACAATATGCAAAAGCTGAGTGAACTCTATACTCAGAAGCACGACGCGCGTCGCATACCGCCTAGGAGAACTGCAGCAGTTTTACCACGTCTCGAAGGCAACTTGCCCACCGCTGTAAACGGAGTGCCTCTGGAAGTTTGCGTCGTCGCGGCGGGGGTGGTCGTTGCGGAAGTGAGCGCCGCGGCTCTCAGTGCGACCGAGCGCGGAGGTGAGAATCGCGTGGGCTACGCGGCAGCTGGCTTGCGCCTCGGAGAGTCGGCGGCTGGACTTACCCTGACCAGCCAGCTCTGCCAAACTCGCAGCACAGGCCTGCTGCTCGGCCAAACCGAGGCGTAGCGTCGACTCCTCGCGCAGCAATCCCGCATAGGCCCACATGGAGGCTTGCAGCCTGGCGATAATCTCTTCCAACTTTTCTGCTTCGCCGGAGGCCAAGGATGCCGGTGTGTTCTTGAGCGCCTCTGCCGTCTGCAAGGCCAGGCCATCGCCGAGCATCGACAGGGCGGCACGCGCGCCGAAGACGAGGCCTTCGAGCAGCGAGTTTGAGGCCAGGCGGTTGGCGCCGTGGACGCCGGTGCAGGCTGCCTCGCCCGCGGCGTAAAGCCCCGGCAGGCTGGTGCGCCCATTGAGATCGGTCTTGATGCCGCCCATCAGATAATGAGCCGCCGGGCGTACCGGGATCAGATCGCGTCCGAGGTCGAGCGAATAGCGCGCCAGAAAGTCGCTGATACCGGGAAAACGCCGATGCAGGTCGATGCCCTTCACGTGCCGCATATCCAGATGCACAACACGGAAATCCCCCGGCGCCGTGCCCATCCCTTCGCGAGTAATGGCGCGCGCCACTACGTCGCGGGGGGCCAGTTCGAGCAGCGGGTGATAGCGCTCCATGAAGTGCTCGCCACGGTCGTTCAGCAGGATTGCGCCCTCGCCGCGCAGGGCTTCGGACAGCAGGAAGCGTGGCGCGCCGGGAAGTGAAAAGGCTGTGGGATGAAACTGATAGAACTCCATGTCGGCCAGCGCGGCGCCGGACCGCTCAGCCAGGGCGATGCCGTCGCCGGTCGCCACGGCGGGATTGGTGGTGTCGCTGTAGACCTGGCCGGCGCCGCCGGCGGCTACCAGCACGGAGCGCGCGAAGATGCGCTGCGCAAGACGCGGACGGCGGTCGCAACTGAGCAGATCGGCACCGATGACGCGGCCATCGGCGACAAGAAGGCCGGTGACCGTGGTCCACTCGGCAAAGCGGATGCGCTTGTGAACGCGCGCGAAGGCCGCCAGCGAGCGGCTGATCTCGGCGCCAGTGGCATCGCCATTGGCGTGCAGAATGCGGGGCAGAGAGTGTGCGCCCTCGCGGGTGCGCAGCAACTCGCCCGCCTCGCTGTCAAAGTTTGCGCCCCACTCGATCAGCTCCGCCACGCGCACCGGGCCCTCGGCCACAAGCACTTCAGCAGCAGGACGATAGACCAGCCCATCGCCGGCGTTGACGGTGTCTTCCAGGTGGAGCGCCACATCCTCGTCGCCCTCCATGGCCACGGCGATGCCGCCCTGCGCATAGTGGGTATTGGATTCGGCCACGGACTCTTTGGTTACCACCAGGACATCGCCGTGACGCGCCAGTTCGACGGCCGCTCGCAGCCCCGCCACGCCCGCTCCGATCACCAGAAAATCCACTTGAGACGATTCTGCCATAAGTGTTAAGGCTAACACCGGGGGGTAGGGAAGAGGGAACACGGCAACCTAAGAGGATGCCTTGCTGCTCGACAGTGTAGTAAAAAAACGAAGATCGAGAGAAGATGCGACCACTGGAAGTCGTCACAGTTTCACAGGAAGGGGGGGGGGAGGGGTAAACCTTCAATCTTCTGGTCAGCCCCGAGGGCCGACCGGAGATCAGAATAATCGATTGCAGGAAAAAATCTGCAAGAGAGTTTCATGCGTTTGGCGTGAAGAGTGAAGAAGCTCTAATTCACCTTCAACACAAAGGTGGTGGAGTGCGCAACCGCGTTGACGCCATTGCTGGATTGCGCGGTGACAGTGACTACGTAGCTGCCAGCGGGCGTTGCAGGGTTGGCTGCCGGTCCGTGGTGCTCGTAATTGTAGCGCGGATTGCAGGCGGTTGTGCCCAGCAATGTGACAAGGCCGACGAGAGCCACGAGCGAAAGCCGGCTGAGCAGTACTCGGCGGCGCGCTCCCCAAGCCAACCCACTCAAGCCCAAAGCGCCGGGCAGCAGAAATGCCCAGGCGATGGATCCATTTCCAGGTTGGTGCGCCGGTGGAAGCGAAGTTGTAGACGCCGCGTAGGTTTGCATCACCATCGAACTGGTGACTGCCGCATTCTGGTTGGGCAGGATCTCAACGTTCTCCGGCGTAAAGTTGCAGTTGGCCAGATCAGAGAGGCCCGAGCAGGAGATGGTGATGAACACGGGAGCCGTCAACGTGGAGACATACTGCTGTGAGGGCGTGACCAGGATCGTGGCCGTTCCCGACTGGCCGGGCGTGAGAGTGAGAGTGTTTGCGGTTGTAGACGGCGTCAGATTGGAGACGGAAACCACAAATGTGGAATCGCATTGTGAACTGATGGTCACCGGCGCCGCAGTGGATGTCGAACCTAGAAAGTCGGTGTTGCCGGCATAGACCGCGCTCAAGGAATGAGCGCCATCCTCCAGGGCAAAGGTAAAACTGGCCTGGCCGCTGGAATTGAGCGGCGCACTTGCCAGGGTGACCGGAGCGCTTCCCGCGTCGTCCTGAATGCTGACGGAGCCAGAAGGCGTATCAGCCGCGTTGCTCACATTCACCGCGAGGCTGGTCAACGAACAGCCTCCCGATTCGCTGGATTGCGCAACCAGCGTGGTGGTTGTGGAAGCAGCTTGCGCGCGCGCCGCGACCGTGCCGAGCGCCGAAACTGCCAGCGCAAAGCCCAGCCCTGCAATCAACTCAAGCCGCGGACTGCGGCGGTTCATGCCTCTCACGTGCGCCTGCTCCAAGATTCAAAGTCTTCTGCCGCTCAATAGAGCAGCCTAGAACCCTATTGTATCCGGTAGGGACGGGCCGGGGCTATTTCGAGCCTGATGCTTGGACGCAGAAAGGCGGAGGAGGGCGTTCAACTGCGGAAAACTCTCCTATCCTTGCCTCCGGTGCGTTATTTGCGCGCAATCGCCACCACCGTGGCCGAATACGCAGGGAAGCTGGCGGTCAAGCTCTGCGCGCCGCCGGCACGCTTTGACAAGGCAATCGCCGGCTGGGGCACAATTGCAGCCAGATTCGCGCCGCTGTACTGGTAAACCGCAGCCGTGGTGGCCGGGGTGCTGAAGCTTGCCAGAGCGACGTTGGAAGTGATCGCTTCCGCCGTCTTGTTGATCACGATCAGTGTCAGCGCCCCGTCCGAGGTGCGCCGCGCGCCGTAGATGGCGAGTTTGGTCTGGTCGGCGCTTGTTGAACTGACCCACACATTGCCATACTGGCTGCCTTTGCCGTCGTAGTTGCGGAAAAGCCGGAAGCTGAAGGCCACCGGATCGCCCGGTTTGGGAATCGTCCACAGATTCGCTAAATCCAGTCCCTCGCGGCCAAAGATTCCCAGTGCGTCGGCCTGTGTGAGCGCGTCGTAGATCGTCTTTCCGCCTTGGTCGCCGTTGGTCACGCTGTACTCTGACAGCGACAGCTTGGTCCCCGGATAGTAGGCCTTGATCCACTCGTGAAAGCGGGGAAGCAGGCGCATCGGGCCTTTGAAATAAGTGGTTTCGATCCAGTTGCCGGAGTTGTAGGTCGGGTCCCAAAGTGAGCGCGTCGATTGGATCTCCGCCGGATTGCTGCCCTCCGGGCCGTAATAGTGCTCGTCAAAGTAATCCAGGCTGCGGGAGCCGTGTTGCTTGTCGTATTTGGCAAACTCCCGCAGATAGAATTCACCTGCAAAGAGGCCATCCTGTGCCTTCGGGTTGCCAATCCAGCCGGCATGGGTAAAGTCCGACGGCCCAAAGACCAGCGCGCTCGGCTCGGCCTGCTTGATGGCCGCGGCGTACTGCTCGCCAAGATAAACAATGGTCGAGTACTCCACGCCGTCCGGCTCTACATCCACGTGCGTATTGCCCCAGCCAAAGGGTTCATTATCCAACTGGAAATAATGCACAATGCCCGTGCCATGCGTCTTGACCAGGTGCTGCACCCACTGCTTCTGCAAGGCCGTAGTGTTGTCAATGTGGTTATAGGCGATTTTGGTGTCGAGAATCTGATTGCCATTCGGCTCAAAGCCGTTTCCGCACTGGTCCTTCTCTGCTCCCAGCGTGACATAGGGGTTAAACTTCTGCTGCTCGCCGTAAACCGACTTGCGGTAACTGCACGTGCGCAGGCTGGTGCTGTTGATGTGAGGAATGATGGGAATGGTGATGAGCGGCTTGGCGCCCGCCGGAGAGTAGGTAGTAATCATCTTGTCCACCTGGCCGCCGGGGGTGGGATTCTCCTCACCGCTGCCGCCCACAAAGTACCAGTCATTGCCGGAGTTGCTGGAGTCAACCATCCAGTTATAGCGCGTGGTTCCGTCGCCGCCCCAGCGGTAGTTGGGCAGTTTGATCTCCTTGGCAAAGGCTGCGTCCAGGCCGAAGCCCGACATCCCGTAGATATTCGGGTCGATGGCGTGCGTTCCTGCCGCCGCGTTCACGGTCAGGTTGATGGTGGCCGTTTGGGCATTGGCCGCGCCAGAGAGCAGCAAAAGCGCCGCCAAAAATGCAAGAGATGATCTCATGGAAAAATACATTACTACTCCTTCAACGCGTCTTCGCGCTGCTTTGCCTGTAAAAAGGCAACTCTATTCCTTGCAGCCGAGGCTCGTCAATTGCGGAAATCGGCTCGTACCCGCGCCTCGTTCGCCGCATTTGGCAAGCTTGTGCGCTATTCTCTATTCGGTGCTCCTATGATCGCTCACTTGCGCGGCAAGCTCATTTACAAGCAGCCCGGCCAGGCCATCGTCGAGGCCGCCGGCGTGGGCTACGATGTCACCATCTCGGTGCCAACCTTTGCGGCGCTGCCCTCGGTGGGCGCAGAGGCCGCGCTGCATATCCACACCCAGGTCAGCGACGATGCAATCGCTCTCTTCGGCTTTCTCGACCAGGATGAGAAGCGCCTCTTCGAGCGGCTAATCACCGTTGGCGGCGTCGGGCCGAAGCTGGCCATCAAGATGCTGAGCGGCCTCTCGCCGGAGCGGACGGTGCAGGCCATCCGCGGGCAAGACCACGCGCAGCTTACGCGCATCCCCGGCGTGGGCAAAAAGCTGGCCGAGCGGCTGGTGGTCGAGCTGAAAGACAAGCTCGACGACTTCGCCGTTGCGCCGGCGCAATCGTCCGTTCGCGGGGCGGCGGTGGACGATGTGCTCTCCGCGCTGGTCAATCTTGGCTATCAGCGCGCCGCCTCCGAGAAGGCCATCGAACAGGCTGTAGCCAAAGAGGCCACGCTGGCTGCCGACTTCGACGGGCTCTTCCGGGGGGCGTTGAAGGTGATTCGGTAACCAGCTAGGGTGTGGCGCATTGCATGCAGCAGGCGCTCGCTACACGCTCGCAAATGGCTCCTTCCTATAGCCTGTGGTAGGGCCTTCGGCATTCGGTATGGCGATCTCCGGAGCCTCAGATGGAGTGAATGTTATTGAATTGGCGCGGTTTTAGACGTGTTCTTTCGATAACTTAGTGCTACTCGATATTTTTTGTGGTTACCGCGTTACACTTCTTTTGACATGGTTACGAAGACCAAATTACCTACTACCATCGCCCCCGCCCACCTTCGCCCCGAAGGCCTCGCCTTTCTGCGCAATCTTGCGCGCCACAACGACCGCGAATGGTTCAAGCCCCGCAAGGCCATCTTCGAGGCGGAATTGAAGGAGCCGATGCTGGCCATCATTCGCAAGGTCAGCGAGGCGATGGAGAGTTTTGCTCCGGCTTATGTGCGGCCTGCGGAAAAATGCCTCTTTCGCATCTATCGCGACACTCGCTTCAGCGCCGATAAAAAGCCTTACAAAACTCACGTCGCCGCATGGTGGATGCTGGAAGGGTTGAAGAAAACCTCGGGGGCCGGTTTCTATTTTCACGTCGATCCCAAGGAAGTCGTCATTGCCGCCGGAGCCTGGATGCCGGAAAAGGATCAGTTGGCAGCGATTCGCCACTGGCTGCTCGACCACCATCTTGAATTCAGAAAGCTCCTGCAAAAGCCCAATGTGCGAAAGACATTTGCAGAGTTTGAAGGCAACGCGCTGATCCGCCCGCCGAAGGGCTTTCCCAAAGACCTTCCGGCGCTCGATCTGATTCAATGCCGCCAATGGGGATTGAGCACGACGCTGCCCGCCGCAGCCGCGCTCGACGCCGGCTTTGCTGCCACGCTGACGCGCCACTTCAAGCTGGCCGCGCCTGTGGTGGAGGCGCTGAATACGCCGATTGCCGCAGCTCCAGCGCCGCGCAACAAGGTACTTTTCTGACTGGATTGAACACTGCGTGTGGTAGCCTTTTGGACTGGATTCTTTGCCGAATCACCCATCAAACCCGTGCAAAAACAGGCAAAAACGGGTAAAAAACAACGAAATAGCCACAAAACCCCAAGAAAACTGTGGAAATCGCGGTTTTTTCCTTGACAACGTATCCTGAATAGTCGCATTGTAACGAACGACGGGGTTCATTGAACCCGCATGAACACAAGGGTTTTGTGCAAGTGTTGCCAGGGTTGCACTCCCTCCCATGCGGTTCGCGCCTCGCACATCAAGCCCAGGCAACACCGGCGCGCCCAAGGGCCGCCCAAAAGGAGAGTATCGCAATGGCAACTGGACTGACCAAGACCGCCCTGATTCGGCTTATGGCCGAAAAACTGGAACTGACCAACAAGCAAGTCGCCGCCTTCCTGGACCTGCAGGCGGAGACCGCCGTGAAGGAAACCAAAAAGAACGGCGTTTTCGTAATTCCCGGCATCGGCCGCCTGGTAAAGGCGGAGCGCAAGGCCCGCATCGGCCGCAACCCCCAAACCGGCGCAGCCATCAAGATCAAGGCCAAGACGGTAGTCAAGTTCCGCGTGGCCAAGGCCGCCAAGGACGTGATCGCCCCCGTCAAGAAGTAGTAACCCTGGACTGCGGACAACAAAAGGGAGGAGCCGTGAGGCTTCTCCCTTTGTTTTTTGTGGCGCAAACGCTGCCAGTAGAACTCGTCAGGAACGATGGCCGGTTGAGGTTCCTCGACTCCCACATCTCAAAATCGAGACGTGGGCCATCTGCGGGACCACCCGCCGGTTAATCCTCCAGCCTCAGCGTCTACACTGTTTCCAGACTATGAACGCGCCGGACTCACACAGCGAGACCATCGCCGCCATCTCTACGCCGCCGGGCCGCGGAGGCATCGGCATTGTGCGCTTGAGCGGAGCTGAGGCCGCCGCCATCGCCGCGCAACTCGTCCGCCTGCGGCAGCCGCTGGAAGACGCTCGGGCGCGACTGGCCGATGTGCTGGATGAAAACACCGGCGGCGAGACAGCTCGCATTGACGAGGCGCTTGTCACATTCTTTCGCGCGCCGCGCTCCTACACAGGCGAAGACCTGGTGGAGATTGCCGCGCACGGTTCGCCGGTGGTTTTGGAACTGCTGTTGAAGCGCGCGCTGGCGTTGGGCGCTCGGCTGGCCGAGCCGGGCGAGTTTACGCAGAGGGCTTTTCTGGCCGGCAAACTCGACCTCACCCAGGCCGAGGCTGTTCGTGACCTGATTGAGGCCCAGACGCTTACCCAGGCGCGCCTGGCCGCCAGTCAGATGGGCGGTGCGCTCAGCCGCCGCGTGGCTCCGGTCAAGCAGGCTCTGGTGGAACTGGTCGCGCTGCTCGAAGCTGGCATCGACTTTGCCGAGGACGACGTGGATGTTGCCCCCCAGGCCGAGATCGCCCGCCGCATCGGTGAGCTGCGGCCGCCGCTGACCCAACTGGAAGCCAGCTTCGCGCGCGGGCGCATCGTTCACGACGGGCTGACGTTGGCTATTGTGGGCCGGCCCAACGCCGGCAAGAGCCTGCTCTTCAACCGGCTGGCCGAGCGCGACCGCGCCATTGTGGCGGCTACCCCCGGCACTACCCGCGACACGGTCTCCGAGCGCATTTCTCTGGATGGGATTCCGCTGGAGTTGGTGGATACGGCCGGTTTACGCGAGGCTGCCGAAGAAGTGGAGCAGTTGGGCATCCAGCGCAGCCGCGAGGCGCTGGCCGACGCCGCGCTGGTGGTGGTCGTGCTGGACGCAACCCAGCAGCTCAACGACGAGGAGCGGCGGCTGCTGGCCGCCGTTGAGGGCCGTCCGGCCGTGGTGGCCGTGAACAAATGCGATCTGATTGAGTCGGGCCGCTCGCTGCCCGATTACGCCGGTTTGCCTGCGCTGGTCACCTCGGCGCTCACAGGCGAGGGCATTGCCGCGCTGCGCGAGAGCATTCTCACTCTAGCCACCGGCGGAGCCGCTTCCGAGCCGGGCATGTTGACCAGCCTGCGCCACCAGCAGGCCATCGCAACGGCTCTTGCGGCCCTGGCTGATGCCGCTGAGGCAAACGCCGCCGCCATCCCCCACGAGATGCTCCTGCTGGACCTCTATCGCGCTCTTTGGGCACTCGATTCGCTCACTGGCCAGACCACTCCGGACGACATCCTAAACCTGATTTTCTCCGCATTCTGCATCGGGAAATAGACCTTGCTTCTCAGCGTAATGCAGGAGCGGAGCGATCTATACAGCGTGGCCTGCGTTGTGATACAAAATAGTGTCCTGGAGACGTTGCCTTATAACGACGGGCAAAAAGCAATTTAACAAGATGCTGCCATCAAGACGCATCCTCCATTTTGGATCGATGGTGTCCAGCCGATCAATTCCGCAGCCCGAATTCGATTTTTCTTGAATGAATAGGAGATTCACCATGGCCGAAACAATCTTTAGCTCTTTCGAAACAGTCAAGTATGAAGGTCCTTCGAGTGAGAAGGCCCTTGCCTACCGTTGGTACGATGCTGACCGGGTTGTACTCGGCAAGCCTCTCAAGGATCATCTGCGCATGGCGGTCGCCTACTGGCACTCGCTTGCGATGCAGGGAAGCGATCCTTTTGGCGGACCGACGATCGAGCGCCCGTGGTTTGCCGCCGGCGATCCGATTGCACAGGCAAAGGTGAAAGCCGATGCGGCGTTTGAGCTCTTCAGAGTGCTCGACCTGCCCTTCTTCTGCTTCCATGACGCCGACATCGCGCCCGGGGGAGAGACTCTTGCCGAGACTCTGAAGAATTTCCACTTGATGGTGGATTATCTCGGATCGAAGTTGAGCAACTCCAAGACCAAGCTGTTGTGGGGAACCGCGAATCTTTTCTCGCATCCACGGTTTATGGCCGGCGCCTCCACCAACCCCGATCCCGAGGTCTTCGCCTGGTGCGCGGCCACGGTGAAGAATTGCATGGACGCCACCAAGCAACTCGGTGGTTCAAATTACGTGCTCTGGGGCGGACGCGAAGGCTACGAGACGTTGCTGAACACCAATATGAAGCAGGAACTCGATCAGATGGGGCGGTTTCTGACTCTGGTTGTGGAATACAAGCACAAGATCGGCTTTGACGGCCAGATTCTGATCGAACCCAAGCCGAAGGAACCGACCACGCACCAGTACGACTTTGACACCGCAACGGTGTTTGGATTCCTGAAGCGCTTCGGCCTGGAAAAGGAAGTCAGGGTCAATATCGAAGCCAACCACGCGATGCTGGCAGGACATACGTTTGAACATGAGATTTCGACGGCAGGAGCTCTGGGAATCTTTGGATCGCTGGACATCAATCGCGGGGATGCGCTGCTGGGCTGGGACACCGACCAGTTCCCGAACGAGCTTTGGGCGATGACGATGAGTATGTATCACGTCATCAAAGCGGGCGGCCTGACCAAGGGCGGGTGCAACTTTGACGCCAAGGTGCGGCGCCAGAGCTTCGCAGCCGAAGATATGATCCATGCCCATGTGGGTGGCGCGGACCTCTGCGCTCGCGCATTCCTGACGGCGGCCAAACTGATCGAAGACGGCCGCTACGACGCGATCCTCGAGCAGCGTTATGCGGGCTGGAAGTCGCCTGAGGCTGTAGCCATGCTCGCCGGCAAGGTCTCGCTTGATCAGATCGAGGCAGCGGCTCTCAAGAACGGCATCAATCCTCAACCGCGCTCTGGCAAGCAGGAGCAAATTGAGAATCTATTGGCTCGTCTGATCTATACAGACGCTCTTTAGAGATTTGGCTCCATTGAAATGCAGCACTCCCTCCCATCCATTCCGCAAGAAACGCGGAATGGATGGGGCGCGGAGTTTAAAAAACTTCTGGGCCGAATCAATAGAAAGGGCGAACTGACTCGAGGCGCATATATACCTCAAACGCCGGTCCCCTCCCTGAAGGCACGGAACCGATTCGTTTGATCCCCATTTTGAATTCCCTTTCCCAACAATGATTGATCTCTCCGCCCAATGGCCTGAACTGTTCAAAACGGAAATTCACAACGACTTGCCCATTTCAAACGCTTGTTTCATGGCGCGGCTTGTCAGGATGTCGCCAATCTCCCATGCGCCTGTGCCATACATGATGCCTTTTTCTTTTGCTCCTCGTAAACAGGAGGTGAAGGCCCGAAAGCCCTCGATGGTTCTCTCCAACGCCGCCTTGTTGCTGTCCGCGGCGGTCATGATGAAATAGAACTCCTTGTTGGTGATCTTGGTGTACCGTGCGACGGTCCGGTCAATCACGGTCTTCATCTGGGCGCACATGGTGTAAAAGTAGACAGGCGTCGCCAATACAATTACGTCCGCCGCAATCATGCTGTCAAGGATCGGCGCCATATCGTCCTTCTGCGCGCATTGCCCATTTCCCCGGCAGGCGTAACATCCCGTGCAGTAGTTGATTTTCTTCTCCGCCAGCACCACTTTTTCAACCTTGTGCTTTGCTTCGACTGCGCCTTTCATGAAGCGATCGCACAGGGCGTTCGAGTTGCCATTTTTCCTTGGACTCGAAGATAGGATCAATACTCGTTTGCTCATCTTGCTCTCTCCAGTTCAGCGGCCAGTCATCTTTTCCAGTTGTTCAGGATAGCGGTTTCCTTGCACGGTGATCTTTGCTGCGGAGCTCCCAATCTCGCGCAGGTCTTTGGCCGAGAGTTCAATCGTGGCAGCGCCGATGTTTTCTTCCAGGCGATGCAGCTTCGTCGTCCCGGGAATGGGAACAATCCATGGCTTCTGCGCCAACAGCCAGGCCAGCGCAATCTGGGCCGGCGTCGCATTCTTTTGCTTTGCGATGGCGCTGAGCAAAGCAACGAGTTCGAGATTCGCCTTCCGGACTTCCGGTGCAAAGCGCGGCAGCGTGCTGCGAAAGTCGGTCGAATCGAACTTGGTGTTCTCGTCCATTTTGCCCGTCAGAAAGCCCCTGCCGAGCGGACTATAGGGGACAAGGGCGATGCCCAGTTCCTCCAGTGCCGGAAGCACTTCAGCTTCCGGGTTTCTGGTCCACAACGAGTACTCGCTCTGCAAGGCCGTCACCGGCTGCACGGCGTGTGCGCGGCGAATCGTCTTCGCGGAAGCTTCGGATAGCCCGAAGTGCTTCACCTTACCCTCCTGGATCAGTTCTTTCACCGCGCCGGCTACGTCTTCAATGGGCACATCCAGATCCACGCGGTGCTGATAAAAAAGATCGATGGCATCAATCTTCAGACGCTTGAGCGAGGCTTCGGCAACCTGCTTGATGTGCTCCGGCCGGCTGTTGAGTCCCTGCCCCCGGCTCCCGTCGGGATGGATATCAAAGCCGAATTTGGTGGCGATGACCACTTGTCCGCGGAAGGGAGAGAGTGCCTCGCCCAGCAGTTCTTCGTTCTTGAATGGGCCGTAGGCCTCCGCCGTGTCAAAGAATGTGACGCCGCGCTCGACCGCCGCGCGGAGCAGCGAGATCATCTCCTGCTTGTCCGGAATCGGCTCGTATGAAAAGCTCATGCCCATGCAACCAAGGCCGAGTGCGGATACTTCCAGTTTGCTTTTACCTAATTTGCGCTTCTGCATTGTGTCTCCTTTGCTGATTGCTGTAGGCGAAGCCACCGCGATGTCAGCGGCTGGTCATGGCCTCAATGTTATCGGGGTAACGAGCGCCCTGCACGGTGAATGTTGAAGTAACGGTGTCAATCTCACGGAGATCACCCTCGGTAAGCTCCAGTGCCGTTGCTTTGATGTTCTCTTCGAGGCGATCCAGTTTGGTGGTGCCTGGGATGGGCACGATCCAGGGTTTCTGCGCCAGCAGCCAGGCGAGCGCAATCTGGGCCGTTGTCGCCTTCTTCCGCACAGCAATGGCACCGATCAGATCAATCAAAGCCCGATTCGCCTTGCGGGCCTCGGGCGTAAAGCGCGGGAAGCTGCCGCGGTTGTCCTCCTGGTCGAACTGCGTGTTTTCCGTAATCGTCCCGGTTAGGAATCCCCTGCCCAGAGGGCTGTACGGAACAAAGCCAATTCCAAGTTCCTCGAGCGTTGGCAAAACCTCCTCTTCAGGACGCTTCCACCAGAGCGAGTATTCACTTTGCAGCGCCGTCACCGGCTGCACGGCGTGTGCGCGGCGGATGGTTTGCGCTCCTGCTTCGGAGAGGCCGAAATGCTTTACCTTGCCTTGCTGAATAAGGTCCTTCACTGCGCCGGCGACATCTTCGATTGGAACCTCCGGGTCAACGCGGTGCTGATAGATCAGATCGATGGTGTCAACGCGAAGCCTCTTCAACGAGGCCTCCACAGTCTGTTTGATGTGCTCCGGGCGGCTGTTCAGGCCCGTTGGATGCGGATCGCCCTCGGGCTCGAATTTGAATCCGAATTTGGTGGCGATCACTACCTGGTCGCGGAGGGGAGCCAAAGCCTCGCCAACAAGCTCTTCGTTTACGAATGGGCCGTAGACCTGGGCCGTATCGAAGAGCGTGACGCCGCGTTCAACCGCTCCGCGGATGACCGCGATCATCTCCTGCCTGGTTCCTGACACCGCGCCGTGACCAGCGCTCATCCTCATGCAGCCGAGGCCGAGAGCCGAGACTTCCAGGTTGCTGTTTCCTAATTTGCGCTTTTGCAAGCGACGCTCCTTCATGCAAGAAAGCTGCTTTAACGGCCCGTCATTTTGAGCAGGGCTTCTGGCAGGCGAGCGCCCTGCAGCGTGATTTTTGACGCGGCTGTGTCAATCTGCTGGAGGTCGCTTTCGGTCAGCTCGACCTTCACCGCGCCGAGGTTTTCCTCCAGCCGATGCAGCTTGGTGGTTCCTGGAATCGGTACGATCCAGGGTTTCTGCGCCAGCAGCCAAGCGAGTGCGACTTGTGCCGGCGTTGCGCCTTTGCCTTCCGCGACGGCCTTGACCAGGGCAACAAGGGCCATGTTCGCCTTGCGCGCATCGGGCGCGAAGCGGGGCACAATGTTGCGGAAGTCGGTGGAATCGAATTTCGTCTTCTCGTCAATCTTGCCCGTAAGGAAACCTGCGCCAAGAGGGCTGAACGGCACAAAACCGATACCAAGTTCCTCCAGAGTCGACAGAAGCTCGGCCTCGGGGCCTCGCCAGAACAGAGAGTATTCGCTCTGCACCGCGGTGACCGGCTGCACGGCATTCGCCCGGCGGATCGTCTGCACCCCCGCCTCCGACAGGCCAAAGTGCTTGACCTTGCCCTCGGCAATCAGTTTCTTCACCGCTCCGGCCACGTCCTCAATCGGCACTTCAGGATCGACGCGGTGCTGATAAAAGAGATCTATGCGATCGGTTCGCAAGCGCTTCAGGCAAGCATCGGCCACCGCCTTGATATGCTCGGGGCGGCTGTTGGTCCCGCCACCACGCTTACCCGTCTCCAGATCGATATCGAAGCCAAACTTTGTGGCAATCACCACTTTGTCGCGGATCGGCTGGAGCGCCTCGCCTACCAGTTCTTCGTTCTCGAAAGGCCCATAGGCTTCGGCTGTATCGAACATGGTTACGCCAAGGTCATAGGCGGTGCGAATCAACCGAATCATCTCGCCCTTATCCCCTGCCGGGCCATAAGCCGAGCTCATGCTCATACAGCCAAGACCAAGAGCCGAAACTTCCAGATTGCCGTTTCCTAATTTGCGCTTTTGCATGATCCCTCTCTTTGTTCAAGCCGGTTTTAGACCGAACCGCCTCGCATCGAATCATGTGTTACTGTTGATCTTCTTCAAAAACTTTCTTGGCAACCGTGACTGCCGACATGGCGCTCGGCCAACCCGTATAGAAGGCCATGTGCGTGATCAGTTCGACGATCTCTTCCTGCGTCAGGCCATTTTTAATGCCTTCCTTCAGGTGGAAGGTAAGTTGTTCTGACGCGCGCAGAGCAATCAACGCCGTGATGGTGGCCAAACTGCGGTCACGCTTGGAGAGCGCGCTTCTCTCCCATACATCCCCAAACAAAACATCATCTGTCAGGCTCACGAGCTTGGGAGAGAAGCCGCCAATCGCCTTTTCTGCCCCAGTTGGGTGGATTTTGCTTGCCATGCATGGCTCCTTTTACTCCGATTTGAGAGAAGCCATGTCGATGGAGAAGCGGTATTTCACGTCGGACTTCACCATTCGCTCGTAGGCTTCGTTAATCTTCTGGATGGGGATGATTTCGACGTCGGAGGTGATGTTGCGCTGGCCGCAAAAGTCGAGCATCTCCTGGGTTTCCGGGATGCCGCCTATGGGCGATCCGGAGAGGCTGCGGCGGCCCATGATCAGGCCGAAGGCGGAGACGGGAAGAGGCTTCTCCGGCGCCCCGACCAGCGTGATGTTGCCGTCGATGCGCAGCAGGTTGATATAGGCGTTGATGTCGTGATCGGCGGCGACGGCGTCGAGGATAAAGTCGAAGCTGCCGGCGTGCTTCTGCATCTCATCGGCATTGCGGGAGAGGACGACTTCATCCGCTCCGAGGCGCAGCGCGTCTTCCTTCTTGCTGGGCGAGGTGGTGAAGACCACCGTATGCGCGCCCAGCGCGTGCGCGAACTTTACGCCCATGTGGCCCAGTCCGCCCAGGCCAACCACGCCGACTTTCTTGCCTTTGGTGACCCCCCAGTGGCGCATCGGAGAGTAGGTCGTAATACCGGCGCAGAGCAGGGGAGCGGCTCCGGCAAGGTCAAGATTCGCGGGCACGCTGAGGACAAATCGCTGGTCAACGACAATGCTCTCCGAGTAGCCCCCGTAGGTGACTCCTCCCAGATGCTTGTCAGGAAAGTTGTAGGTATAGGTTGCATTCCGGCAGAATTGCTCGAGTCCGGCCTTGCACACGGGGCAGTCGCCGTCGGAGTCCACCATGCAGCCAACTCCGGCAAGGTCACCAAGCTTGAACCTGGAGACCGCGGAGCCAACCCTGGTGACGCGGCCAACGATCTCATGGCCGGGAACACACGGGTAGACGGTGGGCATAACGCCGCTCCACTCATTGCGGGCCTGGTGCAGGTCGGAGTGGCAGATGCCGCAGAAGAGGATTTCAATCTGCACGTCGGTTTCGGTCGGATCGCGACGCACGATCGTGGTGGAAGCAAGCCGCGCTGTTGCACTGGCGGCGGAGTAAGCTTTGGTGTTATACATTGAGTCACCTCCTGGCCTTCTCGGTAGATCTTTGAGAAATGCGGCGAACGGCCTTGCTCCACAATTCCTCTCAATTCAAAGGATAGGCCGGAATCTTCTTTGAACGGTATCCAGATCCTTCCTATTGATTGCCTATTTCTGTCGAGCCGTGATTTATTTGTGCATGAATGACTGATTCAGCGGTACGCTGAGCATGGAGGAGTAACGCAGAATTCCCATGGCAAAACAGAAGGAAGCAAGCGGAGAAACCCGGTCCCAGGCGGTTGAGTTGCGAGCTGAGCTGGTGCGCAAGATCGCCGCCCACATCCATTTGGATGGCAAAGAGGCAACCAGCGTTCCGGGCTTGAGCCTCTATCGCAAAAGTGCTCCGACGGAGTGCACTTCGGCGGCCTATGAGCCTGAACTGATCGTCTTCGTTCAGGGAGAAAAGCGCATCAACGCTGGTGGAACAACGCTCTTGTGCGACGGGTCCACTTTTCTGCTGACCTCCGTCGATATGCCGGTGATCAGCCAGGTGACGAAGGCATCGCAGGAAGAACCGATTCTGGCATTGATGCTCAAACTGGAAATGCAGGCCGTACGCGAGATTCTCAGCCAGGAGGAGTTTCATGTGCCCGAAGCAGCTTCCGGCACGCGCGGCATGGCTGTTGGAGAGAGCTCGGTCGAGCTGCTTGACGCATCTTCCCGATTGCTCGATCTGCTTGACGCGCCGAAGGATATTGCATTTCTCGGCAATCTGATCCAGCGAGAGATTATCTATCGCTTGCTGAGCGGCTCACAGGGAAAGCACCTCCGCGCCATCGCCACGCTGGGCGAACAGAGCAACCGGACGGCCAAGGCTGTTGCATGGCTGAGAGAAAACTACGCCAAGCCGTTGCGCGTCGAGGAACTCGCGTCTGTCGCGCAGATGGGCGTTTCGACTTTCCATCATCATTTCCGGTCCGTGACCGCAATGAGCCCGCTGCAATATCAGAAACAGCTCCGCTTGCACACGGCGCGTGTGCGCATGCTAACGGACGGCCTGGATGCCGCCAGCGCAGCATTCGAGGTCGGCTATGAAAGCCCAAGCCAGTTCAGCCGGGAATATAGCCGGTTTTTTGGCAAGCCGCCAATGCGGGATATCAAATTGCGAAGGAACGCCGGCGCCGCAGCGAGGCTCAATGAACTGCATGCAGAGTAATCGCTGCAAGGTTGCAGCGGAGCGTGACGCCAAACGTCCCAGGCCTCAATTCCAAGACCTGGGACGCTTGGCGTTCGGTTTGCGGATGGCCTACTTCACGCGCTTGGCGACGAAGTCCTGCGCGGGGCGGTCGCCTGCCTGACGCGTAAACGTGATTTCGTCGTCCTTGATCTTGCCCTTGTAGCTGATGCGGAACTCATTGCCGTTGAAGTTCATCACCTGGACGAAAGAGATATTCTCTCCGTCGATCTTGCCTTCCTGAATATCGGTATCTCCGCGCGGGCTGGTGATTTTGCCGGTCAGGGTTGCGCCATCAACGTGAAAATCGAAGGTGAGAGTTTGCGTACCCCGTGGCGATTGGACATCGGCGGTCCATTTGCCGTTAAAGTCGGCGGCCAGGGCGGTGACCGAAGCCAGCGCGAGGAATAGAACTGCGAGTAGTGCCTTGCGAACCATTGCTTTCCTCCATGCTTCCCAATATTGGCGGAAAATCAACGATTCACCGCCTGTGCAGGAAGACGAGAAACTCGATACATAAGTCTCAACCGCATGAGTGGCGCGGACTACTGCCTTGGTCCGGGTTGATGAAGCGCCTCCACCGGCCTGTTATAGCGCCCGCGAAGCGCATTCCAGCGAATGATGGTGATCTCTTGCAGCATCCTGACGCCGTCGCGCAGGTAGCTCATGCGGGTGCGCTCGTCGTGCGCCCAACTGACCGGCACCTCGACAACACGAAAGCCCTGCTTGAGGGCGATCAGCAAAATCTCCGGGTCAAAGCCCCAGCGCTCAATGGTCTGCAATTGGAAGACGGTTTGGGCGGCCGCGCGGGTGAAGGCTTTCAGGCCGCACTGGGTATCGGCGAAGGGTAGACGCATCACCAGGCGGGTAACGGCATTGAAGCAGCGGCCAAAGAACTGCCGGTAGAGCGGCTGGCGGTGGGTCTGGCGGCTGCGCTCCAGCCAGCGGGAGCCGATGGCGATGTCAGCGCCGGCGCGGATGGCGTCAAAAAGGCTTTCTGCTTCGGCAATGCCCGCCGAGAGATCGGCGTCGGTGAAGACCACGATCTCGCCCAGCGCCTGCAACATTCCCGCACGCACACTGTAGCCCTTGCCGCGATTGCGCGAATTCTCAATAAGCAGGAGTTCAGGCGCCGTTCGGGAAAAGGCCCGCACCACCTCGGCAGTTGCGTCGGTTGAGCCGTCATTGACCACAATGACTTCGGCATCCCAGCCGCGCTCGCGGATGCAGTTCACCACCGAGGCCAGTGTCGCCGGGATGCGTGCGCTCTCGTTGAAGGCGGGAATCACGATGCTGTACATTGGCCCGGTAAGGTGCCCGGTGTTGGTGCTGGAATTGTCCGTCAAGGTCTTGCCCCATCCATCCATCCCTGTGTGCTGCCGAGCGCGGCAACCTCAAGGAACGACTCTGGACATCATAAACGCCGCGGGGCAAAGTCGGCCCGGTAATCTTCGCCAGGGGTGGATTTCCGCCCAGCCGTGGAGGGGGAATAAATCAAATTTTCGCTAGAAGCCTACTTTTTTCACCAGATTGGCCGAATTCCGGTTATGCTGATAGCGGAGGCCTTGCAGGATATGACAAAGGCAGACCTGGTGGAAAAGGTGACCGGCGTTGGCGACCTGACGCGTCACGACGGCGAGGTAATTGTCGAAACCATATTCGATGCGGTGATCAGCGCCCTCAAGGGCGGAGACAAGATTGAAATTCGCGGATTTGGCTCCTTCCGCATCCGTCAGCGCAACCCCCGTATCGGGCGCAACCCCAAGACCGGCGCACGCGTCGATGTTCCCGCTAAGAAGGTGCCTTACTTCAAGCCTTCAAAGGATTTGCGCGACCTGGTCAACCCGAAGGAAGCCGCAAGCGCCTCTTAAACTATTTTACGAAGAGCGGAGTGACATGGGTGCTCTGCCCTTGCCGCGTTTTTGTCTTTGCGGCTCCGGGATCCCCAGCGACAGTCTTCGCTACTGGAGATGATCCAGAGTGTAAAGCCTGCCTTGCGCCATCCATTCTTCCACGACGGGTAATCTACCGCTAGAATCCAGCCAGGTATCAACCACAGATTGCCTGCTTCTCAGTCTCGATTTCCAGAAGCTGCGGAATTCCGCAGTCCCGGTGGGTTTGCCGTTGTAGGTCTGGAAGAACTCGCGGCACGCTTGAAAGAACTTTTCATCTCCCATGGCATGACGCAAGGTATCGAGCAGCAAAGAGCCTTTTTCATAGCGAACAACAAAACTGGACTGCTCTGAGATTCCAACCGTAGCAAGGGATGGCGCGTCCGAAGGCAGAGCCGCGACCTGCTTGCGGTAGTTGGCCATCACATCCCGGAAGGCGGATTCAGAGGACAGCTTTTCAACCGCGATGGCGGAAGAGTATTCGGCGAAAGCTTCGTTGATCCAGTCGCCCTGACCCGCGCCAAAATTCCACCAATAATGTCCGATCTCGTGAGCAATTCCCTGGAAGAGAGAGAATCCGGGGTCTTGAGCCAGACTATCCAGGGTCCGGCCTTCGGAGGTAACGATAAGCCCCGGCCTTGCGAAGCCTGCCAATGCCTGACCCTTTCGTTTTGGAGAATACACGTGCTTCACGACTCCATTGGGAATGCTGGTTTGCCCATAGATGGAGGTGTAGAGATTGAGTACGCCGGAGATTTTCTCACCCTCTTTTGCGAGGAATTGATCGGGCATTTGGGTTGAGTAAATTTCGAGATTGATGTTTGATTCGTGGATGGTTTTCAGCTTGTAGTCAGGCGAGGCGAGAAGAACGATGTCGACGTCTTTGAGGGCAGACCAGCGTGTGATGTCGCGTCCATTCTCAACATGATCGTCGAATTTTTTGCCTGAGCAAACAGCGATCCAGTTTTGCGGAAGCGAGAGCGCAACCTCCGATTTGATGGGCGCGCCAAAGACAAACTGTGGGTACCACGAGGAATAGAAGGCGAGTTCGACCATGCGCGCATTGATTTGATCGTCGAGAGAATGACGCATATCGGATGAAGCTCCGAACTCCGGTAAAACCTTCATGCGTCCGCCGTAAGCAATCTCCATGCGGATGCTACCGGGCCGGGTGCCGGCTGGCAGATTCACCACGACGATGCGCGATGCCGGCAACGGAATCTGGTCTTCCAGGGGAGCGTAAGTGAAGGCGGCATCTTTGCCATTCACCAGCAGCTTGCTGATCGCGAAGGTTTCATGCAGGTAGAAGCTGAAACTGCTGGCATTCACTCTTTCCGGCGGGAGTTCCACGCTCCCCTGAACAGCGATCGAGCCAGCTTCCGGCTCAATGCTGACTTGCAGATCATATGAAAGCGGACTTGGCTTTACTTCGGCCGCCACAATCGGCGGGAGTGCCAGGATCAGTATCAGAGCAACACGTTTTAGAAAAAGAATGGAATTACCTCCGGTTTTTAGCGCAACAAAGCTCACGGCAATCAAGATGCCATGGCGGATGGAAACACTCAGTCTTTTTGGGCGCTGTGAATCGATACGTTTGTCGGAGGATGGAAGTTCCCAGTTCGGGCTAATCTCAGCCGGGCGCTCCGGGGCTAGGATACCAGACAGGAAAAACCGCAAGCCTTACGAGTCTATTTCACAGTTTGCACACCAGTTCTCACCACAGTCGCGTCTATGGCCGGATGCCAATTACGCTCATCATTCGCCCGGCTCGGCCCTGGGAGCCGCGATGAGAGAAGAACAACTCTCGCTGGCAGCTTGTGCAGCCGCCCACGGAAGTAATTGCCCGCGGCTTGAGGCCAGCGGCCAGCAACTGGCGGCGATTGGCCTCCACCAGATCCAAATGCAGGCTGGGGCCGATCTCCGAATGGCCCGGCGCGCGTTGCGTCATGAACAGCATCGGGTACTTCGTTCTCACCGGGTCAGCGTCGTAGACCTCGTGGAAAAGCTCGTGGGCGTAAGTGAACTGCGACTCGAACTCTGAGAGCGTCTCTTCGCCCACCGCATAGCAGCAGGGGCCGATGCCGGGACCGATGGCGGCAATCAAATCCTCCGGCCGGGAGCCGAATTCCAGCCGCATCCGACCTACGCCGCTTTCGACAATGCGCTTGACCGTGCCTCGCCAGCCGGCATGAAAGGCGGCCACCACGCGCCGTTTCCGGTCAGCCACCAACACCGGAATGCAGTCGGCGGTCTGAATACCCAACAGCAGGCCCGGCTTGTCTGTCATCAGCCCGTCGGCCATCCAGAGCTTCTCGCGGCTGGCGTCGGCGGGGCCGGTCACGCGAACCAGGTTCGAGTGAATCTGCTTGAGCGCCACCAGCGGCGTCGCCGCATCTCCCGTAACAGCCTCGGCCAGCAGGCGGCGATTCCTCTCGACCGTCTGGCGCTCATCTTCGGCCGTAAAGCCAAGATTCAACTCGCCCGACGCGTCCTCGGCGCAATAGGCCCGGCTGAGTCCGCCACGGCGTGTACTGAATCCGTGCCAAAGCCAGCCCAGCTTCTCCCAGTCCGGAACCGCTAGCCACTCCACGCTGTTCGGCGAGATGCGGGGAAGCGGCGCACTGGGGATAAGCTCTTTCTGCGATGTGCGCTCAAAGCGCATCCGCAGCGTCACACCGGCCTTGCCGTGCAGGTTGCGGTGCAGCCCTGCACGCTCAAAGAGTGCGTCCATCGCCTGAATTTCCTCGCTCTGGAAAACCGGCTCCGCATGAGGCTTTTTATTGGAGAAAGAGGTCATCTGGCCTTTATTTTATCCAATGCAGACGAGGTAGTGTTCACAGGCTCTAAAATGAGCCTGCCTTCCGGCAGGCCCGCTTGAGAGGCTGTTGGGGAGGGGATCCAGAGGAGGTTTTGAGAAGGGGTCTTTACAAGACCTTCAAGGGGGAATGGACACCGTTCCAGGGAAGGTGGTGATTCGGGGGAAGCCTCTGCTTGTTGAATGTATAGATGCGCCGAATGAAAAAAGGTTTCGCGGCCCGGCGCGATTTTTTTTAATGCTTGATGGAGGGTTGAAGCCGGACTTGCCAGCTGCTGGGCCGGTTTTGGAGCGGGAGACCGGGATCGAACCGGCGACATTCAGCTTGGGAAGCTGACGTTCTGCCACTGAACTACTCCCGCAACCTGGCAACAATGCGCTGCAAGCGTACACAAACTCCCCTCTTATCATAACGTCGTGAGCCGCCAGCGTAAAGCCATGCGCCGCGCAAACGATCCACATCTGCGCCTCCACAGCTGTACAGCTTCGCAGAGCCTCTCTGTCGCACTCAACCCCTGCGCTGATACACTTCCTTTTCAGAGTATTCCTGCAAATTGCTCACTTTTCGGAGGCTTGCCGTGCCTGAAAACCAACCACCCGTCTTCCAGCCCTTTGTGCCACCCCACGAGAGGCCCCCCGAGTTTACCTTTCGCGCGGTTCTACTCGGCTCAATCTTCGGCATCATCTTTGGCGCCGTCACCGTCTATGTGGGCCTGCGCGCAGGGCTTACGGTAGCCGCTTCCATCCCTATCGCGGTGCTGTCCATCAGTATTCTGCGCGCCTTCGGCCGCAGCTCGATTCTGGAGAATGTTATTGTCCAGACCACCGGCAACGCAGGCCAGTCCATCGCCGCGGGGGTCATCTTCACACTCCCGGCGCTGATCTTCCTGGGCTTCGATCTGGAGTACGCGCGTATCTTCATACTTGCACTGATAGGCGGCTTTCTCGGAGTCCTCTTCATGGTGCCGCTGCGCAAGCAGTTGATTGTGGATGAGCATAGAACTTTGAAGTTCCCCGAGGGCACGGCCTGCGCCGACGTGCTCATAGCCGGCGAGAAGGGCGGCTCTTTTGCCAGCCGCGTCTTCATGGGCCTCGGCCTGGGCGCGCTCTACACCTTCTTCCAGAATGAGAATCTCTTCGGCGCATGGCCGGGAACGCCGGAGTTCCGCCCCGACTTCGGCCCCAACCACGTGCTCCGAGGCTCGGCCATCAAGGCCGATGCCACCAGCGAGTACATGGGCGTGGGCTACATCATCGGACCGCGCACGGCAGGCGTGATGTTTGCCGGAGGCGTCCTCTCATGGCTGGTGCTGATGCCGCTGATTTACTTCTTCGGCAAGGCGCTGCCCGGGCCGGTCTATCCGGGCACGGTGCCCATCGCGCAGATGGGCCCCAGTGATCTCTGGATCACCTACATCCGTCCCATGGGTGCCGGAGCCGTGGCCGCCGCTGGGCTGATCACCCTCCTCAAGACGCTGCCCACCATTTTCAACGCGCTCAGTTCGGGCATCAAGCATATGCGCAAGGGCGCGGACGCCTCGGCCGCGAAGCCCGTGCGCACGGAAGATGATTTTTCCATGGGCATGGCCATGATCGGCTCCGCGCTGCTGGTGGTGCTCATGTTCTTCTTCCTTTACTTCAAGCCGGTGCCGGGAACCCATCTCGGTCCCGTTGAGAACCTGGCCGCTTCACTGCTCATCGTCTTTTTCGGCTTTCTTTTTGTCACCGTCAGCTCACGCATCGTCGGTTTGATCGGCTCCTCAGCCAACCCCATCAGCGGCATGACGATTGCAACCCTGATGGCCACCTCGGCGATCTTTTTGGTCTCGGGCTGGACCGCCCCTGCCTTCGGAGCATTGGCGATCACCATCGGCGGAGTGGTCTGCATTGCCTCGGCAGAGGCCGGCGACACCTCGCAGGATCTCAAGACCGGCTACCTGATCGGCTCCACGCCGCGCAAACAGCGTTACGCATTCCTGATCGGCATTGTGATCTCCACTCTCGCCATCGGTTATACCCTCCAGAAGATGAACACCGTCTTCACGGAGTTCCACGCGGCGCCACAGGCCTGGGATCTCTCCGCACCTCATTCCGGCGTTGCTGTGCAGTCGAATCCCGAGGGACTGAATGAGAGTATTCCGGTGATCGGCGCGGACAAGAAGACCACGATGCACGCCAAGAGCGATTACATTGTGCTGAACGCGCTCGGCTCCAGCGAACTGGCCGACGGCAAGTACCTTTACTCGCCCGCCACCGGCAAGATCGAAGTGCAGTGGATTCCCGGCATCGGCAGCGAGAAGATTGCCGCGCCCCAGGCCCGGCTGATGGCCACCGTCATCAGCGGCATCCTGAGCCGCAAGCTGCCCTGGGGACTGGTGCTGCTGGGCGTCTCAATCGTCTTCACCGTCGAACTGCTGGGTATCCGCTCGCTGGCCTTCGCCGTCGGCGCGTATCTTTCCATCGGGACTACGCTGGCCATCTTTGTGGGCGGTGTCATGCGCTGGCTGGTGGACGCGGCGGTGAAGAAAGCCGGCGGCGATCCCGAAGCTGAGGGCGACGTCTCTCCAGGTTCACTCTTTGCCTCCGGTTTGATTGCGGCAGGCGGCATCGCCGGTCTGGTCGGCGTGGGCCTCAAGGGCTACTCAATGACGGTACATCCCGACAATCCGTTAAGCCCCATCCACTTCCACATCACCGACAACCCCGCCGTCTCGGTGCTGGCCTTCGCGATGCTGGCGTTTTCGCTCTACTACTTCGCTCGCAAGCCGCTGAAGAAGTAAGCGGTCACACTCCGTATATCGCCCACAATCCGGGTGCTCCAGGTCCCGCAATTGGGACCTGGGGTTTCTCCATGTTGCCACCACGCGCAACTGCGCTTCATCCTGCTCTCGCAAGTAGTTGATGATCTTGAACAGTAGTTGCTGATGCGGAGATATCCTAGCCGCTAAGCTCCCAGGCGCTCGCTGATAAGGCGGTCAACCAGCGCCATCAGATGCTCGCCAGTGCGCGGCAGGAGGAAGGCCAGCGCGGCTTCATCCCATTCGAGCTTGAAGCTGGTGGAGAGCGCGGAGATCCAGATCTGGCGCATCGGCGTGTTCGGCGTAATCACGAACTTGCCCGGAGGCTGCTCGAAGGATACGTACAGAACTCCACTCTGCTCGTCGGCCTCAAAGCCTGCATTCGGCTCTTCCTCGCGTGCAATCAAATGCTCCATCAGCGAGTCAAGGGCGGCTTCAGCCACCAGGCGGAACTGCGCTTCATCCAGCATGGAGCTAGTGTACCAAGTTTTGCCAGGGGCAGCGGCACTTGCGCAATACCGAGGAACTGCGGTTTTTGTTGGTTTTTTTACCGGAATCTTGCCGGCGCTTCACGGTTGTGCTCGCATTCTTGGATTGCGGTTCAATCCAGTGGCGGGGAGCGGGCTGAATGAAGGAGAATCGAAGGCTTTTCCTGTTGCGATGGGCGGGGATACTTGCCTTGGCGATAATGGCTGGAAGAGTTTCCGCGCAGCAACTTCAACCGCCGCCTGGCCAGTTGGTGCGCGAGGTTGTTTACAACGAATTGCACGACCACGAACTCCACGGCTACTGGCGATTCTGGATTGAGCGCCACGCGCAAAATGAGACGCGACTGGAAGAACAAGTTGAGACCGCCGATGGTCCGGTTTCGCGCCTTGCCCGGAGTAACGGCCAACCGCTGGATGCCGCGGGCCGGCTGGCGGAGGAGCGGCGTCTGCAACGGTTGCTCAACTCGCCCGCCGAACAAGCCCGCCATCGTCAGGAGCACGCCGAGGACGAAAAGCGCATCGGCCGCATCGTCGCGCTCTTGCCCGATGCATTCCTTTATGAGTATGCCGGAGTGGAGAAGGACTGCTACCGCCTGCGCTTTCGCCCCAATCCGGAGTATTCGGCTCACAGCATCGAGGCCCGCATCTTCCACGCGATGAGCGGTGAGTTGTGGATCGACTCGCGCTACAAGCGCATGGCACGTCTGGATGGACGCATCGAGGAAAATGTGGACTTCGGCTACGGCATTCTGGGACGACTTTACAAGGGCGGCTGGTTCCAGTTGCAGCGAACGCGGGTCAGCGCAACAGACTGGAAGACCGAGAATCTGGAAGTGCATATGAACGGCCGGGCAATGCTCTTCAAAACCATCGCGCGCGAAACCAGCGAAAAACGCGGCGGATTCCTTCCAGTTCCGGCGGGCTTGAATCTGGCGCAGGGAGTTTCACTGCTCGATCAGGCCCAGCCAGACAGCGCCCTGCTGGCGCCGTCCCACTATTCCATCAACCGATAGCTCACTCCGCGGCGAAAACGATTCCGGCGAAATCTGCCTGAAGTGCGACGCAGATTTGTCGATTGATCAGTAAGGATCAATGAAGAAGAGAAGAAATATGCAGGAGAACTGTCCAGATTTCAGACAATTCTTTTCTGAATCATTAAAGTTTGCTGTCTGCCTGTCGATCAATGGAGCATGGAAAGAACTCAGGCCAGTAGCTGAATCAGAACCTGAAGCAGGAGCAGGCGATCATGGGAATCTCTCCAATCGTGAACCTCACTCCACTGCCGCCTGCGCGGCCGCTTCCGGCGGACCTCGGACTGCCCCCGATGGAGAGAATCGAGAATTCGTCGAGGACCGGCGACGAGACCTATTCGCCCAGCGAGGGAAGATCGGCGGACGACTCCGAGGACGCGCCGGAAGCGTTGGACACCGATGAGGAGCTTGAGCTCAACGCGCAACCGACCAATGGCCGAGAGAAACAGCAGATCAACTTTTTTGCGTAGCGCATGGGACAGCATGAGCGCGGGCCGAGTCATAACTGCACCATCAATCTTGTGAGAGCTTCCCCGTTTCCGCCTTCTCAGTGAACTATACGGGAGGAATCTTCCCGGTTCAATCTGTCTGTGATGTGACCGGTCCGTACCACCACACGCCCACCTACCCCCACCCATTTATTGGAGATAAAATCCTTTTTATCATGATGTTACAGGTATGGTTGCGCTGTAAAATCTTCAATAAAAGAAGTTACGTCTAAAATCCTCCAGTATAAGGAGTTATGCGATGATTCGGTGTCAAATGGCGGCTTTTGACTGACAGGCGGGCCGGGGCGATTCGAAAAAGTTCATGAGAATGATTATGTGATGAAAAGGGAAATAATCTGCAAACACCGGCGGTGCGGCCGTGGCTTGCTTTTCCCTCGCATGGATGTTCGTGAATTCCCATTCACTCCGCGCACTTTGCGGAATGGAAGGAGCGCTCGGCACACGGCTTGAAGAATCGTCAATGGTTGATGGCGCAAAAAAATACTTTTGTATGATTTTTGAAGGGATTTTGATGAAGAATGGCTGCCGCTTCAGCCGCGTTCCCCTCCCAACCTCACGCCACAACGCCTATAATCAGCCTGTCGTGATTACCATTCCTTCCTTTCGTATGCGTCGAGTTGGGCAACGTGCAGCCTCACTGGGGCTGAGTCTTGCCTTCGTCTTTTTCTTTCCGATTTTTACTTCTGCCCAGGCGGCAGAGGAGTCCGTTCCCGCCGCGGTGGGTGCCGGGGGACGCATCCTGCTGGTGCTTCCTTTTGACAATCGGACCGGCCAGCCCAGCCTGGAGTGGGTCCGCGAGGCCTCGGCTGAGATTCTCAGCAGCCGATTTACTTCGGCGGGCTTTGCCCCCATGAGCCGCGCGGAGAGAATGTATGCGTTGGATCATCTGGGTCTGCCGCAGGGCTTTCATCCCTCGCGCGCGAGTTCGCTCAAGCTGGCCGAGACGCTGGACGCCGACTCGATCATCGTGGGCAGCTATATGGCCGATGGTACGGGCATCGTGGCCGAAGCGCAGGTTGTGGACGTGCCCCACCTGCGCATGAGCCAGCCGGTTACCGCTCGCGGCGAGATGCGCACGCTGGCTTCGGTATTTTCCTCGCTGGCCTGGAAGCTCACCCGGCAACTCGATCCCAGCTTCAACGTCTCCGAGGAGGCCTTTGTGGCCGCCGGTTCCGTTCTGCGCCTGGACGCTTTCGAGCAGTACATTCGTGGCATCACCGAACCGGACCAGGCGGAGCGCCTGCGCCATCTGAACTCAGCGACTGTGCTCAATCCAGAGTTTTCGCCGGCCTGGATGGCACTGGGGCGCGAAGAGTACGCCAGCCAGCAGTACGAGCAGGCGGCGGCGGCCTTTGCCAAGGTGGGCCGCGGCGGCGCCGACTTTCTTGAAGCGGGGTTTCTGCGCGGACTTTCGCTGCTTTTTTCCGGCGACTACGCAGGTGCCGAAGAGGCATTTGCCGGCGTAGCCCGCGTGCTTCCGCTGGCTGGAGTTCTTAACAATGAGGGAGTTGCCCTGGCCCGTCAGGGCAAGGACGGCGCCCCGCTCTTTCGCCAGGCGGTGGCTGCTGACCCCAGCGGCGCCGATTTCCATTTCAGCCTGGCGGTCAGCCTCAAGCGCCAGGGTAATACAGAGGAAGCGTTGACCGAGATGGCCCAATGCCTGCGGTTGCGCCCCAACGACGCGGAGGCGCTGGCGGTTCAGAAAGACTGGACGGAAGCCGCCAAGCCGGGAATGGCCAGGACGGGAGCGGTCAAAGCCGCGCTGGCCAAGATGCCCGGCACGCCTCAGACGGCCAAGGCAAACGAGACGGGGGATTTGGAGGAGGGAGTCGTGCTTCATCCTGATCCTCTGGAGCGCATCGCGCGCAGCTTTGACGCCGTTGCCTTCCACCAGGCCGCCCTGATGCTGGACCAGGTGGACGCCGCGCGCCTGAATGCGCTGGCCCCGCATGAGCGCGCGGAAAAACTCGCTGCCCAGGCGCATGAGTACCTGGACCGCGGTTTGCTGCTCGAAGCCGAGCGGCTCTATCAGGCCGCCTTGGCCACCGATCCCCAAGTTGCGGAGGTCCACGCAGGTTTGGCGGAGCTGCGCGAGCGCAACGGCGACAAGGATACCGCCCGCAAGGAAGCCGTGGCTTCTCTGGAACTGTTGCCGACAGTGGAAGCGTATCTGGTGATGGTGCGGCTGGATTTGGCCGTCAACCGCCTGGACGAAGCGAAAAAGAACATTGACGCGGCCTTGCAAATTGATCCCAAGAGCAGACCGGCGCTGGAGCTTCAGCGGCAGATTGCGGCGAAGGAAGGCAGGAAGTAGTGGGATTTCTGGCTCCATGAAATCCAGAAGGGAGCAGTCCATGATGCAGCGCGTACACGGGTTTTCGCTAGTAATTGGTTTGGCAATGGCCTGCGGGCTGGCTACTCCGGCCCGCGCCCAGCAGCCGCTGGTGGACAAATTTGTTCTCTACGACACAATTCAACCGGTGACGCAGGGCGAACTGGAGCGGGCCATCGAGCAGGCGAACAGCGACGGAGCGCGGGCGCTGCTGGTCGAGTTGGACACTCCGGGCGGGCTGCTGGACGCGACGCGAACCATGGCCGGGGCGATTCTTTCATCGAAGGTCCCGGTGATTGTGTATGTGGCTCCGGCGGGCGCACGGGCGGGGTCGGCGGGGTTTTTTCTGCTGGAGTCGGCGGATGTGGCCGCGATGGCTCCCGGCACCAACGCCGGGGCGGCTCATCCGGTGATCGAGTTCGGCCCCCAGCCGGACGCGACGATGAGCCAGAAGATTGAGAACGACGCCGAGGCCTTTTTGCGCTCCTACGTGACAAAGCGCAACAGGAACGCCGAGGCAGCCGAGGCCGCGGTTCACTCCTCGCACTCCTATACGGCGCAGGAGGCTATGGACCAGCACCTGATTGACCTGGTTGCCGCGAACGATTGGGAGCTGCTGCGCTCACTCGATGGCCGCGAGATTACGCGCCTGGACGGGACGAAGCTGACGCTGCACCTGGCCAATCCGAGCATAGTTACCATGAAGCCCACGCTGCGCGAGCAACTGCTGGGCTGGCTGGTCAATCCCAACATTGCGCTGCTGCTGCTGGTGGGCGGCGCGCTGCTGATCTATCTGGAGTTCAACACGCCCGGCACCATTGTTCCGGGAGCGCTGGGTACGCTGATGGTGCTGCTGGCCGTCTTTGCGCTGGACCTGCTGCCGATTCGCTTCACTTCAGTATTGCTGCTCATTGCGGCGCTGGTGCTGCTGGTTTTGGAGGCCAAGTTCGGCGGTCACGGCGCGCTGGCGATCGCGGGAATTCTCTGCCTTGCCTTCGGGATGTTGACGCTGGTGGCGGCGCCGGTGCCTGAGATGGCCGTCAGTCCGTGGGTGGCATTTGCGGTCAGCGCAGCTTTTGGCGCGATTACGGTTTTTCTGATTCGCCTGGCAGTGCGCGCGCGGCGCAATAAATCCCGTCTGGGCGTGGACGCTTTGCTTGGCCGTCCGGCGCGGGCGATGGAAGCGTTGACTCCCGAAGGCCAGGTGCTGGTGGAGGGCGAAATCTGGCACGCCGTGGCCAGCACGCCTGTGCCCGCGGGAGCGCGGTTGCGCGTGGTGGGCCATGAGCAGTATCTTTTGCACGTTGCGCCGGACGCGCCGCAACGCCCGGCATAACCCAACAGGAGTACAATCCGTCGTAAGTGAGGAAAGCCCAATGCCTGATTTTTTCACAACAATTCTGATCATTCTCGCCATCGGCGTACTGTATGCGCTCAACTGCATCAAGATTCTGCGCGAGTATGAGCGCGGAGTCATCTTCACCCTGGGCCGTGTCTCGCCAGAGCCTTACGGGCCGGGCATTATCTTTGTCTTCCGGCCCATTCAGCAGATGGTGCGCATCTCGCTGCGCCAGGACGTGCTTGAAGTCCCGGCCCAGGACGTGATCACCCGCGACAACGTCACTATCAAGGTGAACGCCGTGGTAACGCTTTACGTGGTCAGTCCCAACGACGCCGCCATCAAGGTGGCCAACTACGTTTACCAGACCTCGCAGTTGGCGCAAACCACGCTGCGCACGGTGCTGGGCGAGGTGGAGCTGGACGAACTGCTTAGCCATCGCGACAAGCTGAATATGCGCATTCAGTCCATCATGGACCAGCGCACCGAGCCGTTTGGCGTCAAGGTAATCTCCGTCGAAGTGAAGCAGGTGGATCTGCCCGACCAGATGCAGCGCGCCATGGCCAAGCAGGCCGAGGCGGAGCGCGAAAAGCGGTCGAAGATCATCCACGCCGAGGGCGAGTTCAACGCCGCGCAAAAACTGGTGGACGCGGCGGCCCTGCTGGCCACCGAGCCGATGACCCTGCAGTTGCGCTACCTGCAAACGCTGACCGAGATCGGCGTGGAGAAGAACACCACCATCATCTTCCCGCTGCCGCTGGAGATGATGACGCTCTTCAACAAGCTGGGCGTGACAGCCACGGCCAAGGCCGAGGCGGAAAAGAAGTAAGGCAGAAAACGGGAATGTACCAAGACTTTGACGAGGGCAAGCTGGAGCCGGCGCAGAGCCAGCGCGACACCGAGCTGACGCTGGGGCCGATGCTGCTGCTGGGCCTCTTCTTTGGGTTGGTGCTGCTCTGCGGCCTGTGCTTCGGGCTGGGCTACGCGATGGGCAGCCGTGGCGCGCAGGCGTCCCAGCCGGCAGGCCAGCAGACGGCGTCTTCGCCGGAGGCCGGCTCGCAGGCCAAGCCTGCGGCGGCTTTGCCGGGAGAAGCCCAACCGCAGAGCACTCAGGATGGCCTTCCGCCGGCAGAAACGGCTGGCGCGAACGCGGATGGCACCGCGCAGAATCCGGGTTCGACGGCCGCTCCCACCGCCGCAGCCCAGCCAATTGTCAAGCCTGCATTGCCCGCCGCAGTGACCGCGTCCACGCCGTCCAGCGCGTTGATGGTGCAAATTGCCGCCGTCTCACGCCGGGAAGACGCTGATGTGCTGGTGGGCGCTCTGCGCAAGCGCGGCTACGCGGTCACCGCCATGCGCGACGACACCGACGGCCAGTTCCATGTGCGTATTGGCCCGTTTGCCAACCGCAACGATGCCTACGCCACGCGCCAGAAGCTGCTCAACGACGGCTATAACGCGATTGTGCAGCCGTAACCACCTGCGGTGGGGCCAACTGCCTTCGGCTCACACGAAAACATACTACCCTCGCATCCACTTCGGCAGACCAGAGGCGATAGCGGCGCGGACGGCATCCGACAGCTCTTCGCGGGTGGCATAGTCGGCGGGGTAAATCGGCGCGTTGAAGACGATGTGCGCCGTTCCGGGCTTGATGGCAAAGCGGCCCTTGGCCATCAGCGTCTCAGTGCCGTAGATGGAAACCGGGATGCACGGCGCGCCGGACTGCTGGGCGAGATAGAACGGGCCTTTCTTGAAGGGCAGCAGCCGTCCGTCGGGCGAGCGTGTGCCCTCGACAAAAGTGGTGATGTGCAGGCCCTTGGCGAGCAGGCGCGTGGCCATTGCGACGCTCTCCTGCGCGCTCGTCGCCGAGCCTTTGCGGTCCACGGGAATGAACTCGCCTAATTTGAGGCAGTAGCCGAAGACGGGAATCTTGAAGACGGAGCGCTTGGAGAAGGCCGAGGTATAGCCCGGCAGGTGCGCAATCAGCGCCGGAGGGTCGAGGTTGGAGACGTGGTTGGCCATGAAGATGCACGCGCGGCCGGCGGGAACCTGATCCCGCCCCTCGACACGCACCCGGATGCCGGCGACGAAGTAACCGGCGCGGACGATGAAGCAGGTGACCACGTAGAGCGGCCGCACGTTGCCGGTGATGGCCGCCAGCGGAATGAAGATGATCGCCGAGGGAATGCTCAAGGCGAGAATGACGACGAATACGAGAATCGAAATCAGCATATTTCTAGCTCCGCATCCACTCCGGCAAACCGGAGGCGATGGCGGCGCGCACGGTTTGCATCAGCTCCTCGCGCGTGGCGTAGTCACCAGGGTAAACCGGCGCGTGAAAGATGATGTGCGCGTCGCCGGGGTGCATCCGCAGGCTGCCTTTGCCCAGGATGCTCTCAGTGCCGTGAATGGAGACCGGGATACACGGCGCGCCGGAGCCGATGGCCAGGTAAAATGGGCCTTTCTTAAAGGGCAGCATACGGCCATCGGGCGAACGTGTGCCCTCGACAAATGTCGTTACGTGGACGCCCTTGGCCAGCACGCGCTTGGCCGCTTCAACACTTGCCCGCGCGTCTACAGGGCTGCCGCTGCGGTCCACGGCGATGAAGTCGCCCTGGCGGAATCCGGTTCCTAAAATTGGCAGATTCATCAGCGAGCGCTTCATGAAGGCTGAAGTCCGCCCCGGAATCAGTGAGATCAGCGCCGGCGGGTCAAGGTTGGAGACGTGATTGGACATGAAGATGCAGGCCCGGTCTTTGGGGATGCGTTCGAGACCCTCTACTCGGAAGCGCACTCCGGAGAGGCGGCAACTAGTGGAGAGCATGAAGCGCGTGCCCTTGTAGAGCGGCAGCACGTTGCCCGTCAGCCAGCACCACGGAATGAAGAGCAGCGCCGTGGGAATGCCGGTGACGACCATCGTTGCCATGAAGATGAAAGATGCAATCATAGGTTCCTAAAATGCTCCTAAAAGTGTTAAATGATACTGGCTTCTATCCATACATTACTTGCAACTCTTCCAATCGGTGTCCGTAATAAAACGGTGTAATAATGGCTTTCCAATCGGCTAACTAGTTGGACTTCGCAGGGGATTCCGTTGAATTTTCCAGGCGAGTGGCTCTTGGCCGCATTTGAAAGCGAATCATTCGGGTCGAAGATGAGATACATATCTGTGTTACCAATACCGGCAAATCCCCAACCATCCCAATCAATATGCTTCAGTTCTCCGTTTGTTGGGATAGGTAGTGCTAGAACCTTAGCTTTGTAATCTCTCGAATCCCAAAGCCATCGGGCTTCGGAGCGCACTTCAAGAGCATTCTTCAATAGAACCCAAGATGCAAGCCCAAAAACGATCAGCATTGAAAGGAATGCAAACCGCATATGTTCCCATTTCAAGAAAATGAGAACAAGTAATGTGATGCTGACAATCGGGATAAAGATGAATATGTAAAATATTTTTCCGAAATCGAAGCCAAAAGCTGTGACAAAGACGATAAAGGAGATCAATGTACCAAGAGCAGCGATGAAAGGCAACCACCAGTTGAACCGGCCAGCCCTGTCCAATTTACACCACTTCACCACACCGAGAATCGAGAGAACCGTTAATGAAATGGCGATAACGAAAAACGTAATGAGACAAGCAGCAAGTTTATAAAGAATCATGTGAATCACCCAAAGTCAGGGTTGAAGTTTTTTGAGTCGTGCGGGCAGTTTCTCATAGATGCCGTCGAAACCGCCATTGGAGAGGATTGCCACAACATCGCCCGGTGCGAGTTGCGGCGCGATGCGGTTGACGATGGTGTCAACATCGGCGCAGAGTTCGGCGGGCGTTCCGGCGGCGTTGAGCGCGCGGACGACCTCCTCCGGGTGCAGCCGCTCGGCGTCGGGAATTAATTGCTGCTGATAGACGCTGGCCAGAATCACGCGGTCGGCGAGGCGCAGGCTTTCGATAAGGTCGACGGCAAGTACCTTGCGCCGCAGCGTGTTCGAGCGCGGCTCCAGCACAGCCCACAAACGCGCTTGCGGGTAGACGGAGCGCAGCGCGCGGAGGGTCTCGCGAATCGCCGTGGGGTGGTGCGCAAAGTCTTCGATAATGGTGACGCCGCCAATCTCGGCGCGCACCTCCAGGCGGCGCTTGACGCTCTTGAAGGTGGCCAGCGCGGTCACAATGGCCTCTTTGCTCACGCCTCGCCCAAAGGCCAGCGCCGCCGCTGCGGTGGCGTTCAGCGCGTTGTGTTCGCCGGCCATGTGCATGGCTAACTCAGACCATAACTCGCCCGCGCGCCATAGCTCCCAGTGGGTAACTCCAAGCTCGTGGCGCAGATTGCGAATCTGCCAATGGGAAGTTGCGGCAAAGCCGTAGCGCTCGACGCGGCAAAATGCCTTGGCTACGCACTCAGTGACGTTTTCGTTGCCGTCGTAGGCGAGGATGAGGCCGCGGCGCGGCACAAGATTCACCAGCCGCTTGAAGGCCGTCTTCACGGCGGCGAGGTCCGCATAAATGTCCGCGTGGTCAAACTCCACGTGGGTGAGAATCAGCGCGTCGGGAAAGTAATGCAGAAACTTCGGCCCCTTGTCGAAAAAGGCCGTATCGTACTCGTCGCCCTCGACGATGAAGGTGCGCGTGGGGCGCAATTGAAAGCTGGTGGCAAAGTTTTCCGCCACGCCGCCGATGAGAAACGACGGCTCCAGCGTTGGGTTTTCGCGCGCGGCCACTTGATAGATCCACGCCAGCATGCTGGTGGTCGTGGTCTTGCCGTGCGTGCCGGCCACCACCAGCGACTCGCGGCCAACTAGAAATTCTTCGCGCAAGAGCGCGGCCATAGAAGTGAAGGGAATGCGCTCGTCGAGGATACGCTCGATCTCCGGATTGCCGCGTGAGAGCGCGTTGCCGATGACGACAAGATCGGGCGCGGGCGAGAGATTCGCTTCCGCATAAGGCTCCAGAATGGGGATGCCCAGCGAAGTGAGCAGATCGCTCATCGGCGGATAAGCCGCTTTGTCAGAGCCGGTGATGCGGTGCCCTTGCAACTGCAAGAGTCCGGCCAGCGAGGCCATCGCCGTGCCGCAGATGCCGCTCAAGTGAATGTGGCGAGGGGATGCGCTCATTGCTCCTCCTGCGGCTGATGCGCACTGTCGTCTGATCCGTAATCCCTGATCCCTGATCCCGGCACCTTCACCGCCGTTTCAATTAAATGCAATCGGGCTTCCTTGTGAACCATCAACTCGGCCTCCACGCCCAGCGTCAGCGTCACGTTGGAATGCGAAACATGGCCGCTGCGCAGGCCGATCGCGATAGGCCCCTTGAATTGATCCAAACTGCGCAGAATTACCTGGTCGAGCAGCTCCGGCGGCGCGCCGGGCGAGGCGCAATCGAGCATCTCGCCGAAGACGATGCCGCGCACACCCTCCAGCTTGCCAGCCTCGCGCAACTGCCACAACATGCGATCGATCTGATAGGGCTTGGCATTGACATCTTCAAGGAAGAGCAGCTTTCCCTCGGTCTGCGGTTCGTAGGTCGTGCCCAGCAGCGCCACGATGATGCTCAGGCAGCCGCCATAGAGTGTGCCGCGCACACGGCCTGAGTGCAGGGGCCGCAAGCCCTCTTGCGTTCCTACGGCGTATGTTTTGCCAGAGAGCGCCGCTTGCAGGCTGGGCAGGTGGACGCCGTCTTCGCGCGCAAAATCCGCCGAGAGCATGGGACCATGAAAGGCCGGCAGCTGAATCTGATCGAGCATCCACAGATGCAGCGCGGTCAAATCGCTGTAGCCGATAAGCGGCTTGGCTCCTTCGGCGATCAGGTCGAGGTCCAGATCTTCCAATAAATAATTTGCTCCGTAGCCACCGCGCGTCGAGAAGATGGCGCGCTGTTGATCGTCGGCAAAGGCGTGGTGCAGGTCGCTGAGGCGCATCTTTGGCGTACCCGCAAAGTAGAGCGGCCCGCGCGCCAGGATGTGCTCGGCGGGCTGCGGCGCAAAGCCCAGCGCGCGCAACGCAGCTAGGCCGCGCTCGACGCGCTCGGGCAGCGGCGTGGAGGCCGGCGAGACAACAGCCACCTGTGCATCCATCGGAACAGCGCGGGGCTTGAACAGCGCGGTCATGCCCAGGCCTCGCCGCGCGCAATCAGGCTCGCGGGCCCTGTCAGGTGCAGTTCGGCGCCAGGCCCGCTCCATGCAATGGTCTGCGCGCCGCCGGGTGCGACCACGGTGAGCGGCGAATGACAGCCGTGCAATGCAATGGCCGCCGTAGCCGCGGCGCTGCTGCCCGTGCCGGAGGAGGTGGTCGGCCCGACGCCGCGCTCGAAGATGCGAATCGCGATCTTGCGCTCATTCAGAATTCGCACGAATTCCACATTCGTATGATGAGGAAAATCGGAATGCGTGCAGATTTCGGCGCCAATCTGATGCCACGAAGATCCATTCAAAGAGAAAACCGCGTTGTCCGTGAGGATGACAAAATGCGGATTGCCGGTGGAGACCTCGACGCCCGCAATAATCTCGCCAGTCGCCAACTTTACAGATTTTGGCGCAAATGTTGGAACACCCATTCCGGCGGTCACTTCGACGGTAAATTCCTGCTCCGTTTTCAGCGCGTTTATCCGGCAAATGCGCAATCCCGCGTCGGTCGTAATCTCCACTTGATCGCCTTGCTGCAAGCCGTGTTCGCGGGCCATCCACGCGGCCACGCAGCGCGTGCCATTGCCGCTGATTTCAGCGATGGAGCCGTCGGCGTTGTGCAATCGAATCCGTCCCGACTTCGTCCCGGTCCATGCAAAGAATTCGACGCCGTCGGCGCCGACGCCCGTGTTGCGCGCGCAGAGTTGCCGCGTCAATGCGGCCCAGTCGCGGCCCTCCGCGGCCTCTTCGGTCACAATCAGAAAGTCGTTGCCGCAGGCGTGCGCTTTTGTAAAGGGAATCAATCGTCCTCCGGATCAAGGTAAGTGAAGAGCGCGTTGATGCCCGGCTCGGTAAGAAGTTTTGCGCGCAGGCGCGCGTGCTGGCGCTTGGATGTGGTGAGGGTAAAACTCACGCGCTGCAACTCGCCGATGGGATTGTTCTCCACTCCGGCGAGCCTCTGGTTCAGGCTGTCTGTCACGCTCAGGATCGAGGTTAGAATGCTCGTCTGATCAGCTCCGCGCGCCTCGTAGATGAGCGAGTAAATCTTGATGTTGGCGCGCCGTTCGAGGAAGCCGACCACTTCGAGGGCCGCGATCACAATGACCGTAGCCACCGCCGCTGCCGCGTAGAGTCCCGCGCCGCAGGCCATGCCGATGGAGGCGACCACAAAAACGCTGGCCGCGCTGGTCAGTCCGCTCACGCGGCTGCGGTTGTGCAGAATCAGCCCCGCGCCCAGAAAGCCGATGCCCTGCACGATGTTTGATGCCACGCGGCCTTTGTCGGGGTTGGCGTCGCCAGCCAGCACTGCCGAGAGCAGCGTGAAAAACGCGCAGCCCATGCAGATGAGCAGGTTGGTGCGCACGCCGGCGGATTTGCGGTTGAACTCGCGATCCATGCCGACCATGCCGCCCAACAGGCAGGCAAGAAGCAAGCGCCCGATTGCGCCGTTCACCACGACGAGTTGCTGTAGCCGGTCAAAGGCCAGCGGTTGCGCGAATTGTGCCAGTGTCATGCTCATGAGGCTTCCTTGCCCGATGCTATCACCGCTGCGCCTCGCGTGGTGAGGCTCAAAGGGCCAGATGTACCGGAGATGTAAATCGTTCCCGCAGGCTGCCCTGGCGTCCAAAAGCGGCGCACCGCTGTCAGGCCCGCGGGATGCGCCTTGACCGCGCGGTCAATTGCATCGCCGTCGAAGGCCACGACGATGGCGGCGTGGGCTGCAGGAGCGGCCAGCGCGTCGCTGTAGATGGTCAGATCGCTTTCGTTGATCGTCTGGCGTAGCGGAATTCCGGTGAAGGCGACCAGATTTGGATAGGTTGATGTGTCCATCAGCACCACGGCTCCTGGCTGCGCGGCCACAAGCGCCCGCAGCACGGGAGGAATCTCAATCTCGTAAAGCCTGCGCGCCTCAATGTTCTTGGTCCCTTCGACGTAGACCAGAGGCCGCTCGCGCAGCATCTTGCTGAAATTCAAAGCCAACAGCAGAAAGAGAAAACCCGCAGTACAGCGCGTCCATAGTGGATTGGCTTGGCGCGGCTTGAACTCATCCACGGCGGTCAGCGCGAACTGTGCCGCAAAGCCCAAGCCCAGCGCAAAGGCCGGCAGCATCTCCATTCCATAGCGCGTGTTGTACCAGGAGTGCGGCCACCAGGGCGGCAAAAAAATCGGCACCGCGCTGTAGGCCACTGAATACGCATAGAACGGCACCGGCAGCCACAGGAGCAGCGCCCACGTGAACGCGCGTTTGTGCGCCGTCAGCCAGGCCCACGCGGTTCCCAGTACGCTCAGCACAAGCAGCACGTTGCCCCACGCGGCGGCGACGGCGTCCATCTCTGCGACCTTCACAAAAAAGAGCAGCGCAACCCAGGGATTGTGCCAGCCGGGATGCGGCGGAATCAGACCCGGCGTAGCCGTGCGCATCTCGATGGCCTGCGCCGAATACGGCCCGCGCGCAAAGTAGAGCCAATCGCCGAATCCCACGGAGTTATAAACAAACCACGCAATCGGCGCGGCGACGATGAAAAGGCTTGCCAGCCAAAAGTTGAGCGAACGCAGGCGGCCGCGGCGCAGCAACGCGATTCCCATGCTCGACCAGGCCACCAGCGCCATGACCCAGCCGTCATAGCGCGTAAAAATTGCGGCAATGAGCACCGCAGCGATGAGCCACTGCGTACGGCTGAGATGCTTTGCACCGGAGTCCAGAGCCTCGCGCCACTCCACCAGCCAAACCGCAACCCATACCATCTCGCAGACAAACAGCGGCTCGGTCATCGCGGTAGTTTGCAGGTAAAGCAAGTTGGGATTGAGCGCGAAAAAAGCCAGCGCCAGCGCGGCTGCCGTAGGCTGCAACCAGCGTCGCGCCAGCCGATAGATACCCGCGCAGGCGGCCAGATATGCCAGCGCCGAAGGAATCAATCCGGAAATGCCATTGGCCCACCAACTGTATACCTGCACAAAGGGCAGCATCAGGATGTGGGGCAGCGGCAGCCACACCGAGCCTAACTCCGTAAGCCGTGGCAGGCGCGCGTCAAAGACGCGCCGCGCAATGTGCAGGTGAGCCACCGCGTCGCCATAGTTGAGCATTGCGCCGTTGCGCCAACTCCACAGGATGGCAAGGATGGAAGCCGCAGCACAGCAGGCCACGGCGGCGAGCCACTCGGCGCGCGAGGTCCGCCGGGCCGGATTTGAGTTCTCAGCCAAGATGCGTCAACTCGCGGAATGTATTGAAGCGGGCGTCGATCTCCGCGCGCGTGAGCTGCTGCAACCGCTCGGTGCCGAAGCGCTCGCAGGCAAACGAACCCATTACGCCCCCGTAAAACATGGCATGGCGATAACTCGCCGGAGTAATCTCCGGCTGCGAGGCAAGATAGCCGAAGAAGCCGCCGGCAAAGCTGTCGCCCGCGCCTGTCGGATCAACAACCTCTTCCAAAGGTAGCGCCGGAGCGCGAAAGCACGTCTCGCCGTGGAAGAGCGTTGCGCCGTACTCGCCGTGCTTGACCACGAGCGTCTTGGGCCCCAAGGCCAACACCGCGCGCGCGGCCTGCACTAAGTTATTGTTGCCGGCAAGCATCTTTGTCTCGGTATCGTTGATCAGTAATATATCCAGGCCCTTCAAGACTTCGAGCAGCGCCGCGCGATGATCGTTGATCCAGTAATTCATCGTGTCGCCGGCCACTAACTTCACATCCGGCATCGCATCGCGCACACGACGCTGCAAGACAGGATCAATGTTGGCGAGAAACAAAAACTGCGAGTCACGATAGGAATCTGGAATCTTGGGATTGAACTCCGCAAAGACGTTCAACTCGGTCGAATGCGTCTTGGCTTCGTTCAGGTTTTCGAGATAGGAGCCTTCCCAGAAAAAACTCTTGCCAGCTGTGTGCTCAATGCCACTGGTGTCGATCTTGTGCGCATCGAATACCGCCTGCTGGCGATTGCCGAAGTCCTCGCCGACCACGGCGATAACTCGAAGATCGGTGAAGTAACTCGCGGAGAGCGAGAAGTAAGTCGCCGCGCCGCCCAGGCAGCGCTCTCGCTTGCCCGCCGGAGTTTCAATCGTGTCGTACGCGACGCTGCCTACTACGGTGATGGCCATTTATTGTCCTCGCTTTTTTAAAACCATGCTTCAGGGGCTGAAGCCGTGTCCTTCCAAAACATCGACACAAGCTGAGATTCTCTACCCCAGGTACTTCCCGAACAGCAGTTTCAGCTTTTCTTTTGCTTCAGCGGGAATCGCGTCTGGCGCGGTCAGCACGGCATACTTTGCCGCCGAGGCGCAGGCGCAATTGCGGTCATGCGGCATTGCCGCTACGGCAGCCTTGACGACCTTCGCCGCGTTTTCGGCGTTCTGGTGCAGCACACGCACAATCTCTTCGATGGTGACCGCGTCGTGCCCCTCGCGCCAGCAATCATAGTCGGTGACCATGGCGATGGTCGAGTAGCAGATCTCCGCCTCGCGCGCCAGCTTGGCCTCCTGCAAATTGGTCATGCCGATCACGTCGGCGCCCCAACCGCGATAGAGATTCGACTCGGCGCGCGTGGAGAACTGCGGCCCCTCCATGCAGACATACGTTCCGCCCAGCTTGCCGGTGACGCCCACCGTCGCGCAGGCCTCGGCGGCGGTTTTGGCAACGGTCGAGCAGACCGGATCGCCAAAGGCCACGTGGCCAACAATTCCTTCGCCAAAGAAGGTTGCGACACGATTGAAAGTGCGGTCGATGAACTGATCGGGAATCACAAAATCCGTGGGCTTGTGCTCCTCTTTGAGCGAGCCGACGGCCGAAACCGACAAGATGCGCTCCACGCCCAGCTTTTTCATCGCGTAGATGTTGGCGCGGAAGTTCAGCTCAGAGGGCAGGATGCGATGGCCGCGCCCATGCCGCGCCAGAAAGACGACCTTGCGTCCCTCCAATTCGCCCAGCACAAAGGCGTCCGACGGCGCGCCAAAGGGCGTCTCCACCGTCTCTTCGCGCACGTTCGTGAATCCGGGCATGGAGTACAACCCGCTGCCGCCGATGATGCCAATCTTCGCTTGAGCCATAGCCTGCCCTTTCAAAATCTCTTTCATGGAACGGCGCACCGTTTTCCGGCCCGCTTTTGCCAGTAACAAACACCTAGTATAAAGGCATTGGGCGCTATTCACCGCCGATTCAGCCTTCACTGGGCGTATTCAAGAGCGTGTAACTCGGCTTCAGGCGCGCCAGATGCGTTGTCTTGACGTCCTCGCGACTCCAAGCTAAAATCCTCGCATTCAATCGTGCCGATTCGAAATACCTTCCAGCTACCGGCAAGCAAAGGACAAATCATGCGAATCTCAGCTTTTTCGCGCCATGTATCCCAGATAGTGGTCATGTTTCTGGCCATCGCGTCTCCGCTCCTGCTGCGCGCCCAGTTCCAGAAACCCACTTATGAAGAGCTCCAGATGACTCAGGATCCCAAGGCGCCGGGAGCCGCCGCGGTTTACCTCAACATTGAGGAGACGATCGACGAGACGCATCACTTTCGCAAGTTTTACTACCGGATCAAGGTGCTTCAGGAGAAGGGCAAGGAGTTGGCTACCATTGACCTTGGCTATCTTTTCGGCGTCACGGATATCAGCAATGTCACGGGCCGCACCATCCATTCCGATGGAACCATCATTCCCATGAGCGTCAAGGCTGACGACCTTCTGCTCTCAAAAACCGGCGACTTCAAGGTCAATCACAAGGTCTTCACGCTGCCCAGCGTCGAGGTCGGCAGCATCCTTGAATACAGCTATGAGTTGAGCTACGGAGATTTCACGATCACCTTGCCCCACTGGGATGTTCAGAAGAAGTATTTTGCCCACAAGGAGCGCTTCTATTTCATTCCCATTGGTTCGTTCATGAACGGACCCGATCACAATCCTTTTATTCATGCGATCGATGAGCATGGGAACATTGCCCAAAACATTCTCTGGTGGTCGATTCTTCCTCCGGGCACTGCAGTAGTCAGGGAGGCTTCAGGGCGCTTTGTCCTGAATCTGACCGATGTTCCAGCCGCCCCCGACGAAGAGTATCTGCCTCCCATCAACAGTATTCTTTATCACGTTGATTTCTACTACACCACCGCACACACGACCGACGCCTTCTGGACCACCGAGTCGAAGAACTGGTCAAAGGAAGTTGACAAGTTCGCCGAGTCATCCAGCGCCATCAAGCAGGCGGTCGCTGGCCTCGTTGCCCCCGGCGACAGTGATCTGGACAAGGCCAAAAAGCTCTACAAAGCCGTGCAGGCTCTCGACAATACCAACTATTCTCGCGTAAAAGCAAAATCCGAACTCAAGCAACTCGGTTTGATGAAGGAAAAACACGCTGAGGATGTTTGGACGCAGAAGAGCGGCGACAGCCGCGACATCACCCTGCTCTATCTGGCGATGCTGCGCGCGGCCGGCCTCAACGCCTACGACGTGCGGGTGATTCCGCGCAATCAGGGCATCTTTTCGCCCGGCTATATGCGCTTCAGCCAGCTCACCGACGATCTGGTGCTGCTGAACGCTGGCGGCAAGAATATTCTGCTCGATCCGGGCGAAAAGATGTGCCCTTTTCAGACTGTGAGTTGGCAGCACTCTGGCGCTACCGGCGTCCGGCAGAGTCCCGATGACCGCTTCTCCGTGACTACGCCGTACCAGGATTTCAAGTCGAACACCCTGCTGCGCGTGGCTGCCGTTGCCGTGGACGAACACAATGCGATGAACGGTGTCTTCCGCTTTGTGATGACCGGCCAGGAGGCTCTCCGCTGGCGGCAAACAGCGCTGAGGAACGATCTGGACGAGGTCAAGAAGCAATTCGATCACGAACTGGAGTCGATGGTTCCCGAGGGTGTCGAGGCGCACGCCGATCAGTTCCAGGGCCTCGACGACCCCGACGCCAATCTCACCGTTATCATCAAGGCGCATGGCTCGCTCGGCTCGGCAACCTCCAAGCGGCTCATGCTTCCCGGCTTCTTCTTCGAGACGCGCAGCCACCATCCCTTTGTTGACCAGGAGAAGCGGCAGGAGGATGTGGATATGCACTATGGCGAACAGGTGACCGACCAGATCACCTATGTTCTGCCGCCGGGATTCGCCATGGAAGGCGCGCCGCAAGACGCGGAGATTCCCTGGGTGGGCCATGCTGATTTCGTCACCAAAACCGTGCCCGCAGCCGGCAAAATCACCATCGCCCGCCAGCTCACACGCGTCTTCACGCTTGCCAAGCCAGAGGAGTATCAGGATCTCCGCGGCTTCTACCAGAAGGTGGCCGCCGCCGACCAGCAACAGCTCGTACTCACCAAATCCGCTGTTCCGAAAGGCAACTGATGATGCGCCTCTCCCGTATGCCGAAGTCGCTTCTCGTTCCTCTTTTAGCTGCTGCTTTCTTTCTGCTGAGCGCGCGGCCGAGCCATGCCAACATCTTCGGCAAGCCCGATCCAGCGCCGCAGTGGGCCGTGGACGCCGCCAAGGCGCCCACCCCCGCTTCGGCCAAAGACGCCTCCGCAGTCATCCTCTTCAACGAGTACCTCATCACCGTCGATGAGAACAACCACGCCGTCGAACGCGAGCGAGAGGCAATCCGCATCCTCAAGCCGCAGGGCCGTAATTATGCTCACTGCTCCGTTGAGTACGATGTCGATGAAAAGCTCAACTACTTCCGCTCCTGGACGATTGCCTCGGGCGGCAAGCAGTTCCAGGCGATGGAGGCCGACTTCACCGACCACGGCGCCTATGCCGCCGCAGTCTTGCAGATGACCGAGCACATTCGCACCGTGAATCCCCCGGCCAGCGATCCAGGCGCCGTCGTCGTCTGCGAGACCGAGCAGCACCTCCGGCCTTATATGAACGAAGAGGGCTGGGATATTCAGGGTTCGATTCCCATCGTCTCGGAGGCGCTGGAACTGGCGCTGCCGCCCGGCGGCCATTACGCCGAGTCGTGGCACAAGTACGCCCCGCTGAAGCCCATCGAACTCGGCTCCAGCCATCTCCGCTGGGAGATCAAAGATATGCCCGCCCTCGACCTCGGAAAAATCCACAACACGCCCGCATGGGGCGCGCTGGCCGCCCGCATGGCCGTCAAGTGGGGCGATGCGGCCGTCAACGGCGCCGACAATCAGTGGCGCGCCATCGGATTGTGGCAGGAGCAGTTGGAGGAGCACCGCGCCGATCCCACGCCGGAGATAACCGCCAAGGCCCTCGATCTGACCGCCGGCGCGCCTGATTTTTATACCAAGCTCAGCCGCATTACTGCTTACATCCAGAAAAACATCCGCTACTTTGTCGTTGAGCGCGGCATCGGCGGCTGGCAGGCGCACTACGCCGCCGACGTCTATCGCAACCGCTACGGAGATTGCAAAGACAAGACCACTCTTCTCATTGCGATGCTGCAAGTCATCGGCGTCCGCGCCCACTATCTTCATGTGGACAGCCGCCGCGGCATCATCGATCCCGATGCGCCTTCACTGGCCGGCAATCACATGATTACCGCCATCGAACTGCCTGACGGCGAAAATGACCCGCGCCTGCTGGCTCGCGTCAAGGCCGTCAACGGCAAAACCCTGCTCATCTTCGACCCCACCGACGAAGAGACGCCCGTTGGCCTCATTCGCGACGCCTTGCAGGGAGCGTACGGCAACATCTCCAACGGCGCTGACAGCCAGGTCCTGCAGATGCCCGTGCTGCCGCCCGACTCCGCCGGCCTTACCCGCAAAGGCGTCTTTACGCTTGCGGCTGACGGCTCCATCGCTGGCGATGTTAGCGATCAGTTCCTTGGCGACGACGCCACCCGCGAGCGCTGGTTCATCAAGGACACCGACTCCAAGGAACTGCGCGAATCGCTGGAAAGAGGGCTCAGCTCCGATCTGCCCGGCCTGGCCTTCAAAGGTTTCGAGTTCCACCAGGCCGCCGACCTCGACAAGCCGCTCGATCTCGATCTCCACCTCAGCGCCGCCAACTACGCCCACGCCTCCGGCCCGCTGCTGCTCGTGCGTCCGCGCGTTTTGGGCTCTCACGCTCGCGATGTTTCCGATGTGATGGAGGGAAAGCCCCGCATCTATCCCATCGAGTTGGGCCATCCCGGCCGCTGGCAGGATTCTTATGACATCACTCTGCCCGTCGGCTACGTGCTCGATGACGCGCCCGAACCGGTCAACATTGATCTCGGTTTTGCCAGCTACCGCTCCAGCGTTTCGGCCAAAGGCAATAGCCTTCATTACGAGCGCGAATATGTCGTGCGCCAGGTCGAGATTTCCGCTTCCAAAGCCGCTAGCTTCCGCCAGTTGGAGAATCTGATCCTGACCGACGAAAAGGGCACAGCCGTTCTGAAAAAGCAGTAGACGGCCATTCCTGTAAATTTTGCTTCACAAACGGTGCAAACTGTGACCTATAATCAGCGTAGAGCGATCTTCGCCCTCCTGCGGTGCGGATCGCCTTCGCCATGGCCATGCAGCTTGTATCAAAGCGCGCCCTCGATTCGCCCGAGATCCCCGACCGCCTCTACTTCAAGATTGGGGACGTGGCCCGCCTCTGCGAGGTAGAAACTTATGTCCTGCGCTTTTGGGAGACGCAGTTTCCCCAGCTCAAGCCCAACAAGAGTGGAAGCGGCCAGCGGCTTTATCGCCGTCGCGACGTCGAACTGGCTCTGAGAATCAAGCAACTGGTCCACACCGAGGGCTATACGCTGGCTGGCGCGCGGCAGGTTCTGGAGCCGTCTCATCGCCAAACGGCAACTCCGCGCAATACGCAAACCAGGCTGCCACTCTTCGAGGCCAGTTCCGGCCAGCCCCTCTCCGGCGAAAGTACGCAGGACAATGTGGCCGCCGTGCTTGCCCATGCCCGCGCTGAACTGCGCGAGATTGCCGGCCTGCTGGCCTCGCGCGAGCCGATTCCGCTTCGCCGCCGCTCCCGTTTGACCGCCATGCCGCCTGCCTCAGACTCGCTCTTCCCGGTTTGAGCGAGGTATACAGCGATTTTCTTTACGCGAAATACGACGATAAGTTATTGATATATAATCATTTCCTCTATAAATTGGAATTCGTTCTCCGAGCCTGCGTTGTGGGCAGGCCGCCTTGCGGCGCGCTGCGCAGTGTCCTCCCGGCAGAGAAGCCGCACTACGGCACTGCGCAAGCACAACCGCCGCGCGGCCCACAGCGTTCCACAAGGTGACGCGGCGAATTGTTCATCTATTGACAGTCGTTGATCTAATTGCGTATAAGGTTAACGCGTGGTTCAGGAGCATTTCCTGGACGACGTGGGAATTTGCCAATTCGAAACCCGTTGCCAAGTACAACGGGAAAGCCGCTCCAGTCAATTATTTAGCTGGTAGCGGCACAACTTAAACAAGCTGTATTTTCAGGAGGAAATACACCAATGACGCGAATGAGATGTCTTTCGGTATCTCTATTGGCTACCCTGCTTCTTCTTGTGCTTGCCGCCCCTGTGGCGCGTGCGCAGTCGATGTTTGGTAACCTCACCGGCACGGTGATCGATCCCGCAGGCGCAGTTGTCGTCGGGGCAGACGTCACGGCCAAGTTGACGGCTTCCGGCGAAATCCGGAAAACGGTCACCAACAAGGACGGGTTCTTTGCTTTCACCGGTCTGCCCGCGGCGACGTTTGATGTTACTGTCACCGCTAAAACCTTTTCAAAATATCACGCAACCAATATCACCCTGTCGGGCGGTGAAAGCCGCACCATGACCATCACGCTGAAAGTCGGCGCGGCCAGC